>Ga0172378_10001253_pt1 | contig 23290 bp, 20 predicted proteins | sample GrowelOW332metaG_FD_119755 | JGI IMG/M metagenome (GOLD analysis project Ga0172378, IMG submission 119755) | Groundwater microbial communities from an aquifer near a municipal landfill in Southern Ontario, Canada - Pumphouse #3_1 metaG | ecosystem: Environmental > Aquatic > Deep subsurface >... | reverse complement strand
AATCCTACGCGAATATTTTTCCTCTGCGTAGAGGTAGATTAAATTCGCAAGCTGCTCTTCCTTCATTGTGTTCACAATATCTTCTGCGCTTTCACCAGCACTTGGGTCAAGCCGCATATCAAGTTCCTCATCATGACGAAATGAAAATCCCCTCCCACTTCTTTCATAATGAAAAACACTAATGCCTAGGTCAAAAAGAATCAGGTCCGGTTTTTCAGCGTCCAACGGATAGTTATGATAAAAATCATTAAACCAGCCGTTGTAGAACTGAATCCGGTCCCCGAAAGGAGCAAGGCGTTCGCGTGCCCTAGATTGAATCTGAGCATCAGCGTCAACGCCTAAAATGTGCAATGTGGGGTATTTTGTTAAAAAGTTAAAAGTATGCCCACCTTCCCCAAGTGTAGAGTCAATCATAAATGCGTTTTTTTCAAACGGCTCTCCCAAAGGGCTAAGCTCATTTAAACATTCATGCAACAGCACTGGCGTGTGGACAATTTCCACTTTCTTACCCCGCGGCACATCTCCATAATTTATGTCTATGCGGACTAAGCCGCACTTAACATCAAGAAAAATGCCTAACTTTTTTAGACAGCCATAAAACAAAAGTTTCAAGGCTATCTTATTTTACAGAAGAATATCTCCCATGCTTTCAGCAGCCTGCTGGAAAGTACTTTCTGTAGCTTCAAGATACTGCTTGTAAGAAGCTGAATCCCATAATTCCAAGTATTTGTTAATACCTAAAATCACGCATTCACCACTTAAACCGGCATACTCACGAAGACTTTGCGGGATAGAAAGGCGGCCTGATTTGTCAAACTCAAGACGTTGCGCAGGTGCAATAAAGCGCCTCATGACAAGCCTTTTTTGATCGTTGAACAAAGAAGCGGAACCTACAATTTTTTCATTAAGATTAGTCCATTCTTCAGCAGTAAAAAGCATTAGACAGTGATCAAGCCCTTGAGTCGCCATAAGCTCGTTTTGCTCTGGAGCAATCTGTTCCAAAGCTGAACGCAACTTTGAAGGAAAAAGAATTCTTCCCTTCTCGTCAAGCGTATTGCGATACTCACCAATAAGCATGTTCATAACACTGTCTACCACTTTTCCCCACTATTTCCCACTTACTCTACATTTTAATCGAAATTTCGCTAATGTCAATAAAAAATCATGCCGATAATACGATTATTTGCACAACACTTGATTTTTTGCTTACTATCTGTATAGTTAAATTACAAAAAAATGATAAACACATTGAATGAGACTTCACTTCATAAAACGCTAAAAACAATTTATTCTCTTGAAAATGAAGGCAGCCTTACAGAGCAGACAATAAAAAAGCCTCTTAAAAAGACAAAAAACAGCTGTATAAAATACGCAAACACTTCAAATTATATTTTTGACATTGTGACAAAAAAAGGAAATGTAATTGAAATTCAGACAGGAAATTTGGGCCATCTGCTTGCAAAATCAATGTATTTAATTCAAGAAAAGCGGAAGATAAAAGTTGTGTATCCATTGGCCGCAACAAAATATATTCAGACAGAAAACATTGATGAAGGCACTGTCAAAAAAAGAAAAAGCCCGGCTTCTAAAACAATTTACTCTGTTTTCCGCGAGCTCACTTCGTTGTGCCCAGTGCTTTTAGATAAATATTTCACACTTGAAGTAATTGAAGTGACGCTTACAGAAGAAAGAAAGACTGGATCTGGTCTTGTGCAGTCAAAGAACAACCGCCGCCGCTTTAGAAAAAACTGGAACAAGACAGGCAAGCATCTTGACTCAATTGACGGCAAAGTGGTTCTTCATGGAAAAAAGAGCTATATTTCTCTTCTTCCAAAATCAATTGTGGATTTGAATGAAAGTTTTACCGTTTCAGATTTGCACAACGCTTTTGTTGAACAGAAAATAAAGATAAAAAGGAACGAAGTGTCGCTTATTGCCTGGGTCTACAGCCACATGGGGTTGTTTGAGTTTGAAGGCAAAAAAGGAAGGGCGTATTTGTATAAAATAAATAAATAAAAAAGCCCCGCACTTAAAAAGTACAGGGCCTTGTAAATACAAATTGTATTTATATTAAAGACTACCAGTTGTCCATCATGTCGTCGTCGTCTTTGTTCTGCATATCATAAAGGTCTGTTACAGCCCTCATGTCGTCAAGGTACATATAGAATGAACCCTGTGCTTCTTCTGGATTGCAGTCTACGCGGAAGCCAACAATGCGGAGGCCTGGCTTTTCGCCATGGTAAACGCTCTGCTGAATAATTCCATGCTCGCTGTCTGGAGAAGGTGGAATTGCTGTTGTAAGCTTCTTCCATCCGCTGAACTCAAGAGAGCCAAGCCAGATTTCAAAGTTGTTGCCGTTGTAGTCCTGCACCAAGAGCCACATGTCGTGTCCCATGTTGCGTCCGCATACCCAAACAGAAACTGTCTTTGTAATTCCTTCAATTGGAATTGGGCGTTCTGCTGTAATATAGAAAGAGTTCACACCTCTGCGGAAGAATTCTGTCTTTACACCGAATACTTTTGTATCTTCTATCTGCTTGTTGTCTGCGTCTTCAAGTGGCTCCTTTGCAGCAGGGCTTCCGTCAAAAAGCCTTCCTGAAATTACACCATAGTCTGAAGAAATATGAACATTCCAAAAGCCTTCCCTTTCAAAACGGTCAACGCTAACTTCTTTTAAAGCCTGTTTTGCGCTGTCGTTTCCAATTTGTGAAGCGTCTGGTTCAGAACGGCTCTGTGTCTGTGCAAAAAGTGTTCCTGTTGCGACTAATGCTGCAACGAAAAGAACAAAGTATATTTTTTTCATTCTACTACCGCCTTTTTATTATTTTTCAGCAGAAGCATTTTCTTTATTGCCGCTGCTTGATTTTGTGTCGCCGTCGCCGAAATCTGAGTCTTTCAAATCATATCCATCATACACGTCAGAAAGAGTGTTTGTTGTGTATTTGAGCTGGTCTAAATAAACAACATAGTTGTCTACATATTCATTGGAATCTGAACGAATTCTTATTCCAACAAGTGTAAGATTATTAACTTTCTTTGAGCGCTGTTTTGTATGCTGTTTGATATATCCTGGTACATTAACAACAATGTTCCTCCAACCGTGGAACATTAAGTTGCCGGCAGGAATAACATGAACGCGACCGTCTGCATCACGAACCATAAGCTCTATGTAATACATGTAGTTTGCGCCCCATACCCAGAAGTCAATCTGTGTAACTGTGCCCACAAAAGGTATCTCAGTTAGAGCAGCTCCGTTTTCATCAGTTTGATTTTTATATTCAGGATAAATTTCAAACCAGTTGTCGCCCTTTCTGTCAAACTTTGTTTTTACACCAAGAACTTTGGCTGTAGGATCGCTGTCTTTGTGATATGGACGGAGAGAATTTGGAATTCCGTCAAAATAGTTAAGCAAAGGATATTGCGTATCCCCTTCCTTTGTAGCAAAACGGCTGGCTTGAACTTTCCATGTCCAGTCCATGTCATCTGCTGTATCGAAGTTATCGATAACAATTGTTTCTACTGCCTTTGCACTCGGCTGTGCAACTGCAGGTACGCAGAATGCAAGCGCAAGAGCTAGACTTGCCAAAACGACTACGCTCTTTTTCATTCAATACTCCTTGAATACGATGGCTTTCCGTATATCGTAAACGTGGAACGCCTTATTTACTTATCGGTTATACTTTAATTAAGTATTAGCACAAATTATAACATTTGCACTTTGCTATTATATTTCCCTAGACACTCTTTGTCAAACGATTTATCTGACTAGTCAAACGATTTAAAGTGATTAAATGTTTTATCTTGAATTTAGTGATTAAAACAAGTATGCTTTATGCAAATCTTAAGTCTAAGTTTTTTTTAGATTTTTATAGGAGCTTTTTAATGATTAGTTACAAAGAACTAGGCCTTGTGAACACTAAAGATATGTTCGCAAAAGCTATGAAAGGACATTATGCAATTCCTGCCTACAACTTCAACAACATGGAGCAGATGCAGGCAATTATCCAGGCTTGCGTTGAAACAAAATCACCTGTTATTCTTCAGGTTTCTAAAGGCGCACGCCAGTATGCTGACAAGTACATTCTTCGCAACATGGCACGTGGCGCTGTAGAGTACGCACACGAGCTTGGATGCGATATTCCAATCGTACTTCACCTTGACCACGGCCCTTCTTATGAAGTTGCTTGCGACTGCATTGAGAACGGATTTTCTTCTGTAATGATTGACGGTTCAGCTCTTCCTTATGATGAGAACGTTGCCCTTACAAAGAAAGTTTGCGACTTCGCTCACTCACAGAAAGATTATGTTACTGTAGAAGGCGAACTTGGAGTTCTTGCAGGTGTTGAGGACGAAGTAAGCGCAGCTACAAGCCATTACACAAAGCCAGAAGAAGTTCAGGACTTTGTTGAAAAGACAGGAGTTGACTCTCTTGCTATTTCTATTGGAACAAGCCATGGCCGCTGCAAATTCACACCAGAGCAGTGCACACGCAACGCTGACGGCATTTTAATTCCACCGCCACTAGCATTTGACGTTCTTGAGGGCGTTGAAAAGAAGCTTCCTGGATTCCCAATCGTATTGCACGGTTCTTCATCTGTACCTATTCAGTACGTTAAAGAAATTGAAAAATACGGTGGAAAGATTCCAGATTCAGTTGGCATTCCTGAAGAGCAGCTTAGAAAGGCAGCAAAGTCTGCTGTTTGCAAAATCAACATTGACTCTGACGGACGCTTGGCAATGACAGCCGCAATCCGCAAAGTGTTCTTTGAGCACCCAGATGAATTTGACCCACGCAAATACTTGGGACCAGCACGCGACGAGCTTAAGAAAATGTACATGCACAAAAACATTGATGTCCTCGGTTCTGCCGGACATGCATTTGACAAATAAATAGTTGTTTCTAAAAAACAATACGAGGCTTCTTTCAAAGAGCAACTTCTTTGAAGGGAGCCTTTTTAATTGTAAATTAAAGAGGAAGAAAATATTCATTGGTGAGAATTGATAATTAAGTTGATAAATGATAGTCTTACGTCATGTACCTTTTTACAATTATTGCAATACCGGCTTTTTTAACGGGCTGGATTTTATCTAAGACAAAACAGGAAAGACTTTCTTTTATTCCGGCAATACTGTGGGGATTTTTAAGCTCTGCAATTTTTTGCGCAATAAAGGCTTTCTTCTTTATTTCTGAATATACACAGACAGCTTCTTTTTTTAGTGGCTTTATTCACTTGTTTTTGCTTGAGGCACTTCTGCCATGCGTTATTTTGTGCGGGCTGTTCGTGTTGTTTTCTAAAGATTCTGTTGAATATAAAATAAACTGCTTTATTCCGCTTGTTGGCTCATTCTATGCGGTTTTTATTCCATATAAAATTTTTTCATTAACTGAGGCACTTTCATTTTTTCCGCTGTTTGTAAAAACTGTGCTCTTTATTTCAATGGTGATTTTCTGCGCTTTTTTAATTCAAAATATTTATTCTGCCTATGGAAGCAAATCTGTGGGCAAAATAATTTTGTTGAGCATTCTGCTGCTTGCAAATTTATGTGTTCCAGCCTTAATGGAAACATGGTGGTACTTTGGCGGCAAATTTTATTTTTACACACCAGTTGCTGTAATTTATGCTGTAGCGGCGTTTATAGTTTATTTTCTAATCAAGCAGCAATATACAGAAGACGAGCCTGTTTTTATGAGCATGTAAAACATTTTGCCTACGAGGGCTTGTAGCACCTGCGAAGCAGTTCCGCAGCGACAGCGGAGGAATGGAGCGACAGCGGAAGTGCGTAAAACCCGTTTAAGAAACATGTCCGGCATGCCCGGCAGTTTTAAGAAAAAGTTTAGTCCAAAAAAATTAAAAAGAATATGCTTGAACTACAAATAAAAATATGGTACATTTTGCGAACAATCCACTACACGATTAAGGAAGGAAAATATGGGTATACGCGGTGAACTTTTTACGACACAAGTAAATTTAGACAACCGTTCTTATTTTTTCAACGTAAAGGAAAACCGCAATGGCGATGTGTTCCTTCAAGTTGTTGAAAGCAAACAGAAAGAAGGCGAAATAGACGACAGACGCGCTATTGTTATTTTTGCTGATGATATGCAGAAATTTTTTACAGGCATGGACGACTCGTTAAAGTTTATTGAAAAGGACAGAAAAGAAAGAGCGAAGGCACGGGCAGAAAAGAAAGCTATGAAGGAAGCAAAATATGGCAGCGGAAGAAACGAATCTTCCGGCTCAGATTTTTCTTCGTTCAGCACTAAGAAAGTCTACAGAAGAAAAGGCGAAAGCCGTCTTGTTGCAGACAGAAGAGCAGCTAGGGAAGATGACGGAATTAAACGGACAGGCAGAGTGCTTCATGTTGTTTCTAAACGCAGTGAAGATTCAGCTGCACAAACAACACCTTCTACTTCAACAACAGAAGAAAAGAAATCAGAATAGTTTTTAGAGACTGCATTTAATATTTAAAAGTAAGCCGCTGTATTGGGGAAGGCCCTAGACGGCGGCAAACTTCAACATGGGCTTTTGTTGGATAGCCCTTGTGCTTTGCGTATCCGTACTCTGGATATAGCTTGTCGTATTCAACCATTATTTTATCACGGTCGACTTTTGCTATTATGCTTGCGGCCATTACTTCTGGATATTTTCCATCAGCTTTTATTTCACTTCTACATTCACAAGTAACATCTGGACAGAAAGTGCCATCTGCTATTGCTGTTATTTCATTTATTTCTGGAACGTGAGCAATGTTGTTTTTTTTGCACCAAAGAGGCAGTTTTAGAATCATCATGTCGTATGCTGTCTTCATTGCAAGAAGGCTTGCTTGAAGGATATTTATTTTGTCTATTGTCTTTTCGTCAATGATTCCTATGCCCCAGCACGCTTTTTCTTTTATAATAATTTCAGCAGCATCGCGTTTTTTTTCTGAAAGCTTTTTGCTGTCGTTTAATATTTCTATTGGAAAATCTTTTGGAAGAAGGACACATCCTGCTGTAACAGGGCCTGCCAATGGTCCACGCCCCGCTTCGTCCATGCCGCAAATATATTTCATTTTATAAATCCATTTATTTCATTTTTGTTTTGAATTAGAACTGTGTCCACGTCTTTCCAAACTGATTCAACACTATTGTTTGCTTCGTCAAGTTTTGCAATGAAAGAATTTTTTTCTAATGTAGCATTGCACGTCTTAAGTTCCGCAATTCTGCAAAGATGACCTATTACAGTGCATGTGCTTGACTGCACATTAAGCCGCCCTCCCCTTACACTGTAGCAAACACAAGTAGGGGCAATTGAAGTTATTCGCTGCTTTGAAATTTCTACATTTGAGTCAACACTGGATATTCCACAAGCATATTTTTCTGCCTGAACTGTTATGCCGCAATTTTCTAATTTTATATTTGATGAGTCTAAATCAAGAAGAATTCCGTCTTGGCTGAATATTCCAACAAGCTCGCAGTTTGAAAAAGTCACCGCTGCGTTTTTTGTAATGAACATTTTTTGAACACATTCAAGTTGATCATTTGATAAATATGTTTTGTCGTAAGCAGTTCCTACTTGCTTTTCAAAAATAACATTTTGAATTTCAAAATCTGCGCCGCTAACTTTAATTACACAATCTTGTGGCAATATAATTTTAGAATTTGTGCTGATCAAAAGGCAATTGGATTTTATTTCATTCACACCGCTTTCAAGTGTAATGTCCTTTAGCAAATGAAGTCTTGTGTAAGAATTTGAGTTTACAATTTTCAACGCTTGTGAAAAAGTTGTAAAAGGATTTCCATAGCTGCCGTCTGGTTCAATTTTATTTTCATCTGAATTGGAAAGAGTTTTGTTTTCAAAAGCAGTGCCGTCTGGAGAAAGATAAAAATTATATTCGTCAACTACAACTCTATATTCAGAGATAGAGCTTTTGTTACCTGCTAAATCTACTGCATAAGAATTCACTTTATAAAAAGCGGCTGAATCTAAAGACTCAAGTGTTATTTGTGTAGTGTATAATTTAAATTCACCGGGCTTAACAGAATCAAAGCTTGAATTCGAAGAGCCTTCAAAGCCTGTGTCTGAAGTAAGTGGTTCGCTTACTGCATAAAAGATTTCTGAATTTTCTTCCGATGTGATTGAAATTGTAACCTTGTTTCTTGCAAATTTTTCAGCCGATGAAGAACTTATTACAGGAGGTTCTGGCGGTTGTTTGTCTAGTAAATAATCCTTTTCCAAGTCGCCTTGATAAACATTGTCGTAAAATACGCTGACAATAATTTTTCCGCCAATATTATCGCCTGTAAAAGTGTCCACTTGAATAGACTTGTATAATCCAGAAGCAATTGTTCCTGACTCTAAGTATTTGGAAGAAGGTCCTATTTCAAAATTATTTTCACCAGGTATGGAAAAAGTAATAGCTCCGTCTGTTGACTTATATGAACAGATTTCAGGTTTTACTGGAATTGTATAGCTTTGAACTTCATTTCCAAATTCGTATGCAACTGACTGCCATCTTACTATGTGCTCCACATTTCTGTCCAAAGCAACCGGCTCTGTGCTTGCGGACCAATAGCCGTCATCAATTTGATAAATTAATTTTTCACCTGTGTAAGCAAATGTTGTCCAGTTTTCTATTTTAAATGGAACTGTTCTGCCAGAAACAAGCTCACTTTCAGAAGCAACTGTATGAATTATGAACCGCCAGAAGTTTTTTCCGTCAGAAATTGTACATGGAAGATATCTTTCCAATTTGTTATTTGCTGAAACAGAAAGCTGGCTTCCATTTTGAGAAGGAACTTTATTCTGACCCATGCAGTACTTAAAATTTGATGGAATAGAAAACAATGTTCCAGATATATATTTTCTAATGGGATTTGTTGAAATGTTTTGAAGGAACAATGACGACTCATCTGTTGAAGCAAGAGGCTCTGAATTCATTACTAAATAATTCACTTTGAAATCTGAACGCACTCCTGCATTGCTTACAGAAGTTATGTAAATTGTAATGGAGCCTGTCTGGTCAATTACAACAGGACCGTCGTAAGCAAAGCCAGAAACAAGAGGGTCAGAAGATGAAAGAGAATAATATAAATAGCTGCCGTCCTGTATATTTAACACCAAAGGCTGCTTATTAGACCAAGTTCCTTCTACAGGGCTTATAATATCTTTTTCTGAGAATGCAAAAACGTTTGCACATGCAAATAGAGAAATTATAAGTGATAAAGAAAGCAGCCTAATTTTTTTCTTCATTAGAAAACCTTATTTTTCTTCTTTGAAAATTGGGGCAAGAACTCCACGAAGCTCTGGATATTTTTTAAAGTAATGTTCTTCAAGCTCTTCATTTGTAAGGCCTACCATTTCGTGGCTCATATAGTTTATCCAGCGGTCTTCTTCTGGTGTTTTAATTACAAACTTTCTGCACCAGTAGTCAGGCTGAATTGGCTGGTTTTCCCTGTAAGTGAAAGTTTTGTAGTCGTGCACTACAACTTTTATGTCATCGCGCGGAATGCCTTTTTCCATTAAGACGCTTACTAAATAATTTAAAGTTCTGCCAGAGTCAAATATGTCGTCAACTAGCATAATCTTGTCGCCCATACGTAGATACTCCGGGGCATAAGTCCAGCCGTCTACTCTTACTGCGTTCTGCTGCCTTATGTCGCTGTAGCTTCTTGCGACAACCGCCGCGTATAAAACCGGCTTGTGGTTTTTTAGGGCCACTTTGTAATATTCGCTTATTACATTTGCCATGTAAGCGCCGCCTCTTAATGAAGCGTAAATAACGTCTGGAACAAAGTTGTCCTGCTTGTACATTTTGTCCGCAAGAATTAGGGCATCGTTGCGCACTGTGTCATATTGAAGGAACTCTTTCATTTTATTAACCTCTTGATGTAGTTTTATGTCATCTCTAAAAGTTGAAGTTTTAGAGGTTCCATTTAAAAATTATAGCTTAATTTATTTTTGTTTACAATAATGATAGAACTTTCTAAAAGTGGTGGGCTTATTTTCTGTTGGCCTTGTACACTTCAGAAATTATCTTTATGCCCTCTTCAAGCTCTTCGTCTGGACGCGCGTAGTTCAGCCTTATGCACTTTGAATAATGCGGGTGCTCTTCTACAGGTGGAAGATTAGGATCGCTGTTTTTTCCAAAGAAGAAATATTCGCCAGGAACTACAACAACACCTTTCTGCTTTAACTTTGCGTAAAGCTCCTTTGTTGTTATCGCAAGGTCTCTCATTAAAATCCATAGGAAAATTGAGCCTTCACCTTTGTGGACTGCGTAGTCTCCACCAGAAAAATATTTATGAATGAAGGTCTGCGCTTTTTTGTTTTTTTCTTCATAGAAAGGGCGCACGTATTTTTTTGCGTTTTCCACAAGGGAGCCGTTCTTAATTAAGTTTGCCGCAAGCGCCTGCCCCAAGCTGCCTGAAGCCAATGCAACAATTGAATTTAAATTGGAGAGCGCTGTTACAATTTCTTTTTTTGCAATAATAATTCCTGTTCTTAAACTTGGCAAACCTATTTTAGAAAGGCTCATGCTAAGAATTACATTTTCGTCCCAGTAAGGTGTGGCGTTGTCGTTGAAAATTATATGCGGCCACGGAAGACCATACGCATTGTCTATGATTAACGGAATGTTGTACTGATTTGCCAGCGCTGCCATGTGGTGCACTTCCTGATCTGTAAGAACATTGCCTGTTGGGTTTGTAGGGCGGCTTACACACATTGCCCCAACTTCGTGATGCTTTGCTAAATACGCCTCTAGCTTTTCAAAGTCTACAAAATACTTGAACGTGTGGTCTTTGTATTCTGTAAATTTTGAAGGTATGCTTACAAAAGTGCCGCTTTCTATTCCCTGGTCGGCGTAACCAACGTACTCTGGAACTAAAGGAAAAAGAATTGTCTTACGGAATTTATTTTTGTTCGTGTCTGTAAATGTGCCGCTTAGCAAATTAAAAAGATAGAAGCACGCGCTCTGGCTTCCGTTGCAAACAGCAACATTTTCTGGACCTATTTTCCAGCCGTATGTTGTTGAAAGGTATTCCGCCACTGATTCTATGAACTGAACTTTTCCTTGAGGTCCGTCGTACTTGCCAATCAAATCTTCAAAGCTCCTGCCATCTTTTAAGATGCGCTCCATTTCAGAACGGTACATTTTTTCTATCTGCGGTATTTGAGCTGGGTTTCCGCCGCCTAAAGCATATGACTTTACACCTTGCGGAACAGGCTTTCCTAAGTCGTCCATAAGCTGAAGTATTCCAGATTCGCCTGTAAATTTTTCTCCAAAGTCTGAGAACATATTTTTACTCCATATTTTTTATTTTTCGTTGCCAATTAATATTTTTGTCTGAGGGGCTTTTATTTCCTTGCGTGATTTTTTAAATTTCACAGTCAGCTTTTCACCGTCAGAATCAATTGTAATTTTATTGCTGTCTTCCCTTTTGCCGCTTAGAATTAAGTCAGCAATCTTGTCTTCTATTTCATTTTGTATAAGACGGCGCATTGGACGCGCGCCCATTGAAGGGTCGTAGCCATGCTCAACCATATATTCACGTGCTTTTGGTTTTAGTGTAACAGAAAGATTTTTTTCACTAAGCCTTTCATCAAGCTCTTTTATTTGAATGTCTAGAATTGAATTAACCTGCTCTTTTGTCAAAGCGTTGAAAACTATTACGTCATCAATTCTGTTTAGAAGCTCAGGGGACATTACTTTTTTTAGCTCTTCTGTAGCGCTTGATTTTATTTCATTGTATGGAAGAACGCCGTTCTTTGAAGTTGAAAAGCCGACTTTGCTTTCGCTCATAATTTCCCTAGCTCCGGCGTTGCTTGTCATTATGATTATGGTGTTTTTAAAGCTTACTGTGTGGCCCAAGTTGTCACTAAGCTCTCCTTCTTCAAACAATTGAAGCAGAAGATTGAAAACATCAGGATGCGCTTTTTCTATTTCATCAAGCAAGATTACAGAGTACGGGTGCTCACGAACTTTTTCGGTAAGGAAGCCGCCTTCTTCATAGCCAATGTATCCTGGAGGCGCGCCTACCAAGCGAGAGGCATTTTGTTTTTCCATGTAGTCGCTCATGTCAATTCTTATAAGGCTGTCTTCTGTTCCAAAAAGAAATTTTGCAAGCGCTTTTGCAAGCTGGGTTTTTCCAACACCTGTTGGGCCTAGGAACACAAACGAGCCAAGAGGTCTTTTTAAAGATGAAACTCCTGCACGGCTTCTTCTAACAGCGCCGCTAATTATTGAGATTGCTTCGTCCTGCCCCACAACTTCCTTATGAAGAGAGTCCTCCATGTGAAGCAATCTTGATGTTTCTCCAGAGTCAAGCTGTTCTACAGGAATGCCTGTAACAGAGCTGATTATTGAACAAACATCTTTTACAGTGACATGCTTTTTTGAAGCAACTTCGCTGTTCTTCCAGTAATTTGAAAACTCGTCAAGCTTTTGCTTTAGGTCAATAACCTTGTCCCTTACAACAGCGGCATTTTCATAGTCCTGATTTAGAACAAGATTTTTCTTTTCTTCAGAAAGTTTTTCTATTGATTTTTCAAGCTCAGCAAGTTCTGCTGGCCTCTCTTCTTCTTGAATTTTTTTAGCAGCACCTGTTTCATCCAAAATATCAATTGCCTTGTCCGGCAAGAAGCGTTCTGGAATATATCTTTCGCTGTATTTTACAATTGAATCTACTACACCTTCATCGTAAATCACATTGTGGAATTCTTCGTACTTTTTCTTTAGGCCTTGCAAGATTTGCGCTGTGTCTTTTTCATTTGGCTCTTCAACCTGCACTGTTTGGAATCTTCGTGTAAGGGCGCTGTCCTTTTCAAAATATTTTCTGTATTCCTTTGTAGTTGTAGCTCCAATGCACTGAAGCTCACCACGGCTTAACGCAGGCTTTAACATATTGCTTGCGTCCATTGTGCCTTCAGGGCCGCCCGCTCCAATTATTGTGTGAATTTCGTCTATGAAAAGAATTACATCTTTTGTGTCTGAAACTTCCTTCATGAGCTTTTTCATTCTGTCTTCAAACTCACCACGGTATTTTGTTCCCGCAATAAGAGCAGCCAAGTCTAAATTTAAAACGCGTTTTGTTAATAAATTTCTTGGCACACTGCCTTTTGCTATGTGCTGAGCAAGACCTTCTACAATTGCTGTTTTTCCAACACCTGGCTCACCTATTAAAATAGGATTGTTTTTTGTGCGTCGGCTCAAGATTTGAATTACACGTTTGATTTCTTTTTCGCGTCCAACAACAGGGTCCGCATTGCCTTCTCTTGCTTCTGCTGTCAAGTCCGTGCTGTACTGTGCTAAAATGCTGTTAGGATTATTTTTCTTCTGCTGAGGTGGAACAGTTCCATCTGAAAATTGTGGAACGTTTTTACCTTGTGGAATTAGCCTTTGAAACAAAGCGTCAGCCGCGGCCTTCATTCCGTCTGTTTTTGCAGAAGAAGGAATTTTTCTTTCTATGCCTGCAACAGCTTCACGCGCCTGGTCAATTGTAATTCCTGCCTTGTCAAAATATCTCCAAGTAATGCTCTGCTCTTCGCGAATAGCCGCTAAAAGCAAATGCTCAGTTCCAATGTAATCTGTATTTAAAGCGCGCGACTCAACTGCCGCAACATCAAGCATTGTTCTAAGACGACGGCTTGGTGGCAAATCAGAAAAATCTTCCACTGGTGAATTTACAGGCAAGCTTTGTTCCAACGCCAACTGTATTGTTAAGAGATTTATGCTCATTACTTTTAGAGCAAGATAGCCTAAACCGTCTCCACTTTTTACAAGCGCAAGTATTACATGTTCTGGCTGCAGCTGGCTGCTTCCAAGTTTTCTTCCTTCATCTTGAGCCAATGCAACCATAAGTCTTTGAGCACGAGGCGACAGTCCTTTCATTACGCAAACCTCCCAGTTTTATTCACCTAAATGTATGTCTTCGAACGACTCCTGAAGAACAAGGGCCCTCAAACGGCATACCTTCCTTTCGGTATTATCGGCAATATCCTCTTCAAAGTTAAAGTTTCCATTTTTTATTGCAAACTGCAAATGTGCTTCTTGAATTCTATACAAAAGCGCATGCAGCTCTGAATATTCTATGCCTGTTAAAAGCTGCAAATCTTTTCCCCATTTTATTCCGCCAATCAAATCTATTGATTCTCTTAATGTAAGAAATTTGCTGAACTGAGATACTCCAAAAGATCTGTATATTTGATTTCTCGCGTTTGTTGGCATTTGCTCATTGCATTTTGATCTTGCGCTTCTTTCAAGCTCAACTATTTTTTCAACTTCAGAAGTGATTTCTGCAATTTGGTCAAACTCGTTTCCTGTAAAACAATTCACTGTTGATATTTGATAGTACGAACCTAATGACGAGCCTATTTCACCAGCGCCGTAGCTTGCAGAAAAGCTTATGTTTTTTTTGCTCATCTCAGTTGCAATTGATTCAATTTTACCCAATGCAGAAAGCGACGGAAGATGAACTCTAAAAGAAATTTTCATGCCGCTGCCTGCGTCTTTTACAGATGTTGTCAAATAGCCAAAATCGTAGCTTGCGGCAAACTGAATTTTTTTCTGCATTTCCTCATCAACTTCACGGCATAGTTTTAAAGCGCCGTCTACATCAAAGCCAGAGACAAAAGAAGAAATTCTTACATGGTCAACAACATTCACTGTGCAAGAAACTTTTCCGTCAGTGCGCATTACTATTCCTAAGTTTTTTCCTTCTGTGGAATCTATAATGCCTCTTTCCTGAAGAATGCGGCTGCCAAGCGGATCTAATTTTTCTACAGAGACAGCTTGATATTTTTCACTGTTTTCAAAATGATTGAACACGTCAAAAGCAATTTCTTGTATTCTAATGCTGTCACTTTCTTGTAATTTTGGAGGAAATGGAAAATCTGCTAAATTTCTAGCGAGCCTAATTCTAGTTGAAAGAATTACATCGTCATCTTTTCCAGAACATGAATACCATGCGCCAGTTGAGCCGGGAATTGCAAGGTGCTTGTCCATTAAAGATCTCCGTTAGAGCCTGCAACTGGATTTTTTTCCAAGGCATGAAGATAATCTCTGTACATAGCGGCTTTTTCATAATCTTCTTTTTGAACAGCGTCATTAAGTTTATTTTGAAGAGCAATTCTGTCATTTAGAACTGATTTAAAAGAAGCCAAGCGTGAAGGCATTGAGCCGGTGTAGTTGCCGGATATTCCTTTATTCAAAAGTATTTTTTGTATTTCATCTTTAAAAATTGCATAACATTCAGGGCAGCCTGTGGAGCCTGTTTTTTTTATTTCTGCAAGGCTTGTTCCGCAAACTGGACATAATCTGTTGTTTTCTTTTTCTAATTTTTTTACATTGGCTGTAATTTCGTTGAACAAATTTCCTATTGACGATTCAATGCTTTTTGGGTCGGAGCTTATTCCTCTTGCAATTGCACATTCCATGCACATGCCGATTTTGCGCTTCTGACCATTACTGTTAACTTGCTCTATAAAAATTACTGCTTCATTTTCATGGCAAAAATCACAAACCATAATTAACCCCTGTTTGTTTTATGAGAGCCTCTAAAACTTCAGTTTTAAGAGATACCCTATATTATCATTTTTTTACATTTTCCGCAAAGTATCCAAAGGCTTCTCTTTTCCAGCTTTTATTGCAGGTATTGCCGATACAATCAATGAAAGCACAAGTGTTCCAGAAGCAATTATAAATAATTTGTTGAATGGGACAGAGACAGGAATATTCTGCAGATAATATGCAGGATCAAGCAAATGAATTTCTTTGTAAGAAGAAAGATTTGCATTACTTAAAAGATATACAAATTCTGCTCCAAAGTTTACTATTTTTTCCATGAATGAAATAATTCCGTTTATGTTAACCGCGGCTAGCAGCCCTAGAGGAATTCCTACAATCACTCCACCAAGACCGGCTGCAAAACCAGTTAGTAAAAAAGAAGTTGCTATTCCTTCTGCAGTTCCGCCGACACTTTTTAAAATTGCAATTTCCTTTCTTCGTTCCATTACAATCATCACAAGGGCAGAGCTTATGTTTACACTTGCGACAAGAACAATCAAAAGCATAATTAAAAGAAGAAGCGCTTGAGTTGATGAAAAATTTTCATATTCAGAAGCATTCATTTCGTCCCATCTGTAGACGTAAGCGGAATCTATTGGTGAAATATTTTCATTTCCGTAAAGAGCGTATTGTATTCTGCCCTGCGTTTGATAAAGTGTTTTTGAAAAAGCATCTTCTGTTGTTAGTCCAATATTATATTCAGAAGAGTCCTTTGGTAAAATTGAAAAGCCAGTTTCCAGTGGAATAAAAATCCAAAGAGCGTCTAGCTCCTGGTAACCGCATGACACTATTCCCTTAACTTTTAGCGTGGCCATTTTTGGAACAATATGCGCATTGCCTTTTGTGCTGACTGTTATAAGGCGCAAATTGTCACCCACATGCAAGTTCAGCATTTCCGCAATCTTCTGTCCAATTACTGCGTCTTTTCCTCCAGACAAATCTGTGCTTCCTTCAATAACATTAAATAATGAAGAGAAGTTTTTATCAGAGGTGAAAATGTCTTTTTGAACAGCGCGTACAGTTGCCCCTGTTCTTGAAGTTTTTCCAGAAGCCAATGCTGTGCTTTGTATTTCTGGATATGAAGAAACAACATCTTCAAGTTGTGTAAGACTCTCTGCCGCTTGAACAAATGAACTGTAGTCTGCTACAGAAGGCGAACTGCTTTCTATTGAAACGCACAAGTCTCTTGAAGAAAGACCAATCATTCTGCCTGTAATTCCTTGAATCATGCCGTCGCTTATAACAAGAATTGCAACTAACGGAATCAAGCTTATTCCAATGCAAAGACATGCTCCTAAAAGGGTCCGCTTGCCGTGGCTTTTTTCTGAAGAGCCTTTGTTTTTTGAAAATATTATTCTGCTTGCATAAAGAAAACTTGAGCGGAATGTCATTCGTTTTCTCCGTTGATATTTTCTGATGAAGCATTTTGCTCCTGCGGATTTTTTTCTGTAAGAGCTCCGTTTTGTATAAAATATCTTACATCGCCCTTTGACGCAATTTTCATGTCGTGCGTTACTAGAATCAATGTTTTTTTATAACGGTCAGCCATTGAAAACAGCAAGTCTCCAATTAAAGCAGCGTTTACTGGGTCAAGATTTCCTGTTGGCTCGTCTGCAAGAATAAGCTCAGGGTCGTTTATTAAGCAGCGCGCAACTGCAACCCTCTGCCGCTCACCGCCTGAAAGCTGTGACGGAAGATGGTCTGCCCTGTCAGAAAGACCAACATCATTCAATAAAGATTTTGCTTTTTCCATTGCATTTTTTTTAGAAACTCCTGCCATGTATGATGGAAGAAAAACATTTTCTAAAGCTGTGAAATCTTTTAAAAGATAATGGAACTGAAAAATCAGCCCTAAGAATTTCTGTCTGTAATTTGTAAGGTTGTCCTCCGAAAGAGACGTAATATTTTTTCCATCAACAAGCACACTTCCTGATGTTGCTGAATCAAGTCCGCCTATAATATTTAGCAGTGTTGATTTTCCACTTCCGCTTCTTCCAACAATCACACACTTTGTTCCGCGCTTAATATTCATGTTCAAACCTTTTAAAATTGTTAGAGTTTCACTAGAAGTCTTGTATGTTTTTTCTAGATTTTCAATTGTTAAAATTTCATCATCAATTTCACTCATCACGTAGAACCTCCGCAACTGTTAGCTTAAGAATACCTCTGCTTGCAACCCAAGAAGCCGCAAGAGAAGAAAATATTCCAAAAAAAGTTATAAGTATAATCTCACTAGGAACCATTCTTGCAGGAATGGAAGCATAAACACTGTACATTGGATTTTCACTAAGTAGAGCTGTATTTTGTGGCGACACAATCATATAAAAAAAATATTCCATCCAATACTGAACTTTTGAAAGAATCATAAATACAGTGTCCATTTTTACACAAAGAAAAAGTCCAAGAAGCGCGCCTGGAATTGAGCCTTTTATTCCGGTAAGAAGCCCTTGCATTATAAATATTCCTTGCACTTGTTTTGACTTTCCGCCAAACGCAGATATTACCGCAATTTCTTCACGACGTTCATAAACCATTTTTCTCATTCCGTTGTAAATGTTTACTGCCACAACAATGAAAATTAAAAACACCAAAAGCATCAGCATGTTTTTTTCAACACGAAGCGCGCCAAAGAAAGTTCTGTTGTAGCTTCTCCAGCTTTCACTTTTAGCAGAAGGAAAAGATTTATTTATAGAAGAAATTTCTATTGAATCCTTGTTGCTGTCATTTAATTTTATTCCGTAAGTAACTTGTGCTGTATTACCAAAATATTTTTCACCATCTTGCAAACTTATAAAAGAATACGCTGAATTTATATCTGAGTAGCCTGTGTGAAATATTCCGCTTACAAAAAACACCCTGTCGCTAGACAAAAGTTCAGTGTCAGAGGAGCCGCTCATTGCAACAATATTTATGCGGCTTCCAACCCTTACGCCCAATGTTCTTGCAAGTGTGCTGCCTAAAATAATTCCATTTGGATTTGACAAGTCGAATGAGCCTGAAATTAGCTGGCATTCTTTTGCAAAGCCTTCATCTTTTTGTAGAATATCTTTAGGAACAGCTCTGATTAAAGCAGCAGTTTGTTTTTTTGCATGACCTACCATAAGCCCTTGAGCTTCATAAAAAGGAATTATTGATTTTATTTGATTTTCATTTTCGCACCAATTTAAAAACTTTGTGTCATCTTCAATATCATTAACCATTATGTGATAAGAGCTTACTTCCATTATGGCATCTTTAAAGCCCATTTGAAATCCGTTCATTACGCTTATTGTAACAATTAGAGTCATAACTCCAAAGCATATTCCCAATGAAGCAAGTGCGCTTGTTACAGCTGAGCGTCCTTTTCTGTCAACTTTGCTGAATCTATTTGATATGAATAAAATCCATTTTAACGAGGCCGTTTTTTCTTTAGTTTGTTTTTCTTTATTCAAATTTTTGCCTCTTAATTTCAGTTGCGCCTAAATAAATAATTTCATTAACTTTTCTACCATGAAAGTATTTTGTTTTTACAATATAATCATTGTCAAAATACATTGTCTGTTCATAAGTATCTTTATCAATATAAGAAGTGAACATTCTTAACTTTTCATTTTCATAAAATCTTAAATTTGGGACATCTGATTTATTTGTATATTCATATTCATTTGATGTTGTCATACTAGAAGGAATTGTTTTTCCTTGTCTAAGCTTGTCTGGAATTTCAAAATATGTAGTTTGAGTTTCTGTTAAAACTCTGTTTTCATTATCAAAGGTTCTTATTGTTTTTTTATCAAGAATTTTCTTTTGAGGAAAAGTTTTTGGTTTATTTTCAACTTTTTCTTCTGTTTTTTTTGATTCGTCATTTGCTGTTTTATTCTGTTGCTGTTCATTTTGTTTTTGTTGAACTTTTTTCTGTTCCTCTAATTTCTTTTTTTTGTCATCATTGTATTTTTGCACCGCATCAGGATCGTCTATAAAATGAGAATACTCTACCCTTATAGGATTTCCTATTTCATCAGAATACGTTTCTGTAATTTTTCTATCATTTGGATATTCTTCTGTAATTAAATATGGCTTTGAAAATTCAGGAGGAGTCTTTGAGTTTAGATTATTTTCATTCAAATCAGAATTATATTTATAAGTAATCTTTTTTATTACAGTGGAATCAGTAACAGAAGTTCCATTTTTCCAAATAACTTTTTCTTGAATTCTAAAACTGTTGTCATATTGTATTCGAGTGATTTTATCTTTATTAACAGACACAAGCGATTTATTTTGATTCAATATTCCTACAGAAAATTTTTCTTCTCCGTATTCAAAAAGCCTTAGTCGATTTTTAGAATTCAAATATTGTATTTCGGCAATTGGTTTTACTTCTTCTTCAGCTGATTTTTTTTCATCACCTAATAAAGAGCTGCCTTCGCTTTGAGGTCCATACTCAGGAAACTCAAGGCCTTCAGGAAGAGGAACATCATCGCCTTCAAATATTTCTTTTGTGTAAATTTGAGTATCTTCTGCTTCTATTCCTAAATATTTTTTTACTTCATTGCATTTTTCATTTTCTTCAATTATTGTTAAGCGCTCCTTTCCAAATGCATAGGATAAATTCTTTTGCTGTACAGAAAAAGTTGGAAAGAGAAGATAAAAAAATAACACTGCTGTGGCGAGATCCATTTTATTTTGTGCCTAAAAATTCATCTGCATATTTTTTACTGTCAAACAATGCAATGTTATCATACTTTTCTCCATTGCAGACAAACGCTACTGGAATATTTAGTTCCCGGCCTATTGAAATTGCGGCTCCACCTTTTGCAGTGGAATCATATTTTGTAAGGACAACAGCATCTACTCCTACAGCTTCATTAAAAACCTCTGCTTGCCTTACAGCATTCTGTCCTGTAGTTGCATCTACAACAAGTATTTTTTTATAGCAGCCAGGGGAAGCTTTTGAAGATGCAATCCTGTCGATTTTTTTTAATTCATTCACAAGATTTTCTTTGTTGTGAAGTCTGCCTGCAGTGTCTACTAAAACAAGTCCGCCACCTTGTGAAGAGCATGCAACGCCTGCGTCAAAAACAACAGCAGAAGGATCGCTGCCCATTTGATGTTGCACAACACGTATATTTAAATTTTTTCCATGCATGTCAATCTGGTCAACTGCAGCCGCCCTAAAAGTGTCCGCCGCAGCCATAATTACTTTTACATTTTTACTGTCATAATATTTTGCCATTTTAGCAACACTTGTAGTTTTTCCAACTCCATTAACACCAAGAACCAAGTAAACGTTGACTTTATTTTCTTCAGGACATAGCTCCACTTGCTTTACATCTTCAAGAAGCATATTTTTTAATTCTAATAAGATTTCTTGCTCTGTGTAAATTTTATTTTCCTTACATTTTTTTTTAAGAGATTCAACTATTTCAACAGCGGTTTTTGCACCTATGTCGCCTTCAATAAGTGCGTCTGTTAATTCATCAAAAAAGTTATCATCTTTATTTTTATGAATATTAAAAAGTGATTTTAGTTTTTCAGCAAATGAAGTTTTTGGCATATATTCTCCTGTTAGTTATTCATTTATTTTATTTATAATTGATTCAGTTGATGTTTGGTCAGTTGAAGTTTCAGTTGTAGTAACAGAAGAATCTTCTGTGTTTACTGTATCATTTTGTTTTTCATCTTCCTGAATTTCAAGAGCTTTTGATTTTTCAAGTGATTTTTCTATTTCAGAATTTTTTGCCTGTCTTGCAGTTACTGGTATAACTGCGTCAGCTGCCTTTAAATACTTGGCAAGCTCAAAAATAAAAAACGCTCCCGCTGCGCAAGAAACACCTATTGAAATATAACTTGCATTCTGCCATGTTGCAATTTGACTAATATCAGTTATTGCGCCTGAATTATATCCGTTTGTCAAAGCCTTGGATTTTCCTATAGTAAAAAATGTCGCAGGTAAAGAAACCATTAGAGCTGAATATCCTCTGTACATCCAAATTCTTCTATTATTTACAACAGTCGCATTATCAACAGGTTTCGCTTTTATAATCAGGCTTTCATTTGGATTGGAAAGGAATTCCGGTATGTAGAAAAATGAGCCAATGTAACTGCCTTCTTCCTCTGTCTCTTCGTATTTTATTTTTCCATTTTCATCTTTCACTTCTTTTCTAACTTTTTTAACTGATTTTTTATCTGTAAGAATTTGTCCAATTACTGGCTGTCCATTTATTTCAATACTTGTTGAAATTTTTCCAACACCGCTTTCACCAGAATACTTACCGTTTGCATAAAATGCACCAACTAAAGGCTCTTTTAATGACAATGAAAGAACACCATTTTTTTCTTCAGTAAAAGCAGCATGAATTAAAAATGAAGGCACGTCTGAGAAATTCCAAGAAACAGTTTGAGTGTTGTAACCTTTGCTTTCAATTTCTATAGTATGTATTCCTGATTGAATAATTGCTTTCTGTGGCACTTTTGAATAAACAATACCATCTATTGTTACTTTTGCATTAAGGGCAGCATCTTCTGGCACTATGTCAAAAAAAAGATTTATTGGCATACTATTGAAAATCTTTGGAGAAAAATAAAGAGCAATGTTCTGAGCTATTTCAACTAAGTCAGACAACGTTCCTACTTCTGTGACAACGCCGTTAGAAATTGCGCCTGGAAAAATTAAAAGCTCTACAGTAACTGCAATATAATCGCCATAAATTGTAATTGTTCCTGTAAGCAGGCCGTTTATTTTTGCGCTTGTGACTGCCTTGTCAAACTCACGGCTTTTTACTCCAGAAATCAAAGCGGTTTCTGGAACAGAAAATAAAGAAGATGAGTCATTTTTATATAAGACAATTTTTTCTGATGAAGGAGGAGCCACTACATTTTCTTTTTTATTAAATAAAGATTGTATTGACTGAAAAGAAAGTTTTTTGTCTTCCCTGTTTTCTTCCTTTAATTCTTTCTCTGATTCTAAAGAAGGTTTTTCTTCTTTTTTTATTTTTTCTAAAGTCTCACGTTTTGCTTTTTCAACAAGCTTCAGATTTTCATCAATTTGCTTTTCTATGTCATCAATTTTCTTTTCTTCTTCAGCTATTTTTTTCTTTAAATTATTTTTATCGTCTTCTTGAATAACAAGGCTGTCTCTTACTTTAACTTCATTTGACAGCTGTAAAAACAAAGAAAGACGTTTTGTAAGCAAATCATCAAGTGCTCGATTAAGCATTTCTCTGTTTGTTGTAATTCTTGAGCTTGTTGAAACAATTTGTTCAAGAATAAGCTGTGGTAGAATAGAAGCAGCATCTTCTTCGGATGAAGAATGAGATTCGTTTTGAGAAAAGGAAAATTTAGTAGCACCCAACGTCCAGTCAGAAGCGTAAAGAAAAACTTGTGGCAGAATAATAAGCGCTACTATGGATACAATTTTTTTTAGAGAGAAGCTTTTTTTTCTAGAAAAACTTGTTTGTAAAGAAAAACTTATTTTTTCCATCCCAAAAACTTTTTTCGACATTAACAATTATTCCTTATCAATGTCATCATCATCATCATCATCATCGTTTGAAACAGGAATACCTTTCCACTTTGCAGAAAGATAAGCATCAAGGAATCCGTCAATATCTCCGTCCATAACACCTTGAATGTTACCAACAGAATACTTTGTACGATGATCTTTTACCATTGTATAAGGGCAGAAAACGTAAGAGCGAATCTGGCTGCCAAAAGAAATATCTTTTTTTTCTGCGGCAAACTTCATGTTCTCTTTTTCCTTCTGCTCTTT
>Ga0172378_10001252_pt1 | contig 23291 bp, 21 predicted proteins | sample GrowelOW332metaG_FD_119755 | JGI IMG/M metagenome (GOLD analysis project Ga0172378, IMG submission 119755) | Groundwater microbial communities from an aquifer near a municipal landfill in Southern Ontario, Canada - Pumphouse #3_1 metaG | ecosystem: Environmental > Aquatic > Deep subsurface >... | reverse complement strand
ATCTTTTGAACATTTTATTTATTGGCGATATTGTCGGTCGTGTTGGCCGAAGAATACTTCGCGAAAAATTACCTTATTTCACCAAAAAATACAAAATTGATTTTGTTATAGCTAATGGTGAGAACGCTACTCACGGCAAAGGTTTGATTCACCGTCAATACGATGAGTTAATTGAAGCTGGGGTCGATGTTGTTACTTTAGGCAATCACTACAATTCAAAAAGTGAAATAACCAAATATATCGACAAAGTTGATCGATTAATCCGCCCTGCTAATTTAATCAACGATTTTCCAGGTGAAGGCACAGCTATTTATGATGTCGATGGTGTATCCGTTCGAGTAACGAATATACTTGGATCTGCCTTTATCTCAGAACAAGTTAATTCTCCTTATTATTCAATGCTTCAGGTATTAACTGAAGAAGAACCCGCTATGATAAACATCATTGATTTTCATGGTGAAGCAACAGGAGAAAAAATGTGTTTTGCTCTCGCTTTTGATGGCAAGGTCACTGCTGTTTTGGGCACCCATACACACGTCCAAACCAACGATGCGCGCATCTTGCCAAAAGGTACTGCTTTCATCAGCGATGCTGGGATGTGTGGCCTATATGAAAGTGTATTGGGTTTTGAGAGCGAATCAGTGATGAAAAAAACACTCTATGGAGAAATGAGCCACTTCAACACTCCTGAAGAAGGAAGAGGCCTATTTTGTGGAGTTGTCATCAATGTCAATGACGAAACCGGTCTTGCGAACTCAATATTTTCCATCTACTATGTAGAAGATAAAAATGAAAAGTAAAATTATCCATGCTCCCGATTTATCCAAGGCCGCCTCTCGAAGAAAAGAGCAGACGGTTTTTGACATTTTAAAAAGCGATCATTTAGCCTCTTTAACCGAGATGGTAAAAGGGTGGCTTTACTTTATTAAAACTTATGGATGCCAAGCTAACGTAAGAGACGAGGAAACGATGAGAGGAATGCTTGAAAGCATCGGTTGTGAACCCACTGAAGATGCTCAAAAAGCTAATATCATTATTATCAACACTTGTGCGGTTAGAGAAAACGCTGAAGACAAAGTCTATGGCGAAATTGGTAATATCAAGTATTTACGAAAAACCAATCCAAATCTTGTTCTAGCCCTCTGCGGTTGCATGGTTGAACAGCCAGAGATCCTTGATAGAGTGACTAAGACATTCCCTGAAGTAAATCTATTTTTTGGCACTCATGAGATACCCACTCTTTATGATTTGCTTTTCCAAACGATAATTAATCGAGAAAGAATTATCGATGTTGAGAGCAAACCAGGAGAAGTGGTAGAAGAACTACCCGTCTCTCGCACGAACCGATTCAAAGCCTTTGTAAATATCATCTACGGATGCGATAAATTTTGCACTTATTGCATCGTTCCTTACACCAGAGGAAAAGAGAGAAGCCGCAAATTTGATGAAGTTATTAAAGAATGCCAGAGTTTGGTTGACCAAGGATACCAAGAAATTACCTTGCTTGGTCAAAATGTTAACGCTTATGGAAAAGACTTAAATGATAAAAAAGATTTTGCCGACATGCTTGAAGCAGTTGCTAAATTAGGAATTCCCCGTTTGAGATTTACTACTTCTCATCCTTGGGATTTCTCGGAAAAGATGATTGATGTTATTGCCAAATATCCTAATATTATGAAATCCATTCATCTTCCTGTTCAATCTGGAAGTGATGAAATCTTGCGCAAGATGGGAAGACGCTATAATCGCGAGCATTATTTAAACCTAGTAAAAAGTATGCGCAAAAAAATTCCTGACCTAACACTATCCACTGATATTATTGTTGGTTTTCCCGACGAGACAGATGAACAATTTTTAGAAACTTTGTCACTAGTTGATGAAGTCAAATATGAAGCAGCATTTACTTTTATCTATTCTCCCCGAAAAGGAACTCCTGCTGCGCGTATGGTAGACAATATTTCTAAAGAAAATAAAACAAACAGGTTTTTAGAACTCATCAAACACCTTGAGGTATCAATCGAAGATTCGTCAAAGAGAATGGTTGGCCATTCTTATGATGTACTTGTTGATGGAATCAGCAAAACTGACTCTAATATGCTATCGGGCTACACGGATGGGAATAAACTTGTGCACTTTTCTGGCGATGAATCAATCATCGGGAAAATTGTTAAAGTCCGCATCACTGAATCGCACACCTATTCTTTAATCGGAGAAATCATCAATGGATAAAATTAAAGAATTAACCGATAAAGTTTCCACCGATTTACATTCATTACCCGAAGTGCAAGAATTTTTACGTCTCAAAGAGTTAATGGCATCAGATAAAGAATTGGCAAATATGAGAAGCGACATAGCAAGATTGACTTCCGAAAAAAAGGAAGAAGAAAAAAACAATCTCATCGCTATATATAATTCTCACCCCATCGTTAATAACTATAACGTTGTAAGAGAAGAAGTAATGAATATCTTACAAACAATTAAAGACATTTTAAGCGAATCGTAAATTCGCTTTTTCTTTGTGATATATTTATTTTATGATTTACGTAATTTGTGGGCCAACCGGAAGTGGAAAAACAAAAGCCTCTTTAGAAGTAGCTTCTTTTCTTCATGCTCCCATCATCAATGCAGATGCTTTCCAAATTTATCAGAATATGGATATTGGAACGGCAAAAATTGCCAAAGATCATCCACTTTATTCAGAACATTATTTGTTGGATATTGTTTCTCCCGAAAAAACTTTCTCGGTTAAGCAATATCAAGATATTTTTCGTAAGACAGTCGATGAACTAAAAAACAGGTATACCGACATTGTTGTTATCGGAGGAACAGGGCTTTACATTAAAGCCTCGCTTTTCGACTTCGATTTTGAAAATAATACAAATGAAGAAAATGATGATCTGGATACGAAATCTAATGAAGAACTGTGGGATATTCTTAGGAATGTTGACCCCAAGTCACTGGATAGTATCCATCAAAATAATCGAAAAAGAGTAATAAGGGCAATTCGGATTGCGAAATATCACACTTTTAATAAGAGCACTAGCATCGAAATGCAGTCACATAAGATGATTTATGATGATGTTAGAATATTGTTTATCAATCCTCCCCGAGAAGAACTTTATAATCATATCAATATGAGGGTAGAAGAGATGTTCACAAATGGTTTAGTAGATGAAGTACAAGGACTCCTCAAGAAATATCAACTGTCGCTCACAGCATCGCAAGCAATAGGCTATAAAGAAACCATTGCTTATTTAAAGAATGAACTTACATTTGAAGAAGCTAAAGAATTAATAAAAAAGCGCACTAGGAATTATGCGAAAAGACAAGTTACATACTTTAAACATCAACTCCAAGCGGAAGAATTTTCTAACGCCCAAGATGTGATTAAGGCGGTAATACAATATGAGTAATAAACAATTTTTACGGAGCATAAACTTAATAACAAAAGAAAAGTTTGATATTATAAGTAGTGTAAAGATTTTACTAATCGGTTTGGGTGGAGTTGGCGGAACTTGTTTTGAAGCATTAGTAAGAACCGGTTTTCAACATTTCATTATTATTGATGGCGATATCGTCGAAAGCTCAAATCTAAATAGACAAATACTTTTTAATGAATCAGATATTGGACTTGATAAAGTTTTGGTTGCGAAAAAACACGCCATGGAAATAAATCCAAATTTAGACATTAAATCAATTAAAATGAAAATAAACCGCGAAAAAGCCGATATTCTTGCTGAATTTGATTTTGATTTTCTTATTGACGCAATTGATGATATTCCCGCCAAAGTATTTCTTGTGGAATACGCAATTAAAAACAATAAATCATTTGTATCATCGCTCGGAATGGCTAATAGATTTGATCCTTCGAAAGTAACAATTACTCGATTAGATAAAGCCACTGGCGATCCTCTTGCTAAGAAATTTCGCTATGAACTTAAGCAAAAACAAATTGACACTAAGAAGGTTATTGTTTGTTACTCACAAGAATTGCCTTTAAAGGACGGAATAAATCTCAATTCAATTATGATGCCTCCATCTTCTGCTGGGCTAAATATTGCCTATCATGTACTTTTACATTTTATTAATGAATAATTAAAACTTTTCTCCATTTTTTTGTCTCTTATTTTTAGGGACACAATGGCATTTCTAGAACTACGTAACCTAAGTAAAATTTACCAAAATGATAAAGGTATTGCTCAAAAAGCTTTGAGTGATTTTTCTGTTATTTTTCCCAGTTCGGGGCTTGTTTGTATCTATGGGAAATCCGGAAGTGGAAAATCAACAATTTTGAATCTAATTGGTTTGCTTGACACCCCTACATCGGGGGAAATATTGCTTGAAAATCATTCAATAACTAAATGGAATGAAAAGAAGAAAAACTTTTTTCTAAATAGAGATGTTGGTATCATTTTTCAACATTATTATTTATTAGAAGAGGAAACTGTTTTGCTCAACATTATGCTTCCAATGTTGATTCAAGGAAGCAAATTTTCTTCTGCAAAAGAGGATGCTATTATTTTGCTTAAAGGATTGAATTTTCCTGAAAATCTTTATGGAAAAAAGTGCGCTGACTTAAGCGGAGGAGAGAAACAACGTGTCGCAATATTGCGTTCTATTATAAATAATCCAAAAATTCTACTAGCAGATGAGCCCACTGGAGCGCTTGATGAAAAGAATGCTCATCTTGTGATGGAAATCATTAAGAAAGCCAGCCGCAATCGGCTTGTTATCTTAATATCACATAATGAAGAACTCATTAACGAATTTGCTGATCGAATAATTACTATCGAAGATGGCAAATTACAGAGTAATAAAATAATAAAAGAAGAAAATAATGGTTTACCATTTATTAAAAATTCAAAAAAATCAAAGCATTGCTCTTGGACAAGCATTCTCGCAAAAACAAATTTAAAAAAAGGACTGAAAAGGAATTTACTTGGATCTTGCGCACTTTTGGTTAGCCTAACATTTAGTCTTCTTATTTCTGGTTTCTCCTATGGGACCAATCAAGTTTTAAACAAAGAGACACTAAATCAGTTTGATTATGGTTGTTTAACCATATGCAAAGAGACAACCAAGAAAATAGAAGGATCCCCTCTTTCTATAGTTCAGCAAATGCGTCCTTCCCAAGACGAAATGAAGAATGCCGATTCCATCAAAAAATTCTTTTTTATTGAAAATAATCTCGATTCGTTGACTAACGGAGTTACGGTTGCGTACGACAAGAAGAAACTTGAAAATTGCATGTATTGTCCAGTTTATTCTTTCGATGAGAATATAGTTGATAAAAATCTAATAACAAGAGGAACTATACCGAAAACCGACAATCGTTTTGAAGTAATAATTAATGACAAATGCGCAGATATGTTGAATGGAGAAATAGTAAACCAATTACACCTTTCTATGAATTATGAGTATTGCTATTACACTCAGGATGAACAAGACCCTATTATCATAGATAACTGGACCTATGAATTTGATGTCTCTATTGCGGCAGTTGTTAATGAATTAGGCTTTTTGTCTACTCCGAAGATTTACTATTCATATGTGGCTCTTCAAGAATTTGCGATGAACGCTATTATGACAAATCGTTCTGCTTATGAAGGATTTGACTTTTCATGGTTTGATTTGGTTAATAATTCTCCAAATAATGATCAGGTTTCTTCCTACTCTTATCGATTGTTTTTAAAAAATATCAATGATAAAGAAAAAATGGAACAATTGATTTCAAATGTAGGAGAACCGCTGTCTATATATAGTGGTGCGTTAACAATTTCAGAGGCTCTTTTCAGCTTGGTTAATGCCGCAACAATCGGAATGGAATTTTTCCTTATTTTTGCTTTGATTGGCACTTCTTTAATAATTGGAATCATCTCTTTTTCAAATTTTACGCTCGATAAGAGAAAAATCGCCATATTAAGAAGTCTTGGGTCAAGCCAAAGCGACATTTTAGAAATCTACGCTACTGAAAGTTTGGTTCTTGCCTCTACGAGTGTGGTTGGTGCTCTTGCTTTATCGCCTCTTGTTTCTTATTTATCGAATTGGATTTTGTTCACATTTACTAATTTTAGCAATCTGATCCAGATTCCCTTTTCTTCATTTCTTGGGATTCCTTTATTTCTGCCTATTTTGATTCTTCTTTTGACAATACTTTTGTGCTTTATTTCTACCTATATTCCACTTTTATTTTCAAAGAAAATTTGTCTTAAAGAGGAGCTCAGTGATGATTGAAATAAAGTATCTATATAAGAAGTATGACAAAGAATGCGTTCTTACTAACATTAACTTGTCGTTTCCTGAAACTGGTTTGATTGCCATTGTAGGACCCTCAGGTTGCGGAAAAACGACTCTTTTAAACTGCGTTGCTGGACTATGCGATTTTCGCGGGCAGATATGCATTGGCAATAAAAACATCGGCACCTTATCTGAGAGCGAGATGAACCAATTTCGCCTAACTAGTTATGGCTTTGTTTTTCAAGATTTCAAACTATATGACTGTGAATCCGTAAAGCAAAATATCCTTTTACCTCTTGATATGATTAGCAACGATAAAAAGGAGAGGAAAAAAAGCAAAAGTTTTGATTTGGCGAATGTGGTTGGGTTGAAATGCAAACTTTCTTCCAGCGTGAACAAATTAAGCGGAGGAGAAAAGCAAAGGGTAGCCATAGCTCGAGCTTTAGTTAACGATCCCAAAATTATTCTTGCTGATGAACCAACAGGGAGTCTTGATAAAGTAAATGGCGAAGAAATAATGGCTATCTTAGAAAAAATTTCTCATAAATCGTTAGTGGTGGTTGTTTCTCACGATTTGGATTTAATGACACGATATGCTGATAAAATCGTCATCATGAAAGATGGCGAAGTGGTTGCAAAAGAAGAATCAAAAAAGCGCAGCCACGATGTTTTCTACCCCGTGTGCAAAAATAAAGATTGCAAGAAAATAAAGTTCACCATCCCCTTTTTGTTTCTTTTTCGTCATTCAATCTCAAAAATGAAAAATCGAAAATGGAGGAATATTTTTACATGTATGATAATGTCTTTTGGTCTAATCGGCATCGGAATTGGCAGCAGTGTTGCTCAGTCAATATCGAAAAACATTAAGTCTGTTTATTCTTCTCTTGTCGACGAAACCAAAATAATGATTTCATGCAAAGAAAACAAGCCATCAATGTATGGTAGATACGCCGGAAGTTACTATGAAGCCCAGGAAATTGCTCTTAAGTATCCCCAATATATTGAAGATATTGGAGTTACTTACTATTGCGACTTTGAAAGCTTTTTTAAAGACAGCGATGACATATATGTCCAAGAAGGAAATTACAACAATCGAATTGAAGGACTAAGTTCAAGAAGTATCAACGAATTTATATGGTTGGAAAACGCCAAAAACATCTATCCCTCCACAATTGAATATTTAGAAAACGATGAAGCTGTTTTTGGATTAAACATTCAGATGATTGAAGACATCTGCTTTGCTCTTAAAATCGAAAGAACTGTCACATCTTTGTCCAATTATTTAAAAAATAAAGCCATAACATTTTATTTTGATTTTGCCAATAATGAGTGGCAATATAGCGATCAACAGTTGATAAGCATGGTGGGTTTTATTCTAGAAAATAAACCAGTCATTTATCATAGCAATCATCTATGGAATGAATACCTTTTTGAGAACTGTATGAGATTCCCAACTGACGATAGAATCGACATGGTTAGCGATGTTCCCTGGAAGATTAAAAAACTCTATTATTTTGAAACAGGAAGCCATTGTGATGAATTTCTAAAAGAAGCTTTTTTCTCCCCTCTTTTCGACGCATCTTTACTGGAAATTGCCAGCTTAGAATATTACCCATGGCTATATAAAAATAAAACAGTTAAAGAGCGTTCACGAGTGTTGTTTTTTGCGAGGACAAAAAATTCAATTCCCGGGCGTTACAATTCCTTCTTTCAAGAAAACAGCCCTGATATTTATGATGAATTATTTTGCTCATCAGGGGGTTATGTTGCATATCCATCATCTTTGATGATTGGCTTTTCAAGACCAACATACTTTTCTTTCGATATCGAGTTGCTTAATGAAACAATTGATGGTTTAAGAAAGGTAACTTTGTCAGAGAGCGAATCAATCAATTTGCCTACAAAAATAGTTTCTGGTCATTATAGTCAAACTTCTCAAAATTGAGTGATATTCCGTCCTTTGTCAAAGACTCTTTTCAGCGGTAAAAAACCTCAATCTCTTGATGAAGTTGTCATATCGACAAAAATGGCAAAATCTCTTTTTGGAAGTCAAAGCGTTATTAATAAAAATCTTCATGTTGCTTTTACCTCTTTTGAAAAGATCAATCAACAAGGAAATCTCGTTCGTGATTTCATTTTCAGCGAAGTCAAAGTAGTGGGACTAGTTGAATCTCCCAAAGCCGTAGTATTTCACGATTCATATTGGCCAATCGGTTTTTTTCAATCGCGATTGTCAGTTAGTTGTTTTGACTTACAAATTGAAACAATTACTTATAATGTCGAAAATTCTTTGAAATGTAATCGAGCAATAAAACAGCTTTCGCGAGCCTTTCCTCAATACTCAATAGTTAACCCCCTTGAAAAGATTAATCAGAGCATTGATCAAATCTGCCATTATATAGAAATTGCTTTAGCAATATTCTCTATTATCTCTTTAGTTATTTCTACTCTTTTATTGACGATAACTAATTACCTCCATGTCTATGAAAATAAAAGAGACATCGGACTTGCGCTATGCTTAGGAGCCGATAAAAAGGAAGCCAAAAAGTTTCTGTATTCTCATAGTATTTTGACTGGGTTAATATCTTTCGGATTATCGGTGATTGAATTAGTGATTTTCATTTTCATTCTCAACCAAGAGATGTCATTTTTCACACAGCTTGATTTTGTATTCTCCTTTAACCCGCTAAGTATCATTTATATGTTTGTTGTTTTCTTTGTCGTTTCGATGATTTCTACCTTTTTTATTGCTAGAAAAGTGGCTTCATTGTCGCCACTAGAAGGTTTAAAGAGTTAAAGATGGCTTTGTTTTTCTTTTACACGCGTATATAATATACACGCTATAAGTGGGTGTATTGAATTATGGGTTTGAAAGCAGGAATTGTCGGTTTGCCAAATGTTGGAAAATCAACTCTTTTTAACGCTATTACTAATTCCCATGTCGAAGCTGCCAACTATCCTTTTGCCACTATCAATCCCAACACTGGAGTAGTTGCAGTTCCTGATGATCGATTGGATTTTTTAACTAACTTATTTAAACCCTTAAAAAGAGTGCCCGCCACTATTGAATTCTACGATATAGCCGGATTAGTTCGCGGGGCATCAAAAGGTGAAGGATTGGGTAACCAATTTCTATCGCATATTCGCGAATGCGATGCAATTGTGGAAGTAGTACGATGTTTTGAAGATCCTGATATTGTCCATGTCGAAACAAGTGTCGACCCAATTAGGGATATTGAAATTATTAATCTCGAACTTGTCATGGCGGACTATGAAACTGTAAGCAAAAGAATCGAAAAAATTGAAAATAAAGCTCGTATCCTAAAAGACAAGGATTCCATTTTTGAAATGGGTGTCTTAACCCTAATCAAAAACGCTCTTGAACAAGGGCTTCCGGCTCGCAGTGTTTCCCTCAACGAGGAACAGGAATTACTATGTCGGAACAATTTCCATTTCTTAACCAAAAAACCAATTATCTATGTCGCTAATGTTAGTGAAACGGATTTGGCAAACCCATCGAATTCTTCCTTTTACCAACTAGTGGTAGAACATGCCCACAAAGAAGGAAACGAAGTCATCCCTGTTTCTTGCCAAATTGAAAGCGAAATTTCCAGTCTTTCAAAGGAAGAACAACAAATGTTCTTACAAGATTTAAATATTCACGAATCAGGTTTAGCTCGACTTATTAGAGCCACTTATAATCTCCTTAATCTCTCGACATTTTTTACTGTCGGAGCGGACGAATGTCGCGCTTGGACATTCCAAAATGGAATGTCTGCCCCAGAATGCGCTGGTATCATTCACACTGACTTTCAAAGAGGATTTATTTGCGCAGAAGTTTACGCTTACGATGACATTAACTCTCTAAAAAGCGAGAGCGCTGTCAAAGAAGCCGGCAAATTAAAAACTCAAGGAAAGGGTTATTATCCAAAAGATGGAGACATTATGTTTTTCAAATTCAATGTCTCAGGAAAGAAATAATATGAAGATAGGTTTTGCAAGCGACATTCATCAACTGGTGCCAAATCGGAAACTAATTCTTGCAGGAGTTGTTGTGCCTGCCCCTTTTGGTGAACTTGCTCATTCGGATGGAGATGTAGTTTATCACGCTGTTTCAGAAGCCATTTTAGGCGCATTGGCTCTCGGTGATTTAGGTGATCATTTTCCAACATCAGACTCAAAATATAATGGAATCAATAGTGCTGAACTTGTTGCCCATGTCGTTAAACTAATGAATGATCTTGGCTATTATGTGGGAAACGTTGATGTCTCAATCCGCTTAGAAGAACCAAAACTAAAAGATTATAAAATTGCAATGAGAAATAATCTCGCTCATTTGCTTAACATCGACATATCTTGCGTTTCGGTCAAAGTTGGAACTAATGAAAAAATGGATTCAATTGGACAGAAAAAAGCCGTACAAGCAGATGCAATCGTATTGTTGGAGGGGAAATAACTTGTCTTATACTTTTCTATAAGTATAATTAAGTGTCAAATATATGAATATTGAGCAAATTTTAAAAGATAAGATTCAAAAGGCAATCATTGACCTAGGTCAATCGGTTTCTCTTGAAGAAATTGTAATTGAACATGGCCGAGATACTGCCCATGGTGACTATGCCACCAACATTGCGATGAAAAAAAGTCGCCTTTTTGGAAAATCACCTCGCGAAGTTGCTCAGGATATTATCGATCGCCTCGATATGGAAAGCATTGAAAAAATTGAAATTGCCGGACCAGGTTTCATCAATTTTTTTATCAAAAATGATTCTCTTCAAGCCGTTATTTCCAAGATTGTCGAACAAGGTGATAATTATGGAAAAGGCGATTCGAAAAATAAAAAAATTAATGTAGAATTTGTTAGCGCAAATCCAACTGGTGAACTTCATGTTGGCCACGCTCGTGGAGCCGCTATCGGAGATTCGATTTGTCGCATTTTGTCATTTGCTGGTTATCAAGTTACTCGCGAATATTATATCAATGACGCCGGTAATCAAATCACTCATCTAGCCGAATCCATTCAAGCCCGTTATCAACAACAATTAGGGTTGGATACACCAATCCCAGAAGATGGTTATCATGGTGAAGACATCAAACATATTGCTGCGCAAATTATAAAAGAAGTTGGCGATAAAGCTTTGAGTATGGATGACCCAATTTCTTATTTTAAACAACGAGGAATGGCTCTTGAATTAGACAGAATTAAACAAGATTTACGCGACTTTGGTATTGTTTTTGATGTTTTTTCAAGCGAATTAAAGGTTCGCAGTAATGGAGCCATCGAGAAAGAACTAGATTTCTTGAAACCCCACATTTATCAAGATGGAAATGCCCTTGTTTTAAAAACGACAGACTATCTCGATGACAAGGATCGGGTTATAAAAAAGAGCGATGGGCAATATACCTATTTCATGCCTGACATTGTCTATCATGTTGATAAATTATCTCGTGGATATGATTTATTAATAGATGTTCTCGGAGCCGATCATCATGGCTATATTAACCGTATGAAAAGTGCATTAATGATGCATGGATATTCCGCTGATGTTCTAGAAATTGAACTCATTCAGATGGTGCGGATAATTAAAAATGGTGTTGAAATTAAAGCATCTAAAAGAACAGGCAACGCCATCACTTTGAGAGAATTATTCGAAGAGGTTGGCGTTGATTCCACCCGCTATCTCTTCGCGATGCGCGCAAGCACTGGCCACCTCGATTTCGATATGGACTTAGCAGTCGAGCAAAGTGCGAATAATCCTGTCTACTATGCTCAGTATGCTCATGCTCGATTAAGTTCAATCTTAGAGCAAGGTAAAGATATCGCTCTCGATTTATCCGGAGAAAAGCTTGAAAAGGAAAGCGAAACAGCCTTATTAAAGCAACTCTTCCAATTCCAAAGCGTTGTTCAAGACGCCGCTAGAGAAAGAGCCCCTTACAAGATTACTAACTACATTCATGATTTAGCAGAAGGTGTTCATCACTTTTATACTGAATGTAGAGTAATAGATTCTGAAAACCCATCAGTCAGCGGTTCACGCTTAGCACTTTGCTTAGCAAGCAAACAAGTATTAAAAAACGCCCTCAAGTTAGTCGGTGTTAGTGCTCCCCAAAAAATGTAAAGGAGAAGGAGAAAATATGCCAAAATCATTATTAGACCTCACTTATGAATTCATAAGTACCCAAAGCGAACCAGTACCGTTCGCTGAAATTTGCGAGTACATCGCGAAACAATCTGATCTCACCAAAGAGGAATTGGACAGAAAAATCAGCCGTTTCTACACTAATTTAGTATTGGACGGAAGATTTGTCACCTTAGGTGAAAACACCTGGGATCTTCGCAGTCGCCACACCTTTGATAAAGTCCACATCGACATGAAAGATGTCTACAGCGATGTTGAAGCTGCGGATGACGATGAAGAAGAGGAAATCGAAGAAAAAGAATATAACGAAATATTCGAAGAGAAAAAAGTTGAAGAAGATTTACCCGTTGAAAGCGAAGAGGAAGTTGACACCCTTTAATGTTTGAGAAAATTCTAGAACAAATAAAAAAGCATGATACGATAACCATCTTTGGCCACATCAATCCAGATGGAGATTGCTATGGTGCACAAATCGGATTACGGGACTCTCTTCGTTTAACTTTTCCTGACAAGATTATAAATGCCGTGGGAAGCGGCGTTCCGGTTTTCTTTTCTAAACTTGGTACTCTAGACCAAGTTGATGATGCGACAATGACTAAGTCACTTGCTATTTTGGTAGATGGAAATGACATTTCTCGTATGGAAGACCAACGAATCAAAAAAGCATTGGCTTGGGTTAAAATCGATCATCATGTTGATAATGGAACTTTCACTGAAGGATTCTTTGTTGTGAAAGAAGAAGCAAATTCAACCTGTGAGCTTATCGCCGATTTTATCGTTGAAGCAAATCTTAAGATCAACAATGTTGTTGCGGATGCCCTTTTTCTTGGAATTCTCACTGACACTGGAAGGTTCCAATACATTACCGATTATCCAAGAGCGTTTCGCCAAGTTGCTTGGTTGTGTGAACAAGGTGCCGATCCAACAGGACTCAATCGCATTCTTAATATAACTGAAGAAAAATCGTTAGGCTTCAAAGGTTTTGTATTTTCGCGCTACCAAAAAACTAAAGATGGGGTAATTTATTTGCTAATAAATAAAGAACAACTAGCTACCTACCATCTTTCCGCCAGCAAAGCTGGAAGTATGGTCAATTTGATAGGCAATATAAAAGGGTATCCAATTTGGGTATTCTTTGTCGAAAACGAAGATGGAACTAACCACGTTGAATTCCGAAGCAATGGTCCTGCTGTGCAGCCTATCGCTCTAAAATATGGTGGTGGTGGACATGTTCTTGCCGCGGGAGTAACTCTACCAAATTCAGAGCCTTCCTTAATTAATCAAGTCATTTGTGACTTAGATGAGTCAATCCGAAATTTCAATAAGGAGAACTAATTAACTATGTGGGAAAAAGAACTTCAGGTCGCTATTGAGGCAGGCCTAGCCGCTCAAAAGGAAATCCTTGTCATTTATAATCAAAACTTTGATGTTGAAATAAAAGAAGACAATTCTCCCGTCACTTTAGCTGATAAAAATGCTGACAAAATTATTCGTGAAATATTAGGAAAAGCTTTTCCAAATTACGCCTTTTTGACCGAAGAAAGCGAAGACGATATTTCAAGACTAAATAATGATTATGTTTGGATCGTTGATCCTGTTGATGGAACAAAAGATTTCGTCGCGAGAGACGGAGGTTTCACTACCAATATCGCATTATCCTACAAGCATAAAATAGTTGTTGGAATTGTCGTTGTTCCTTTAACGGGTGAAATTTATTACGCTTCCGAAAACCATGGCGCCTTCTATCGCAATAATGGGCACGACCAAAAGATCCATGTTAATGATAAAATAGATGATCTCACTGTTCTTTGTAGTGTCTTCCATTCCAATGATATTGAAAGAGCTCTTATTGAAAAACATTCTGACAAGATAAAACACATCCAAAAATACGGCTCATCTTTAAAGCCCTGCCGCATTGCTCATGGCTTAGCAGAAATCACATATCGCATGAGCTCCGGCACCAAAGAATGGGATACTGCTGCAAGTCAAATTATTGTAATTGAAGCTGGTGGCTTATTCATTGAGCCAGACGGAAAAGAAATAACATATAACCGAAAAGATGTATATAATCGTAAAGGCTATATTGTTGCTAATCGCAAAGAAAACATCCTTCTATAAAAGAAAAAAACAGCGTTTAATTGGAAATTGCGCTGTTTTTTGTTTTTAAAACTTCATTATATGTTTGCCAATAACTTTTGTATTGGCAATGTCGGCTTCATAACAGTGATAGATATCATGAATGCTTTTGATAGTTGTCTCAGAAATAACCATCGGTTTAATTGCCTTTTGTAATTCTTTATTATCTAGGGCTTTCGCAACAGTTTCGAAGTCGAGTCGGGAACTCCGAGTTATTCCCTTGAGATTCAACCCTTTTTCAAGAATTTTACGAGTATTAATGTTTGCACCGCCTTCGCTGACACCCATCAGAATGAGATCGGCTCCGACCTGAGCGATATCAATCATTTGATTAATGGCGGTTTCGCTAAATTTACCTCCGACACACTCAATGAGAGTATCAAAAGGGTAGTTATCATAGTCGTTAATTGTGATTGCCTTTGCTTCTTTAAACATTGCGAGTTTATTCTCATCAATTCCAAAGATAGTTAGGTCTCTTTTGTAAATATGGCGGATGACCATATATACTACATAAGCCATAATTCCATCCCCAAATATTGCTATTTTTTTCGCCTTGGAAAAATCAATTCTACGGCATGCGGCATTAGCGACACTCAATAGCTCACTATAGACTGCCACGCTTGGATCGACATCGGGAGAATACTTAACCAATAAAGCGGGTTCACAAGCGTAGAATTTTCTTAAAAATCCATCTGCGTTGCTACTTCTAAAGGTGGCAAAAGGACAATAGTTATTGCCCATCTCTTCATTAAAACATCTTTGATGAGGACAAGTTGGGCACAAGGTTGAATCAATCGAGTTAGGAATCAATATCACTTTATCTCCAGGCTTAAAGTTGCCTGTTGGGTCTTTTACGACTATGCCTACAGCTTCGTGAATTGGGGTGAGAGGATATTTATGGTCTAAAACAAATCTATCGCGATTGCCAAGAAAGTAGCGGATATCCGCTTTGCAAATCGCCATTCTTTCCACTGAGACAAGAACCTTATCTTGATACTCTAGATTTTCAATAAATTGTTCTAAGACTCCTGGCGAAGTCACTTTGTAATTGACAACAAACATTATAGAACCTCAGATTTTCCTAGTTTGAGCAAGGCTTTCAATATCATTAAGTCATCAAAAGTAGTGATCTTAAAATTAAGTTTTGAACCCTCAACTAAATAGACAGAGTTTCCAGCTTTAAGAACCAGTTTGCAATCGTCGGTAGTGTCCGTATCGCGATGATTTTTAGCATATTCATGAGCATTCTTAATAATTGAAAATTTAAAAGTTTGTGGAGTTTGTCCTTGGAATAATTCGCTTCTATTTTGGATTTCTTTAATCTGCTCCTTACCCACCGAACGAATAATGGTGTCGCTAGCAGGTATAACAGTATCTACTGCCCCGTATTTAAGACAAGACTCAATATTCTTATCAATAATAGATTGGCTGATTAATGGGCGAGCAGCGTCATGAATAACAATAATATCTTCATCACTTGCACCAATTGCTTCAACAGCTTGAAGACCATTGTAAACCGATATTTGACGCGAATCGCCTCCGGCGACAACATTTTTCACTTTGTTTAAATCGTATTGTTTGCACCAAACCTTGACCTGATCAATATATTCCTTGTTAGTGACTATAATTATTTTTTCAATTTTATCATTTACTTCAAAAGCTTCGATAGTGTGTACAAGAAGTGGCTTGTTGTAGACATTTAAAAATTGTTTGGGTTTGTCTGCATTTCCCATCCTTGAACCAGTTCCGGCCGCTAATACTAATGCAATATTCATATTTACCCCCTCATAAACGATTCTTTTTGCAGAATGTTTTATAATCAACAGTTAACGATAATCCTTTGTGATAATGATGGCCAACTCTCTTTTCAACTGGAGGCATTTTCATATAATCTCCAAACAGAAGAGTTAAGTATTTATCATAATCCTTGGGGACAATGACATCAACTCCCTCAAAAAGAACGTGGCTTCCTTCTTCAAATATTTCTTTCGGCATTGCTTCTCTATTGGCGTTATTACCAAAAATATTTCCCACCAGCACAGCTTTATCATAAGCGATTTTTTTAGCAAAACGATCAATCATTTTATTGCGATAGTGGCCTATATTAGTCCACCAAAACAATAAAGCGACTATATTTAGAGGGATATCAATATACCAAGTTCGGGCAGTAATTTTGCGATAAAAAGCCCCGAGATACATCAAGAAAACGTTGCCCCATACACGATGGACTTTTTTAGCGAGTTTCTTGGCAGGCTTATTTTCATAACTCATTCCATCGATAGGATACACATCAATCCAAACGCCATGATTCATCTGATGATGAGCATAGGGCTTTTCAATGAAAGTAGTGTTTGAATCACGAATTTTTGCAAAATTATAAAGATAATTGGGATCAGTTTTATAGGTTTGAATAAAATACTGAGAATTTTTAAAAGGGCTTTTTAAAGAAACAAATTTGTCGTAATCCTCTCGAGGGAGACCGACATCAATATCATCATCCCAAGGGATAAAGCCTTGGTGGCGAACAGCCCCAATAGCGGTTCCACCCACAAGATAATATTGCAAATGATGTTCTTCACAAACCTCAATAAAAGCTTTAAGTATTTCTAACTGACACTTTTGCAAATCGTTCATAGGGATATAATACCTTTTTTTAATATTATTAGAAATAAAAAGCCACCAAATCAGTGGCTTTTGATTGAATAATCGGAGAGTTTAAAGCTTCTTTTTGGAAAATTCTTGGTAGAATTTCTCGTAGGTAGCTTTGAGTTGCTCACCTACAATGGCGAGATTCCTGCTTTTCACTAAAGCATAACCATCCTCTACCAAATGATGGCAGTCATTCGTAAATAAATAGTTTAATTTATCGACGAATTCTTCATTGCTAGACGCCATTAAGCAATTCTCATTCTCTTTGAGCCATTCATCATAAACGCCAATTCTTCTAACAAGGACAAGACATTTGCTCGCCAAAGCTTCTAAGACCACAATTCCTTCGGTCTCTTCATAACTTGGAAAGAATAGGCAAGAAGCGTATTGCATCGCTCCCTTAATAATCGAATTATCGATATATCCAGGCATAATGACATTATCAGGTTTATGTTTAATTCCTCGCAATATTTTTAGTTGGGTGGCGATTCTTTGAAGATGTCCAAACCAAATAAATTTGACACTAGGAAATTTTCTTGCCACCTCAAAGAAATCGAGAATTCCTTTCCTTTGGAAAGGGTAGCCAATTCCGATGACAACTTTTTCACCTTCTTGGATATTAAAGAAACTTTTGAAGTCTTCCACTTTTTTCTTATCTGGTTGATAATCTTCAATCTCAATGCCATTGGAAATAGCAACGACCTTGGGGCCTAATTTATATCCCTCGATGAGCCTTTTTGAATATGGAGTAGGAGTGATAATCATTCCTGCATGCTTATACATATAAGTAATTTGGCGGTTAAACCATAAGGCAATTAATTTCCAAAGGCGAAAAGAATTACGGAAATCCTCATAAGTGGAATGGCCATGCACAATAACAGGTATTCCGTTTTTATTGCATTTTCTGAGTAGCCGTTCGCTCTCATTCATCAGAGTGTTAATGTGGACTAAATCGTAGTCATCTTTTGGATCGATAGTGAAATCGACACCTGCGCTTTTTAACGCAATCATTTGGTGTTTCATCGCACGCCCAATACCGGATGTTTTAATCGTTTCTGGATTTTGGAAAAATAAGAGTACTTTCATATGTTTAATTCTAGACTAATTTATTAATTAAGCCAATAGAGTGGTGATATTTGGCTTCGTTTTATTACCTCTTGTTAACGCTTATCTCTTCTTGCTCACCAAAGTATTAGCCCTTACCATTTTTTTCACTGATATTTTTATCCAAATAAAAAAGTCTCGAAACAAATCAAGACTTTGAGCGTAGAGTGGCTGGGGTGGCTGGGATCGAACCAGCGAGTCGCGAATTCAGAGTCCGCTGCCTTACCGCTTGGCTACACCCCAATATTCGAATTATTGAGCTTCAGCCAAACGAACTTCGAGAACACCGGGAACTTCTTCTTGCAAGATGACTTCCACCAATTCCTTAATGTCTGCATCAGCATAAACACAGTCTTGGCATGCGCCATGCATTCTTACGAAAACAATCCCATCTTTAAAGGAAACAAACTCAACATCTCCTCCGTCTTTTTGAAGGAAATGGCGAATTTTATCTAAGGTTGTAATAATTAATTGTTCAGTGCTATCCATAATGTCCGATACAAATATTAACACAACTAACATAAAATGTTTATAGAGATGCAAAATAATGGAGTAATATTAATATATGAAGATTGAATTAGAGGGTAAAAAGTCCCTTCTAGGCCTTATCCCGGGCTTCTATCAATTTGGGCCTAACGAGCCTTTTTCTCCTTGTGCTTTAGGGCTGACCGAAAGCTCGCTAATTGTCTACAGTGATTATGCTCCTGATGAGATTCGCCAAGATGCTTTCCTCTATCGAATAAAAAAAGAGATAAATCTGGCCGATTTAAAAACGATTATTAATCAAAAAATAAAGCGTAATTCCGACATTGATCGTTTTGATCGCTTAAACATCATCCAAAAAGAAGTCGAAAATTCTTTCTTTATCTATTACTTAAAAAAAGATAAGGCCCTCATTAAAAACATGATCAAGCAAATGAAACAAGCCGGTCTTATCATTAAGAAAATGTCGATTAGTCTTGCCTCAAATGCTTAAGATAACCGCTGATGCGGTTTTCTTTTTTATGATTTGTCATCTATAATGAAAATAAGGTTTTATGCATGATGTATTAATTATTGGAGCCGGAATTACGGGGACCCTCATCGCTCGAGAATTATCAAGATATCAACTTGATATTGTGGTGCTTGAAAAAAGCAATGATGTAGGGAACAAAACAACCAGTGCAAACAGCGCCATTATTCATTCTGGCTGCGATCCTGAACCCGGAACCAACAAAGCAAAATTTAATATTTTAGGCAATCCGATGTTCGATGAACTCACTAAGCAACTAGATGTGAAGTTTCAACGGAACGGTTCTTTAACGGTTGCCCTTTTAGATGAACAACTCGACTCGCTTTCATTATTGGAAGATCGTTCAAAACTAAATGGAGTGCCATATAAAAGACTAACCAAAGAAGAAGCTCTTGAAATGGAACCACGTCTTTCTAGGAATGTAAAAAGCGCTCTTTTCTTTCCTACAGCAGGAATAATTGATCCTTTTAATCTTTGCGTTCACGGGATGGAAAACGCCATTGATAATGGAGTTCAACTTTTCTTGAATCAAGAAGTCGTTAGCATTTCTAAAAGCAATGGAATATATATTGTTAAAACAAAAAGTGACGAATTTTCTACTAAAATCGTTATTAATGCCGCCGGTAACTACGCTGATGTTATAGCCCAAATGATTGAGCCCATCGATTGGCATTTAACTCCCCGCAAAGGTGAATATTTTATTCTTGACCGCCTAGAAAAAGATTTTCTTAAACATACTATTTTTCCTCTTCCTTCCAAAAAGGGGAAAGGCGTTTTAGTTAGCCCAACAACTTCGGATAATTATATTGTTGGTCCTAGTAGTGAAGTTATCATTAATCGAGATGATTATTCAACCGATGGGCCAACTCTTCAAAGCGTTAGACAGCAAGCACTTTCTATGGTGCCAGAAATCCCTTTTGGAAAAGTAATACGCGTATTTTCTGGACTAAGGCCATCCTCATCTAGACATGATTTCATTATAGAATATGCCAAAACTGATAAATGTTTTATCAATGTGGCAGGAATTGAATCTCCTGGATTAGTATCATCTCCTGCGATTGCTAAATATGTCGTTGAAGATTTAGTAAAACCACTCCTTACCTTAAAGCCTAAAAAGGAATTTAATCCCTATGTACGCCCATATCTTCAACTCAACGAGATGAGTGATGAAGAGAAGAACTTGCTCGTAAAAAAGAATCCTGAATACGGACAATTAATTTGCAATTGCGAAAAAGTCACACTCGGAGAAATCAATGATATTTTGTCGCGCAGTTGCCCTCCACATAGTATTAAAGGAGTTAAGCGAAGAACAAGAGCGGGCTTCGGACGATGCCAAGGTGGTTTTTGCCAACCTAAAATTGTTTTTCTTTTAGCTAATCATTTCGGTATTTCACCTTTGGAAGTGCCACTCGATGATAATGATAGTCCGATAATTGTATCTCGTATTAAGGAGGTCAAATGATATGAAAACCATTGATCTCTTAATAATCGGGGGAGGTTCAGCGGGAATGGCGGCGGCTATTCAAGCCAAAAAAGAAGGAATTGATAATCTTCTCATCTTAGAAAAAATGAATGTCTTAGGTGGCATTTTAAACCAATGCATTCACAACGGATTTGGTTTAACAGAATTCAAAGAAGAATTGACTGGTCCGGAATATCTTCAAAGATTTGTTGATCAAATTGATGAGATGGGGATACCTTTTAAATTAGACACTACAGTATTGAATATTACACCTGAAAAGGTGGTTACTTTTTCCAATCGAGTCGATGGAAATATATCTATTCAGGCTAAGGCTATTATATTAGCCACTGGCTGTTACGAAAGAAACGCGGGAGCAATTTTACTTCCAGGCGATCGCTGTTCAGGAATTATAACCGCTGGAACGGCTCAAAAATATTTGAATATTCATGGTTATCTATGCGGCAAACGCATCGTAATTCTCGGCAGTGGTGATATTGGTCTTATCATGGCAAGACGCCTCACTTTAGAAGGCGCACAAGTGATATGTGTAAGCGAAATTATGCCCTATAGTAATGGTTTGAATCGCAACATCGCTCAATGTCTTGATGATTTTGGCATTCCGTTATATCTTTCCCATTCAGTTAGTAATGTTATCGGTAAGGGACGTTTAGAAAAAGTAGTATTATCAAAGGTCGATGAGAATTTTAAATTCATTCCTGGGACGGAAATGGAAATTCCTTGTGATACATTGATTTTATCAGTTGGTTTAGTTCCTTATGTTTCTCTATTAGAAAATATAGGCACTCCAATAAGTTCCACCAAAGGAGCTATGGTGAACGAACACATGGAAACTATGATCTCCGGAATTTTTACTTGTGGAAACTGTCTCCATGTTCACGATGTCGTTGATTTTGTCACTGATGAAGGACGATTAGCGGGTCATGGAGCCGCTCTTTATATAAAGAATCAGCTTCCGAATCAAAGTGAAATCAATGTTTTGCCTAAAGTTGGTATTGCTTATGTCATACCTCAAAAAATCAAAAGCGATAATCAAGAAGATGTCACCTTCAAATTTAGAGTCCAAAAACCAGTTAAAGACGTCTTTGTTATTATCGAATGTGGTGAAAAAATCTTGAGCAAAACTTTTAAAAACGCTTTAATCCCCAGCGAAATGGCCATGATTAAACTTAACAAAGATAAAATAGGCGATTTAAATTGTGATATTACGATTCGCTTAGAAGGAAGATAGAACAATGAAAAAAGAATTTGTTTGCATTGTCTGTCCTAGAGGTTGTCATCTCGTCATTGATGAGAATATGGAAGTCACCGGAAACGCTTGCCCTCGTGGCAAAGTTTATGCCCTAAGCGAATTGACGAATCCCGTGAGAATGATCACAAGTAGTGTCAGAGTTTCCAACCGAGTTGATACTTTAGTATCAGTGAAAACTTCAGCCCCCATTCCTAAAGGGAAAATAATGGAAGTCATGGATGTCATCAACTCTCTTAATGTTGAAGCTCCCACACATATCAATCAGACAATAAAAAAGAATGTCCTCGGTTTAGGAGTCGACATTCTTGTCACTAAAAATATAGATTAACTAAAAGCGATGAATTTATTTTAGAGCAAGATAGCCTTGGTAGGCTTCTTCGGCGTTCTTTAAAAAATGAGCAGCTACATCGAGAAAATTGAAGTTATGAATTTCACCTTCTCCACGGTAGTGCTTGACGATTGCGACTTCGTACCATTGCAAAGAAATATACATTCTCCATAAGAAGAATCGCTCCCTTTCAACATTGGTTAATTGAGGAAAATAGGCCTCTAAAAGTTGATAGCCTTCTTGAACCGAATTATTGCCAAAACAGGCAATATCATAAATAGGATCATTGTTACCAACGAATTCAAAGTCAATGAAGTAATATTCATCATTGGGAGTTTTGACAATATTGCTCCTTTGAGCGTCATTATGGCAGATGACTTTCTTTTGATTTATCAGATAATCTTTTTTCGAAAAAAGAACCTCTCTCAACTTCAAAAATCGCGCATCTTGGTGAGGCAAAAAAGCATTTGCTTCACTTTCATACCCATTGAATCTTTCAAATGGTAAATAATCTTTCTGACAGAGTCGTTTTGAATCATGCAATGTGTGCATTAAACTAGCGATTTTTTGATAATTAAACTCATTGACGTGGTCAATCGAAACACCTTCGATATATTCATTAATTTTGATGCCATTTTCTTCATCAAAATATACATTTTTACTAGTAATTCCCAACTCATAGAAAATTTTTTGATCTTTTCTTTCTCGATAACGGTCGACCATTTCATTAGCTTGCTTAGTGGAAATATACAGCACATATTTTTTGTTGTTGTGCTCAACAATATATGACTCATTCATCATTCCACCCACTAAAGGGGATAATACGGAAGCCCCCGAACCAAATGCCTGCTCTAATATTTTTGTAGTTTTCACATTGTCAAATATAACATAATCACGGGAATAAAAAAACCTCCAGAGAAGGATCTTAATGATTCGACAATTGGAGGCATTTT
>Ga0172378_10001250_pt1 | contig 23314 bp, 21 predicted proteins | sample GrowelOW332metaG_FD_119755 | JGI IMG/M metagenome (GOLD analysis project Ga0172378, IMG submission 119755) | Groundwater microbial communities from an aquifer near a municipal landfill in Southern Ontario, Canada - Pumphouse #3_1 metaG | ecosystem: Environmental > Aquatic > Deep subsurface >... | reverse complement strand
GAATGACTTGGAAACGTACGATTTGGTTGGCTCTCCGGGTTTTGCGGAAGCTAAGCTGCATATCGCAGAAGGAAAGGTCGGTAAGCAAATTACAGAGTCTTTGTATATTGTAAAGGACAAACCGGAGGCGAATATCACAGAAGCGCTCGAAAAACAGCAAGATATGATTGATTCACTGCGCTCTGAATTTGATTTTGAGTTATCAAAACAATATCGCCGCATGAATGAATGCCTTGATACAAAAATCGATACTGTACTGGAATCGATGGACCGCATGTTTTTAGAGAAAAACTGTGAGGACGATAAGAAACCCAACCCTTCGGACGATTTGATAACTGAATTACAGGAAGCCGTTGATTCTTTAGTAACAGAATGCAATGAGAATAAGCAATCATGCTTAGATATTCAGGAGTGCATTAAGAAACTGAATGAATGTGGTGAGGATCGAGGAGCTCGCTTGGAAAGTTTGGAGTCCCAGGTTGCGGATTTAGCAGAATGCTTGGGTAACAAAGTAAAATCGGTTGACAAGAAAATTGAAGCTGTCGGTGAGAGCTTGCAAGATACTACGCATTTTGCTGCAGAGTCTAAGTTTTCAAATAAAGCATTGATTAATGATATTGTAGAATCTTTACAGAAACTTCCAGTTCCTGGAGAAGCTGCGCCAGTACCCGAGGGCGATCAAGAGCCGGTATTGAGACCAAAATTAAAACATGGTTCCGCAGATGTAGAATTGTCCCGCGAGCCGTTGATTTTACAGAAATGCCCTGCAGAATATAGACCTTTGTATGATGCTCTGGATTCCAACGCTCAGCAACGTATATTAACCAAAGCGACTTTCCACATATTCAATACTGAACAGGACTACACGAATTTCTGGAACAGCATAGACTTTAATACGGTTTCAAAACCTATTGAATGTGATGAGACTATCGACGAATGTAAGGATTCTTTCGTCCGTGAATTAAGACTTTTAAATAATAGAAAATAATGGCTTTAAAATCATATTTAGCATCGATAAAATCATCCGGAATTTACCGATTCGTATGGAACAAATCACAGATTCCCGCAACTGAGGCAGAAACACTTCGATTGGTTGTCGGTTATTCTGCATCTGGTCCTTTTAATGCACCGGTATATATTACTTCAAAGAAAGAATTTGAAGCAGCTTTCGGTGAAGAGGTGCAAAGTGCACAATCTTATGGCAACTACTTCCACAAATTAGCCAACCAGGCATTGGAAGCCGGTCCTATTCTTGCATTAAACCTTGCTGCATTTGACGGAGAGAAAGTGACAGGATTCCAGACAGCTATCAACGCATGTGCAGATAAAATCCAGTTCACTATTGATCAGATTTACAATACAAACAAATTCTGGTCTTTGGAGCCTGAGCGTTTAATGACGAATAGTTCAGTTACAAAGTATCTCGCATTTACCGCGACGACAACTGAGTCTCCTTGTATCTTTATTCGCCCTGCAGTTCCGAATAATTACCATGTGACGTTCTCACAGTACTATTCTACAAAAGCTGAAACACTGCCAGATTATTTGGAAGGATACGAGAATGAATATGTTGATGATTATTTCATCGAAGTTTATGTATTTGCATCAAAGTTCTCAAAGGAGCTGGCAAAGACTCCAGAGTATAAAGACTACTTCAATATCGTCGGCAACAATATTTATTTAAAACCGAACATTGTTAATTCTTTCGGTACTCTTATCGATCCGTTGGAGCATTTATCGGAAACTGCCGGTAACAAATTCGTTAACTCTTATGTAGGTTGTGTATTGCCGAATTTCTATGCAACAAATGGAGGCGCATTATCTATTGATACATTAATCAATGCCGATGAGGTATCAAATCATCTGATGCTGGCGCTTAATACTGAGCTGATTTATTCGGGTGAGAACAATTTACGCAAATTGCTTTGCTCCAATGAATATAGTCTGACTACATGGGACGAAACAAATTTAAATTTGACTGGTATTACCGGAAGCGGTGCATTGTCAAATAGTCAAATTGGCGACGTTCCTTTTGCATTATTCACAAAAGGAACTGATGGAACTTATACCTCCGTAAATAAAAATGAAACATTCACAGGAAATTGTGCAAATGTATTTAAATTAGAGTCTGAGTTGACTATCAACAACGGAATAATCGCATTACCCGCAGATTTTCCTTCTTCATCATTAACGACCGGAAGCGTTATTCTTTTAAATGATGTAACTTATAAGATTGTTGAGGTGAATGCAAGTGCGGATTCAGTTTCTGTTTCTGTCGTTCCTACCCGTGATTTGTGGGATTATAATTTTGAGGACGTAAAGCTGTCAGAAACGTATGCAGTTGCAGACCTTCCGGGCGGGGTTGTTCTTAAAGTTGGAAATGTCGTTACTGCAGCAGGTAAGCTTTGGAAAGTAACTGCAATAACCGATACAGAAGTAACATTCCAGGATTTGACGCCGTTAAATACGAATTATACAGTTGTATCTGACAGCTATCTGATGGGCAATTCAATTCTGAAAGTACCATCTGCGGATATAGACTTCGTTACCGGAGACAAAATAATGTATTGCGGAGATACCTGGGAAGTTGGTTTTATCACAATAAATGCTGATGACGCATCTTATTCTGATGTTTCTGTCGGTTGCTGCGGATCAGTTCATAAAGTAAGCTTCCCACAAGAAACCGTAATTCAAGCAGACGGCGAGTACCTTTGCCCTGGGGAAGGAACTAATTTTGAAATTATCGGCCCGTATAGTTTCTACCGAGACTTGGATGATACAACAAAGCAGACCGGAACTATTGTTACATTGACAAGTGCGGTAGAGGACGGGACAGCATCTTGCAAGGTCTCAACAATGTATAAATATGATAATGATAATGATATTACAGATCTGAATAGTGTTATTGTGAACAGCTGTGCCGGAATTGCCATCGGAGACTATTTATATTTGGCAAATTCATCAAAATGGTATTGTGTGACCGGCTTGTGGGTAAATAAGTCGGGTACAGAAGAGATACCTATGGCTACTGTTATAGAGCGAACAATTTTTAGTATTGACGAGCAGACAACTATGTGGAAGGACAAGCTTTCCGGCTGTGTGTTAAATGCAGATAAGACCTCTGTCACATTTGACAATCTTAAGATGCTAATCAATTCACAAGTCGTAGGGAACTGGACAGAAATAAAAGGGGTCCGCTATGTTGTCGGTGATGTGCCAGGTAAAGTAAATTTGACCGTTGCAGACTATATTGTCACAAGTCTCGTTAATTTCACTGCATCAATCGGCAAAAATGTGTTTGATAAATTTGTAAGCTACAATACTGCAGGTTATCAATTAGTCAACTCACTGGCCAACTGGCGCTTGAATAACGGGAATGCGATGATTTCTAAGCTGAAATGGCAGGACGTTCTCTTCAATGTGTTTACGACTTATCCGGGACTTGTTTCTGCATTGTGCAATAAAGACGAAATAGATTTCCGATATATTATTGATACCTTTGCAGCATATCCTACTGAAGAGGTGCATGCAACGCTTTCTTTGATTGCAAAGACGAAACAGAATTGCCTCGCAATTCTCAATTTCCCAGCACAAAAAGACTTTGAGAACTGCCCTTATACCAGTTTCACTGATGCAGACGGAAAATTCAATTCTATATATATTGTTAAGGGCGGAAACCCTGCGAAATTAAACTCTCGCAAGTTCTCTTTGCCTTCAGATGTTAATGGTGCAAGTTATTGCGGATTCTTCCAACCCGTAAAAATCTCCGGAAAATCAACGGAAACTGTTCCGTCAGCAGCTCTTGTATCCAACAAGTTTATGGAGAAATTTGATACCCGTCACCCGTATGATATTGTTGCCGGTCCTAACTATGCTGTATTAACAGCCACTGGATTGACTGGTCCGGATTACAAATACGACCAGACGGACAGAGACAATCTTGAGCCGTTCGGCGTAAATGTAATGCGATACAAAAATACTATCGGAACATTTATCAATTCAAACCAGACTGCAAAGCAGAATCCAGTTTCTACATTGTCAAAAATAAATGTTCGTGAGCTTTGCATTTATTTGCAAGACGAAATTGAGGATTTACTGCAAAGTTATCAATGGGAATTTAACACCGCGCAGCTTCGTAAGAATATCAAGGCGAAAGCAGATAAGATTTGTGAAGAGGTACAGGCGAACGGCGGTTTGAATGTGTATGAGAATATCTGTGACGAAACAAATAACACAGATGATGTTATAAACAATGAAATGCTTGTTTTATCAACGTCTATTGAGCCCGGTATCGGAGCCGGTAAGATGGTCCAGGAACTTACATTGTACCGTCACGGCGGTATGAGTGCGACTTCTGAGTAAAACATAGTTATTATTCTTGTTTTGAGAGACACCAAATTTCAGGTGTCTCTTTTTTTGTTCTATTTTCCAAATAAATATTATATATATAAGTATAAACAGGAAAGTATGAAAAAACGATATGAAGTATTAAAATATAAAGATGAGATTCTATTCGAATTCTTCAAATTTTGTTTCTGTGCCGCTTGGCGTGTCACCAATCGTGCAAAGAGAGCTGTAAAATCTTCCGTTTCAGCTGCAAAATCTTCCGTTTCAACCAAAAAGCGCAGTTACCTTTATACACCAAAAAATAAAAGTGAACTTCGGGCCCTTATTTCTAAGCTATGTGGCGGTAGCCATGTCCGTCGTGACTTAAATTCTATTGATACCAGTAAAATTACGGATATGAGCGGCTTATTTTATAATGAAGGCTGACAACGATTTGATATATCGGACTGGGACGTTAGTAACGTAACAAATATGAGTCACATGTTCGCTGGCGCTACTTTAGATGATAATGATATATCGAAATGGGACACCCACAATGTTAAAGACATGAGCTACATGTTCAATAGCACCAAATTTTATGGAAATATAAATATATCGAAATGGGACGTTAGTAATGTAACAGACATGAGCTACATGTTTGGACGTTCTGAATTTAATAATGATATATCGAAATGGGACACCCACAATGTTAAAAACATGAGCTACATGTTCTGGAATTCCAAATTTGAGGGAGACCTGTCTAAATGGAATGTAAGTAAGGTAACAACTATGCGGTCTATGTTTGAGAATTCCTATTTTAATGGTGACGTATCTGACTGGAACGTAAGTAATGTAACAAACATGGATTCCATGTTTGGTGATGATAAATTTGATGGTGACGTATCTGACTGGAATGTAAGTAAGGTAACAGATATGAGCTACATGTTTGCAGGTTCTGATTTTAATAGTGACATATCCAAGTGGAATGTAAGCAATGTTGAGCGTATGGTTGGTATGTTTTCAAACTGTCCATTTAACAGAGTAAATATATCCAAATGGAACATTCACCTTCCTGCGAAGAATATGACTCAAGCATTTAGGGATTCCGGTTTAGAAAAAAACCCACCTTCCTGGTATATAGACGGATGATTAATAATTAGTAAAATATTTAAAAACAAATGAAAGACGATGATTTAAAATCAAATGTGGATAATATTGCATTGGCATTTGATATAATTTTTCATAAAGATTGTACAGACTATATAGACAGTCTGAACTTAGATATTCAACCAGACCAAATTGATGTATGGTTTGATGAAGATTTGAAGAAATTCCTCGATGCGAATTCGGAAGTTATTGAAAATACTTATTATGCAGTTCAACCGGGATTTTTTGTTCCTGGTGATGATGCAGAAGAGACAAAAGAGGAGCATGAGAGCTTCTTGCTGGCGTTCAAAAAATATGTGCAACAAAATCAACGAGAGCTGAAACAACATTTCGAGGCATGGTCTAAATTACCAAAAATATGTGCTGATGTATTAGTTGATAATATAGATCTGTTTAATGTAAATGATACGGACTATATTTTAAAGACCGTAAGTAAGCCGGCGAACTTCAATTTTCTTTCTGGAAAAATAGATGAAGCTGCCAGAAAAGAAGGAATTAGAAATGCCACAGATGAGGATATTATCGAGGGAATTGCTAATGCGTCTATTGGCGGGTATCTGGATAACACGGCATTTGACGATTTATAAAAAAATAATTCGATTAAAATTAACAAAAGTCTCAAAGAACTAAAAATTCTTTGGGACTTTTATATTATATAGTATATATAAAGAAAATATGCAGATAATTATTGTTAACAGAGATATTGAGACGGCAAGTGCTATTCAAGAAATTGGTGAAGAGCTAATTAGTTTGACTATTGACGGAGCAGCGGAATTTTTACTTTCTGATAAACATGCCTCGGATGATGTAATTATATTCAATGATGCCGCAGGAAAAAATTTGTCAAATGAAACAAAGATTACTACGTTCTTAAATTTGTTTTACGATTCTGCATATCACTTCTATTTTTATTCCGAATGCGCGGAAAGAATAATCGGAATGGCAAAAATTTTGAGTATAAAAGAAAATAGAGATATTTTACTGGAATCTGAGCCGTATGTATAAAATTTGTATATTATATACAAAAAAACATGGCAGATACAAATGATATTTTTGCAGGAACTTGGATTGAAAAAAACGGTACAAAGAAAATTGAAATTCAAAGAAGTATTACAGACAATGATAAATGTATTTTAATTACTTCCGATAACCAACAACTTTCGTTAGATGAATTATCAAATTATGTACAGTGCTCGGATACTGAAAAAATAGGCGGAGTCGTTCCGATAGAAAAAATTAAAAAAGATGAAAGCATTTTAAATAAACCATTTACCGAAAAATTACCGGTTAATGAATTTTTTAATGAAACACCAAAAAAACAAGAACAGCAAGTTTCTTTCGGAAACATCGATTTTACAGGAATGTTCAATTTAGGAATAAAATTCAAAAACCCGAAATCAAAGCAAAAAGTGGAATTGGTTGCAGAAACATTTGGTTTGTCAAATGAACAATTAATAAAAATTATTACAGAAAAATTAATAAGTGACAAGGCATTGCAAGCCGCACTTACTGATTTATTAAAATAAAATACAGGAATTTTTTAATGGTAACACGAGTGTAGTACAGTTCCGTTTACGGGACTAAAGCCATTTTTAAGAATATGTATCGACGAGAGGAATGCCTACAAGGGTGTTCCTCTTTTTATGTATTATATTGTAAAGCGATTTCACTATGAAAATATATCCGATAGATCACAAAGAACGGACTGTTTATAAGCATTATGAAAAAACCCGCTGGCAAAAATATGACTGGCAGTCTGACGGAATCATCCAGAAAATGGTGCCGGAAAACTATAGGAATTCAGATAATAAGATTTTTCAGGCGGTACTGTCCTGTATAGATGCAATATATATTAATATTTTTAGATCTATACAGACAATAGAAAATTTCACCAACATTTATTCGTCCAAACACTAATGGCAGACTTTACCATTTCAGAAAATATAGATAAGCTTATTGCACAGCAAGCTTCTACAGCGGCATCAATGTCAACAAATATCGAAAAGACCCTGAATGATGCAGGCGTGCATATTAATGATGCCGAGGACATAAAAGCATTTGCAAAATCCGCACCTACATATATTAGTCTCCTCGGATTAATTAAGAACTTTGGAGACTGGACTATCAAAATGGATTTTAAGCAATTGAATGCAAAACTTGCCCCGTTTTACGTAGAGTACGGAAAATTTGCCGAGAAAATTCACGGAATATCAACTGCGCCGGACGTAGTAAAGGACTTGCAGAACTCTGTTGCTCCGATAGCAAATGTTTCTGCGCTTATTGCCCAGCTATCAAAAACGTCTGTCGATATTAACCCGGACACTCTGCCGAAAATGTTGAGCAACTTATCTCAGTCCTTAAACGTCCTGGCAAAATCCGGAGATCTAAAGAACAGCAAAAAATATATTAGCGGTAGCATTACAAAACTTGGTGAGTATCTTAATGATATTAACAAGCTTCTCGAAGAAGAAATGCTTACAGATCCTAAGAAAGCAACTAACGGATTTAATGCAGTTGTTACAATATTTGAGGACTATGACAAAATTCTCGGGTATATTCCGGCTATATCCAAGCATGCTATACGTATTATGCCATTCACAAAATTATTCAAATGGTCAAATGAGCAAATGTTCTCTTTGATCCATGACTTATATGATAGATTCAGCTCCGTGGCACAATTGGAAAATACTACAGGCACAAACAAGAATAATTTCGATCCTGGATCTATTTGCAAGATGCTTGCAGGAGTCGGAAAGGTGTTTGACTCGCTAACCGATGTTTTTCAAAAAGTAATTGCTCTCGAAGCCATAAGTACAGTTGCCAAACATACGGGAAAATTTATAAAAGCCGGATTGAATACAATCGCCGATATCATGTGTAGCGTCAGTAACTTGTTTAATCCAAAGCCGAAGCTGTCAGGAAACAAAGGTGACAAAAATCAAGCGCAATACAATGCAGAATCAACTCCGGATGAAATACTCGGCAAGAATTTTAAAATTGTTTCTGCTGTAAAAACAATATTTGAATTACTCGCCGGTACATTCGCGAAAATTGTTGCATGTGCAGCATTGGCAATTCCGGTTGCTATTGGATGTGTCCCAGTTTCTGCGGCGCTTCTCGCACTCAAAGGTGTCGTTTGGGAAGTATGCAAATTATTCGGTAACGGTGGAACAGAAACCCAGAGCCAGCAAGCAGCTAATAACATGAATGCCATTTACGGCATATTTAGTTCTATGACGTCTGCATTTTTAAAAATTATAATCGCCGCGGCTCTTGCGCCCATAGTCGTTGTTGCCCTTGGCTCTCTTATTATTACTTTTTCGGCAATAAAGGGACTTATGTGGATAATGGAGCATTTGTTCTCAGATGGGAACTCAGCAACCGCATATAATTCTGCAACGGCAGGATTGACTACTAACGGACCGATGGCTGGAGTGAAAATGCTGGGGGTGTTTGCTCTTGGTATGTTATCTCTTTTGGCAACATTCCTTCTTGTCAGCATCGCCGCAGATAAAATCGAATGGGGCCCAGTCCTTGGATTCTTAGCAACAGCACTTATTGTTTTCGGAGCGTTCACTTTAATATTAAAACTTGTTGATACTATCGGATTCGATAAGAGCTCTGCAATTGCTCTCGGTCTTATGTCCCTGGAACTCGTTGCATTCGCTTTAGAACTTGCTGCGGTTTCGCTCGTTGCAAAACTCATTAGTTTTGGGCTTGTTGCTGGAGTCCTAATATCATTTATTATGTTCGCGGGTGCAATATGGGTAATAAATAAATTAATAAGCACGGAAGCATTACTACTGGTTAGTGGTATGCTTCTTGTACTAATGGGATTGGGGCTTGCAATATTTATGTTAGGAAAAATTGTTGTTCCTCTTGGTGCGGAAGGATTGAAACTAATATTCATTGCGATTGGTGGTGTAATTACGGCCATTACAGTACTTGCGATATTATGTAAAATAGGGCCTACCGAAATGCTAATTGCAGTTGGGGTATTGTTAATTGCTTCAGTTGCATTATATATTATTGCAAAAGCAATGCAAGTGTTTGTAAGCGTTATTGACGACTTAATTTCTATTTTTAACAAATTAGCAAAAATGCCTGCCAGAACTTGTGCTGCGGCATTGTCCTCAGCTGCCGGAATGGTCGGTGTATTTGTATTAATTATGACGGAAATCAATTTGCTATCTGTTCCTATCGCTGCATTTGCACTATTGGCTCCTGTATATCTTGCGGGCTTCGGCATGCTATCCGCCGTTATCGGTTCGATGTCTAATCTTATACAGTCAACTGCCGCAATGGAAATATCGTACCATGACCCGAACGGAAAATTGATTTACAGAAAGCTCAACTCTTCAGATTTGAATGCAGCCACAATAAATATTGCCACAATTGTAGGAACGTTCAAAGGTATATTGGTAAGTATATTTAAAGATCCGGATTTGAACGCTGCAATAAATGGTATGGGATATATATCCCGTTCAAATGGAGAGAAAATTTTGATATTACTTGATAAATCTGTCAAACCGCTTGGAAAAATAATGGAGCTTATTAAAAATCTTGCGGCTTTTGAGCTCACGTTCCACGTAAAGGGAAAAACGGTCACCAGAAAAATAACTCAGGGAGACCTGACGAAAGCGACCAGTAATCTCAAAACCGTAATGACAGAATACAAGGCAATCATTGGAACTGTGGTGTCCGACAACAATCTTATAAAATCATCGGAAGGCTCTACGTTGTTCTCTTATTCATCCGGAGAGGAAGTGATGCGTTTGCTGAATGCTTCCGTTGAGCCGATCGGAAAAATCTTCAAAACGGTTTCCGAGCTTGCAGTCTTTGAAGTCGTTAGTCACGATGCACACGGCAGAAAGCACTATCAAAAGCTGACAAAATCTCTACTAAAGAAAGCAACCATCAATCTGTCCACCGTTGTTGGAGGGTTTATCGGTATTGTTAAAGCAGTAACTACCGGCAAGAACTCAACAGAACTATATAACGCAGCAATGGGCTCTACGTTTTTCACGACAAGTAAAGGAGAATCGATAATGAAGCTTCTTGATCAGTCTGTACGACCTATCGGAAAAATTGTCGGTATTGTTTCAAAAATGGCTGCCGGTGAATATTCGGTGCACGGTGTAGGCGGAAAAGTTGAATACCATCATATATGGAATAAGACCATAATAGACGCGGAAACAATGACGACAAAGATAATGACCGCATTCGGCAGAATCATATCTGCGACTTGCAATGTTAAAAACTTACAGTCACTTGCAGATGATGGGATATTTTCAGATTCTAACGGCAAAGAAGTTATGAATTTGCTAACCGGTTCTATCAAACCGATTTCTGCGGTCTGCTCTATTATCGGAAGCCTTGCCGCCGGAGAATATGCTACACACGGAGCAGACGGAAAAATTGTTTATAAACATTTATGGCAAAAAACAATAAATGATGCTGAATTGACCGGAAAGAAAATAATCACTGCATACAGCAATATATTAATACGTATGAACAGCGAATTATTACCGAAAGTTGCCGGGAATAATTTCTGGAGTAATGCGACGTTCACAAATTCACTGAAATCCCAGTCTGCCGCTATTGCCATTATGGCAGGGACGTTGCAAGGTATAGCAAATGGAAAGATGCGTGTTTATAATGGACAAGGAGAACTGATAAGGACCGTAAATTTCAACTACAAAGAAATTGCAGCCAGCAGTAAGTCCGGAAGACTCTCAAACATGATTGAATGGTACGCAAATGCGGTAACCGGGTTTAACGGAGGTGCAAGTCGTAGCGGACTTGGATTCTTCCTACGGTTTAATGGAGAATATGAGCACATGGCAAAGACAACGGCGAATATTGTTAAGACCGTTAATGGATTAGACCCCGGGAAATTTAGGATTTATACAGACACATTCAAGGAAATGAATAAATTTGCTGATAAAATGGGTAAAAACATGGATAAGCTTATTGATGCCATAGGAAATAAACTTGTGCCACAGCTTGCAAAGTTGACAGAGCCGAAACCGGACGGAAAAACAAGCAAGCAAATTCCCGGAAAGCCCGGTGCGCATCTTATTGTACCTGCAAAAGCTGACGAGCCATCACATGACACTCAGTTGATTATTGATACCCTTGTGGCAACAATCGATGATTTGAAACAAACTATTGCGGATTTGAGTGATAATACATATAAAGTAAAAATCAAACAATAATATTCACTTTTTATACATTATATTATATAAGTAAATTGAATTATTATTAATAATAACGAAAATAAACATGAGAACAGCAAGAGAAATCTTTGAGTCCCTAATTGAGGACGAACAGAGAAATGAAAGACACTCACGACTTCACGAAGGACGTCGTCAACGATTTGAAGACGAGGACAATGAGCCAGTCCGCAGACACAGCAGAATTTCTGAAAGCCGTTATGGCAGACAAAGCATGCGTGATATTCGCGAAGCAAGAAAATGCAGAGAAATTGGTGAATCATTAAGTGATATTTACGAATCTGCACGTCGTCAGCGATTCGAAGATGAGGACGATGAGCCAGTCCGCAGACGCAATAGAATTTCTGAAAGCCTGTATGATACAGTACGTCGTCAAAGACGAATTAATGAATCACAAAACCGCAGATTTAACTCCAGAAGCACAAGATTTGACAGATAAACTTTGTGCAATTTAATATTTAAACATAATTTTTTTACAATGAAAAATAATAAAACAGAATGGAAGCAGCTTATTAAAGAGGAGCTTGGCGTAACCGCTCAGCCCCGCTTGGAATGGATGAGCCAGTATGCTATCAATCATAAGATTTTTGAGGCACAACAGACTCCCGGATCCATGGGAAGCACTCCAGTAAATTCATATCCTTTAAACACCCTCGGTGTCGGTAATCCGATGTTCCCACAGGCCAACCGTATGGGACAGAATGTAGGTATCGGTAATACCGGTGCAGATTTTCACTCTCCAGAGTACCAAGTAGGTTCTGGTGATGTTCCCGGTTCATCTCTTCCTATCGCATTGACAGTTGCCGCACAGACAATTGCATTTGATTTGGTCGCTGTTGTTCCAACACCAACGCCTTTGGCTGTCCTTCAATATTTTGAGACTCCTTATGCCGGTGGCAAATTGGGTGCGTTGAATGAAACCTCTTTTGATGGCAAGGGAGCAGACTCTGATAATAAGCCTATTTATATCAAGATTAAGGGCTCTATGGAAATGGGTGCAGCTATTGCAAAGCACTTTAAATCCAGCACTGACGCAAAAGACGTTATCATCGCAGCAACTTATGATGGTACAACTTGGACGTTTGAAGGCAAATGGTTGCAGAATTCCCGTATCGATAACGCCCCTGTAATTAAAGTGACTTCTGTAAAAACTGCAGATTTCGCAACAAGAGGCTACGTTTCTATCGCTGAGTTCTTTACCGCCGTCAATGCAGCAAAAGCTGTTAGTATCTATTCAGCATCTGCAGCTGCAGCTCCTACCGTTGTAAAGAATAAAATTGATATTGTATTGGGTACCGGTGCAGCAGTTGACGTTGATTTCGTTAATTTGATGCCTGACTTGGTTGATGGTTATTCTGATCACGTTCAGGAGTTCCAAAACTTCTCAACATTATCTGCTGACCAAGAGGATCCTATGACCCGCGCAGAAAATGAAACCGGTGTAGGCAATACCGTTGCAGCTCACGCATTTACAATGGCCGTTCAGGTAAGTTCTTTCGAAGTTACCGGTTCAGTTACCCGTCAGCAATTGCAAGATATGCCTCTTTATGGTATTGATGTTGTCGGCAAGGTTCTTGAGCAAATGCAAAACCGTTTGTCTCAGGCTATCAACAACAGAATTTTGAAACGCTTGTTTGAATTAGGCTGTACAAATGCAGAAGTTCAAGCTTCTTACCAGAACGTCAATTTGAACTTAAATTGCGATTTGGATTATGATGGTACAACTCCGGTCTATACATCTAATAAGATGAAAGACGTACACGGAAATGCTATTGGAATCAAATTCAATCCGTTGACTGACCGCACCAGCACGTTCAACAATTACACCTCTATGCAGAGACGTATTTCTTCTCGTGTCCTTGCAGCCTCTAATATCATTGCAAATGTAACTCGTTTGGGTCGCGGCTCGTTCATCGTTACCAACACACAAATCGTAACCGCATTGCAAGATTGCGCCGGGTTCATCGTTGCCCCTATGGAAAATACTTTGAAACAATCCGGTGACGACAACTTGTACTTCGCAGGTACTTTGGCAGGTATGAGTTTGTATGTTGACCCTAATATGGATTGGGACGACTGTCGTATCCTTGTAGGCCGTAAGTCTAACGGCTCAGAGCCAGGCGTAATATTCATGCCATACATTTTAGCTGATACCGTTCGCACTACTGCAGAAGGTACAATGGCTCCTAAGTTGGTTATGAATTCACGTTTCGCTATTGTGGACGCAGGTTTCTATCCAGAACAGAGCTATTTCACATTTGAAGTCAAAGGTACAGATTCTATTATCTAAACCTTTTAAATAATTAGAGAAACCCACAAGGACAAATAATCTTTGTGGGTTTTTTATATTATATAAGTAATCAAAAAATATAAAAATGAAGGATTTAACAACTGATAATGCCCGAATTTTAGAATCCATCGAAAACCCCGACTTACAAGAGAAGGACTTTGATGCGTATTTTTTAAAGTTCGGAAAGCTCGGCTCTTTTCCGAAAGGAGTGCAAGAACTGGCAACGGACCTATTTACAGCCGGCATAAAGTCTCCAGACGAACTGGAAGATTTACTTTCTGGTTCTGTTGATTTCGGAAAAAATACAAAAAACCTTATTGTAAAATATAATGTCCTGAAAAATAAGGGCATCACCGGCTATTTACCTCAAGTGCTGGGTGCGGAAACTGTGAATAACCTTATTGACGGTAAATCTGTATTAGATGCTGAGGCATTGGATTTCAAATCGCAAAAGTCAATTGAGTATCTATTTAAATATTACTCTCCGATGTTTACGAAATTCTCTGGAATATGGGGCAAAAAATGCCAGGACGCCGGTATGTCGTTGACTTCTGATGATTTCCTATCAACTGCATGGGCAACATTTGCATGGGCAACCAAAGCGTACTGCAATGACACTAATAAAGTAATGTCCCTTTCTGATGTTCTCGGTACAACAGTAAAAGATAAATACCCGAATTCAGACTTAGATGATAATTTTGAGACAAGCGACAAGGAACTCACAAAAATAAAAAAGAAACATAGTTCATTCAGAACGTTCTTAATGACTTCTTTGCAGTTCGCTGCCTTATTGGAAATAAACGCTAATTCAAGAAATGTAAGGGTGCCTTCCAGCGCGTTTAATGCTGCAAAAGCATCTGATATGAATAAATTCGGGCGTGAGGTTTCATTAGACAAAGCGTTTGGTGATGATGAAGAGCCACAAAAGACTGACCACTATCGTTTTTTAGGAACGGATGACCGCTCTGCAGATGCGAAAGATACATCTATGGGAAATCTGATTCAGAAACTTAGGAAAATGCTTGCTCCGAGAGACTTTAAATGGTTCTGCGAGACCTATGCTCTGAATGGAATGGAAAAAAAATCTGCAACTGATATTGCGGCAGAGGAAAATATATCACAGTCCTTTGTTTCCAGAAGCATTCGCAACACCATTACAAAAATCAAAACGGATCCGGAACTGAAACAGTACTTGGAGGACCTGAGAAATGCCTATTTGGAAAGTCTGGGCACGCAAGTGTTCCTAACAGGTAACATTAAATTCATCAAAGAAAGCCTAACAACAGATTTTGGTCTGTCTATGCTAATTAATACAGCAAGTTTTGACCGAGTATGTAATTTACTGGACGAGAATTTTGAGGACGCAGAAAAGAAATCTATCTGCGAATGTATACGTTCTGGCAATTATATCGGAAAAAAAGAATTGTTGAACAGATTCTTTACATTGAACGATCCGACAATGCAGGCTATTGATTATTCCGATAATTTTGCGTTTAAACAAAAGTTGTCTGAATATAAAGAAGCCATGAGTGAATAACTCAAAATATACTTTACAAAATTGAGTCCCCTTAGAAATTAAAAGTTTCTGAGGGGACTCTTTTTGTATAAACGGTCCAGAAGGCACTTTAATTGACCCACATCGCGATTAAATACAAAAGTAAGCTGTTTTGTTATCTTTGAGATTTAAATGCGATACAGAGCGAATATGTGACTATTTGAATGCAATGAGAATATACAGAGCGAATGTGTGACCAGTTTGAGTTATAACAAATGACAATGTTTGACTATTTAGGTTTAAAGCGCTGATAATCAACGAGTTAGGCATATAAATCTAAACAAAAGGTTTAGGTTCAGAAAATTTTTTTCCTTTATATATATACTTAAATAAAAAAAAATTTTTTTTTTTTGAAAGAACAAAGCAAAAACAACATTTTTGTTCTAATTCTATTTTTTATGATATATATTTGTATAAAATATTGAATATATGAACAAAGTAATAATAACAGAGCAAGTTCCAATCAAATGCTGGTGTAACAATATAGAGGGATCTGCAATAGAGCAGGCAAAAAATTTAGCAAATTTGCCATTCGCTTATAAGCACATTGCATTGATGCCAGATTGCCATGCAGGGTTCGGAATGCCGATCGGCGGTGTATTAGCAACTGAGAACGTTTTAGTTCCAGGAGCGGTCGGTGTTGATATAGGTTGCGGAATGGCCGTCGTTAAAACGAACTTAAAAAACATAAAGAGACCTGACTTAGAAGAGGTTGTTAACATTATTAAGCAAATGGTTCCTGTCAGTACTGCCACAAACCCGAATTATCCACACCAAATAAAATTGGCGGACTATTCCAAGTTGTCAGTTATTTCATCTGATGCGTGTTTTATCGATGAGTCTATGGGAACATTAGGCGGCGGAAATCATTTTATCGAAATTCAGGAAAATTCAGAGCACGAAATTTACATTATGGTGCATTGTGGTTCCAGAGGTATTGGTTACCAAGTCGGACAATATTACACAAACTTGGCCGCAGAAATAAATAAACGATGGTTCTCACAAGTTGATGAAAAATCTGGGTTATCTTTTTTGCCTGTATCATCTGTTGAGGGACAAGAATACTGGAATGAAATGAACTGGTGCATTGATTATGCTCAAAAAAACCGCCAAGCAATTATAAATGCCTGTATGACTGCATTTTACAAAGTTATTCATACTGTTCAATTTGATAACATTATCGATGTAAAGCATAATTATGCAGCATGGGAAAATCATTTCGGGAAAAATGTAATTGTTCACCGAAAAGGTGCAACCAGAGCAAGAATTGGCGACACTTGTATTATTCCGGGGTCTATGGGCACTTATTCGGTTATTGGAACTGGTTTAGGAAACAAAGATTCTTTCTGCTCGTGTTCCCATGGTGCAGGCAGAAAATTATCTCGCACTGTTGCAAGAAATACTTTAGATTTACAATCTGAAATTGATTTTATGAATCAAAAAAATATCATTCACGAAATAAAAACTGAGAAAAACTTGGATGAAGCACCACATGCTTATAAAGATATTGATGTTGTTTTGAAAAACGAGTCAGATTTGGTACAAGTTGTTGAAAAATTATTTCCGTTAGCTGTAATCAAAGGATGAAAAAAAATAATAACATTATTATTTGTATTTTTTGGAATTCATTGCCTCGGATTCGCGGTAATGCCGAAAAAATATGTAAATACGTATAATCAATGTATTAATAGAATGCTTTCGTCTGTTGTTTATTTGCATCAACAAGATGGGGCGGCCGGCTACCGGATTGTCAGTAAAACTTGTTACAATGCAGTTTATAATATACGGGTTCGCGCAGTACAATATGAAAAAAACTGTAATATTATTTTGGATGCAATTCCGTTGAGTTTAAATGAAAATCTTTCATACTCGCAGATTTGCCGGCTTGCAGAGTTGCAAAGCAATACAATAGTTCTTTTGTGGATTGTACGAAATTACGGGCCTCCCCCATATAATGAATAGCGAAAAAATGAATCACGAATATTTTTTTATTTATGATTCATTTTTTTTTGTTCTAATTTGGTTTTATATGCTATATATACATGTGAGAGCAATGAAGCTTGAGCAATAAAATAGAAAAATTATGATGTTACAACCGATGTTAGTAGAAGACAGATGCTGGGAAGCTCAAAAAGCAATAAAGAACCTCGAATTAGACACACCATTTGGCGAGGGTCCGCGTCTTGACTTCACTCACCTTACCCACGAGGAAGGTGATGCTTTTTTAGAAGGCAGTAAGAGATTGAATGCTTTATTAGATATAGTTGCTACCGGGTTCAGTACAATAGAACAATGCCCTATCGGAGTTCCGATGAATATCGATGGCTTTATCGAAAAAAATAGAGAAGCAATAAATGAGTGTATAGATGATATTCTGCCTGCACTGACTACAATTTGCTCTGATCCGATGTATAAAAATCACCCGAAATATGCTGCAGATGTATTATTAAATAATGCTGTTACTGCAATTGATGCAATGTTTGTGGCATTAAATAGCGTTTTGAATTACCATAATTGGAGAAGTGGAAAAAAATGAAAAAGAAAAATGAAACGCTGGTTGCTTACCATAAGGGCAATCGTGAAGCGGAATTTGAATGTATGGGCCCTGGATTTCATTCGATGAATAAAATTCACAAGTCGGTTAAAACATACAGTCGGAAAGACAAACATAAAATGAGTTTCGTATGACAAAAACTGCATTGAAACAAGAAAAATATATTGTTCCTTTTGGCTTGCAAGTTGCAGCGCAGGACTATATAGACTATATTCGCAATATCAATAAAATAATGGATGTTGCGAATTTTCCGAAGTTGACTGAAAAAATAGGAGATTGTGCAAAAAAAGAACTGACTTATACTGTCAAGATTCTTTTTAAATTAGTTAACGGTTTGCACATGACTGAGTGGGAAGGGTATCAAGATGCTGTTTCTGCAGGAATGACTGGAATTTGCAATGCAATAAATAAATATGATATTTCTATCAATGACACCCGCAATGCTATTAATGCCTATCTGAAGGACCTTCCGGGCGAATTGACCGCGCCGGACTTTGCAAAATTTATGTCAGATTTCAAATTATACGGACCTGCATTAAAGGCATTTAATAAATTGACTGATGAATCCGGCTGGGCACAGTTTAATAAAGATAAGATTGAGTCTTGGGCGAATAAATTCTTAAAACCTGCGAAATTTTCATCTGTCGCATATTTTTGGATTATGTGTGAGATACATAATTTTATTATTAAGGGGTCGTTACGTTCTGTGCAGTATGATTCACTTTCCGACTATGAAGAGAACGGAACAGAAATTGTTGGAACAGATAGTGCAGAAACCCTTTGTAAGAATACAGATGAGCTGAAATCCGTCGGGACGTTCCTTAGAAATATTATTTATGCCGCAGGCTTAGACCGTCCGGAAGTCACGTATGATGTTGTGATTGCAAAAATTTCCGATGGGGACTATAAAACAATAACGAAAAAATACGGTTTTACTGTCAATGAGGTGAATAACATTTATCAAAAGTTTTCGGACAAAATTCGATCGATGTATAGCATTTCGGATTTGAAGTCACTATATAAAAAAATATCATATTGAAACTAAAATTAAATGAGCTCAGCTTCTTGTTTTTGTGTATCGCATTGGTAATCAATGTAACAGTGCACTCGGTTCGTTGTGAGAAAATGCCATTAATGGAACTTAGCCAGCAATCAACATATTTTGAATTAAATACTCAGTTGTACAGATATAGTGGAATTGAGAAATACAAAGTTGAACAAGGATTTTATCATTTTCCGAAAGAAATCATTGACCGTTATAATGAATCACAGAATCTAAATAGAATTGGCTATTATGAAAGGTATGATTTGCTAACGGCTATGGATATTGCGGAAACACTAAATATTATTTCTGGTACGTGTGACAGCATTCCTGATATTCAGGGGTTTGATGAGTATAAGAATCTTTTTTATTCGATTGGGGTTTTTGAAAGTTCTGAATTTTCTAACAAAAATATTGAAAACTCAAATTTTTTTCAATTTACACCGATTGCAATAAAAGAGCTGAACAGCAGAAATTTAAAAATTAACAAACATTGTTGGAAAACCGATTATATTGCGTTTTTGGAATTATATGCGAAAAACTACGAATTGCAAAATAAAAAAGAAATTCATTTATGTTTAAATGCGTGGAGACACGGTACAAATTCAAAAAAATATAAAAGCAAAACTTTATATTCAAAAGCTGTTTATAAACGGTATAAACGTTGTAAGAATTTATATTATAGCATTTGCGCGAATTTCAAAGAGCACCCTGAAATAGTGTCAAGCAATTCTTTTGACAGAAATAAAATAAAATTTGTATCTATTGAGTTCTAATTTCATTTTCTGTGTTATATATACATGTAAGAGCAATGAAGCTTGAACATAAAATAGAAAGATTATGAGTATTTTTAAAGAAGTTATGAAAAAGACACGAGACTTAAGATTTTGCGGAATCGATCCCGATGTTTTACATAGCAAAACGGATGCGATAGATATGCAATCATATCATGAAACTCTTGAGGATATCTGTGATGAAGTCAAGATTTTGAAAAAATTATATGATGCTATGCAGATAGCTCCTAAGGGCATTACATTTGAAACTGATGCAATGTTAGGAACAATAAGTAAGTATGTCGGTGAGACACTGGAGCGTCGCGTTAAACCATATATGGACGCATGGGTCAGAGAAGGCTTGCTTACAGAGGCTCAAAAAGCCGCTATTAAAGCGGACTTTGATGTCAGTTGGGAAAAAATGATGTTAAATTTTTATTAAACCCTATCATAAAATGAAAATACAATATAAAGTTGACTGTGTTACTGATGAATTTGGTGCACAGACTTGGAAATTGTGGGACGTTTTTAAAAACGCCAAGCTTGGAGAATTTAATTCTTTGATGGAAGCTATTGCTTTCGCAAAGGGTATGGGTATAAATATTAAAGAACAATTGACTGCTGATGATGAATAATATTTATTTTATCGCAGCTGATGGAGCGAGCTGCCAAGGAAAGACTACGTGGCTGGATATGTTCAAAAAACATTTGCCCAAGAATAGTAAATTTCACGTTCTGGATGAAGCGTTTCGGACTACTTATGGTGACCTTGATAAATTGAATTGGGTTGATACAGAATTGGAATTTCTGGAAGCTCGGTACAAAAAATTACAAGAACTATGTAAGACAGAAAGTGAGCGCCCGGTATACATTATAACGGATCATGGTCCTATTGATTATATGATGTATGTTTTGGAATTTGCGGATTTTAAAAGTACTGATGCGGAATATATGGCAAAAGTTGAAAGCATGATAGCTCTTTGTTTGGATATGAATAAGTTTTTTTGTTGTAGTATCCGATTTGAAAATCATTATTTTACTCCTGCAAGCTATGCAGGCAGAGGCGCAAATATTTCAGCGCGGCTTGCAGTTGAAGTGATGTTGAATAAAATATTACATGATGGTGCAGAGGGGGAATATAATTCGCATACAGCGTTTTTTTACAATAACCGCTCTTATGATTTTAGCCCTAGTCCGTACAGTTTTAATTTTCTAAATGAGCAAAGATATGTAACGGCACTTTGTAAAACAAATGCACATATTAAAAACAAATTGGTTACTAAATTTTTAAATAAAATATATAAATATATATGGCGAATAAATTAATTAAGCTCGCATCTAAAACATGCACTCCCTGCAAAGTCGTTGAATCAATGCTGAATGATCATGATATTCCCCACGAAAGTTATTTTATTGAGGACCCGAAGGGAACGCGTCTTGCAGAAAAATATAAGGTTCAGTCTGTTCCCACAATGATTTTGCTAGACGAAAATGGTGCAGTGATTAAGATATATAAGGGAATTCCTAATTTCACAGAACTAAAAAATAAGCTTGGAGAATGACAGAAGTAATTAAAAGAAATAAACAGCGAGAACTGTTTTGTAATTCAAAAATAACTGCCGGAATAGAAAAAGCGTTCTCAGATGTAAATGTTATCTCAACGGAAGGAAACATCGCTGCAATTGATAATTTAATATTTGAATGCCGGAATGCTTCTCCTATTTGTACCTCAGAAATTCAGCATCGTATAGAGCAACTATTGAGCAAAATAGATGTTAATGTCCTTACCGCATTTATTATTTATAAATATACGCATAAGCAAGCAGCTCTTTTAAAAGATCGACTTGACTATATGAATAAATATAGTGACAGCGCAACAAATGCTGCATCTGCTTCGGAGACAGATCCGAACTCAAATGTTGCCTCAAAGAACGTAGCGAATATGGAAGGAGAGGTATACAAGAAAGAGAACAGATTGATTCAACGTCAGCGAATGAAAGACGAACTGAATGAATTGTACCCGAATCAAAATCTAGGGTCCTCTTATATTAATGATTTAGAGCATAATATTGTATATGCCCATGATGAGGCAATTTCACCGGTTTGCAAACCGTATTGCGCCGCCATTACGTTATATCCGTTAATGACAGAAGGTGTCGGTAATATTGATGGAATTACTCCGTCAGCACCGAATGATTTGCAGTCTTTTGCCGGGCAGGTGACAAATTTAATATTTTTGGTTTCCTCACAGATTCGCGGTGCCGTCGCAGTAGGTGATTATTTTATTACATTAAATTATTATGTAATTCGTGAATTCGGCGAAAAATGGTATGACCGTTTAGACGAAAATTTCGATAAGAACAATAATACTGTTGAGCACTATATCCGCAAATCGATGAAGCAATTTATTTACGGAGTCAATCAACCGGCAGGAAATCGCAGTTATAACAGCCCATTTACAAATGTGAGCTATTATGATAAAGTTTATTTCAAATCTTTGTTTGAAAGTTATTTCTATCCTGACGGCACAGTTCCTGAGTGGGAAGCTATTGATAAGTTGCAGCGGATTTTTATGCAGTTACATAGAGAACTCCGTTTAATTAAGCCATTAACATTTCCGGTATCAACAATTGCGATGGTGCATAATGGGAAAGAATTTTTAGATCCGGAGTACAAAGAACTTTGCGCTGAGGAATGGGCAAAGGGCGGCAGTTTCTTTTGTTACAATAGTGCGAATGCAAATGCACTGGCCAGTTGTTGCCGGGTTCAGAATGAAATATCTGAGAATGTGTTTAGCTCAACAACGGGAATGACCGGTGTAATGACAGGGTCCTGTAATGTTATCACATTGAATTTGAATAGAATCGTACAGTTATATGTGCAACAGAATCGAAATAACGTAAGTACCAAAACGATTGTTGAATATCTGACTGAAATTTTAGAACGGGTTTATAAGTACCAAATAGCATATAAGACTTTGCTTTATGATATAGAGGACAAAAAGCTGTTCACCCCATCAAATGGTGGTTATATTTATATAAGCAAATTATATTCTACAATTGGAGTTATCGGATATTTTGAAGCTGCGAAATTCTTAGGAATAGATACAACGAATAATGACAGATATAAAAAGTTTTTGCAGACCATTTTTGGATGTATCAAAGAAAATAATGAGAAACATTCAGTTTATGATTCAAAACGGCCGTTTATTTTTAATACTGAGGCAGTCCCGGGCGAAAATTTGGCAGTGAGGCTGTATAATGCAGATAAGAAAGACGGATTCTGGGTACCAACGGACCAAAATTTGTATAATTGCTATTTCTATAATCCATGGAATGAGACTTCTGTTTTGGATAAGATTAAGCTTCATG
>Ga0172378_10001248_pt1 | contig 23331 bp, 24 predicted proteins | sample GrowelOW332metaG_FD_119755 | JGI IMG/M metagenome (GOLD analysis project Ga0172378, IMG submission 119755) | Groundwater microbial communities from an aquifer near a municipal landfill in Southern Ontario, Canada - Pumphouse #3_1 metaG | ecosystem: Environmental > Aquatic > Deep subsurface >... | reverse complement strand
TCTACGGAAACATGTTGAAAACTTACGCAACCAGATTAAATCAAATTGAAGAAGAATTGATTTTTATGGAAGCTAAAGATGAATTAAGAAAAGTCACAGGAATTAGGCTGTTGAGGAAAAAATAATTTAACGCTCCGGCCGGGATTCGAACCCGGGTTACCACCGTTCCCCACATCGCCCTAGAAAATCTTGGGCGATTTTTGGAATTAAACAGTGCCATAGAGATGGCTTGACGGTTGTCTCAACGACTCGCGTTTTCTGCTTTTTTAATCACAGAGTAAAACTCTGGAATTATTCGTCTTGCGACGTTTGAGAGGGTGGTGTCCTTGGCCTCTAGACTATCGGAGCACTATGAGTAAATCTCTAAAAGGATGTTCTCACACTTTGGAGAACTCATACTGGTTTTTAAACTTAATCCAGCCATTTCAAAAACTATTTAAACTTCTCTTTCTATAAAATCTTATGAAACTAACACAAACAAGCTTAGTCTTAGCATTAGTGTTAGTCTTGACTCTCCTTTAAGAGCCATAAATAATTTTTCGGTTTTAACATGGCTCAACAAATTTATTCATCCTATTCTGTATGCAATCCTAATTTGAATTTTTTTATGAAAGGAGGAAATATAAATGGCAACAAGATGTATTGAGTCGGCGGTTATAAATTCGTCAGAAGACATATTTACTATTCCAGACGAAGCCAATTGTATAGCAACAAAGCACGGGAGATGTATTTTTGCATATGCAACAGATTTACCAGAAAAATATACTCCTCGCCCAGAAGGTGCGGTAAGGATTAGCCTTCCCGGATATAGAAAACACGGAGATAGGTTCATTGACTATGGAAAATATAATTTTATATTTGAATAGCTAAAACCTTAAAAATACCAGTTAATAAATATAACAATGGAAGAAGAACAAAAAATAGATTTTGCCAAAATAGAAAAGAAATGGCAAGACAAGTGGGAAGCATCAAAAATTTTCGAAGCAAAAGAAGATTCTAGAAAGAAATATTATATTCTAGAAATGTTTCCATATCCATCAGCCGCAGGATTGCATATGGGTCACGCATTTAATTTTACAATCGGAGACGTTTTTGCAAGATTCAAACGCATGCAAGGATTTAATGTTCTACATCCAGTGGGCTTTGATTCATTGGGACTTCCAGCTGAAAATGCGGCAATTAAGGCAGGAAAACATCCAGAGGATTATACAAATAACTCCATTAAAAATTTCATAAAGCAAGAAAAAACGTTAGGACTAGCTTATTCCTGGGATAGACAAGTTAATACGGCAGATTCAGATTATTACAAGTGGGACCAATGGATTTTCTTAAAAATGTTTGAGAAGGGGTTGGTTTACGAAAAGGAAGCGGCTATAAATTGGTGTTCAAAATGTAATACAATTATTTCTAACGAACAAGCGCAAGGCGGAGAATGTGACAGGTGCGGGACAAAGATTGAAATTAAAAGAATGAACCAATGGTTTTTGAAAATTACAGATTACGCAGACAGATTATTGGAAGGACATAAAAATTTGAACTGGCCAGAAAAAACAATTGCTATGCAAAAGAACTGGATTGGAAAATCTTACGGAACAGAAATAGATTTTGAAATTGAAAATCATGATAAAAAACCAACGGTTTTTTTAGTTCATGGTTGGGGGGGGAATAATGAAGGAAATTGGTTCAATTGGATTAAAGAAGAAACCCAAAAAAGTTTTGATACAATTATACCAAATTTTCCAAACTCTACAAAACCTAAATTAAAAGAATGGATTGCAGAAATGGAAAAATATAAATCTAAATTCGATAGTAATACTATTCTTATTGGTCATAGTTTAGGTTGTCCCACAATTTGTAGTTTTTTAGAAAAAAATAAAATAAAAGTAAAAAAACTTATCCTCGTTGCTCCTTGTCCATCAAAATACAACGAAAAAGATTTTGAAATAATTAAAAAGTTAGGAGCACCAAAAGAAGAAGAAAATGCTTTAAAGAGATATCTAGAAGATTTAAATATTAATTTTAATAATGTCAGCAAATATGCTGATAAGATTGTTCTTTATTTATCTAAAGATGATCCATATGTGGATAATTTTAATTTTAGATTAAATGAATATTCGGCTTTAAATTATGAAGCCAAATTATTTGAAAATTTTGGTCATTTTAATGGTGAAACTGGCATGGGTTTCTTCTCGGAAATACTCAACGATATAAAAAATATTTGGCCAATCTTTACAACTCGTCCAGATACAATTTTTGGAGTTACTTTTATGGTTGTTTCTGCACAGCATCAAAACTTAATGAGCCTAGTCACAAAAGAACAAAAATCAGCAGTAGATAAATTCCTAGAAAAGGTAAAATCTGTCTCAGAAAAAGAAATGGCAGACATGGAAAAAGAAGGAGTATTTACTGGAAGTTATGCAATCAACCCAGCTACGGGAGATAAGGTGCCTGTTTACGCTGGTAATTTTGTCGTAGCAGATTATGGATCAGGAATGGTTATGGCAGTTCCAGCACACGACCAAAGAGATTTTGAATTCGCAAAAAAATATAATATTCCTATTAAACAAGTAATAGAGGGTAAAATAACAGAAGCTCGTGCTTATACAGAATCTGGTAATTTAATTAATTCAAAAGAATTTGATGGAATTTCAAACGAAGAAGCGAAAAAGAAAATTTCCACATGGTTAGAAACAAAAGAAAAGGCAAGGCAAGTTGTTAACTATAAACTAAGAGACTGGTCTGTTGCAAGACAAAGATATTGGGGAACGCCGATACCATTAATTCATTGTGATAAATGTGGAATTGTCCCAGTCCCAGAAAAAGATTTACCAGTTAAATTACCGAAAGAAGTAAAGTTTGGAGTTGGAAATCCGTTATTAACAAACCAAGAATGGCTAAACGTAAAATGTCCAAAATGCGGCGAAGATGCAAAAAGAGAAGTGAACACAATGGATACATTTGTAAATTCATCTTGGTATTTCTTAAGATATTGTGATCCAAAAAATAATAAAGAAATATTCCAAAAAGAAAAAATAAAATATTGGATGCCAGTCGATTTATATATTGGCGGGGCAGAGCATGCTTGTATGCATTTAATTTATTCGAGATTTTATACAATGTTTTTACACGATATCGGATTACTTGATTTCGAAGAGTCAACACCAAGGTTGTTCCACCAAGGCATGATTAATGATTCCAGCGGAGAAAAGATGTCCAAGTCAAAGGGAAACGTTATAGAACCGCTAGAAACAATGGCAAAATATGGTGTAGACACAACTAGATTTTATTTACTTTCAGAGGCATCCCCAGATAAGGGATTTAATTGGTCTGATGGCGGAATCCAGGGCGCAACCAGAATTATTAATAAGGTTTGGAGAATAGGCCAAAATGCAAAAATCGGGGCAGATTCTGAACAAATAAAAATTAAATTAAATAGAACAATAAAAAATCTAACAGAGCAAATAGAAAATTTAGATTATAGAAGATCAACCATAGAATTGAGAGAACTTTTCGACGCTATTTCAAAAGAATCAGAAATTTCAAAAGACACATTCGAAAAATCCTTAAAACTTTTAGCGCCGTTCTGCCCACATATCGCAGAAGAACTTTGGGAAAAGTTAGGGAACAAAGGATTTATTTCTTTGGCTGAATGGCCAAAACACGAGGAAGTTAAAGAGAATAAACAAAAGTTAGATTTAAACGTAAATACCGTCGAAAGAGTAAAAGAGATATTAGACAAATTAGACCAATTAATTACAAAAGTTTTTGTTTATGTAATGCCATTTGAAATAAAAAATATAAACCAAGAAAAAATTGCGAAAGAAGTTGGCAAAGAAGTTCAAATTTTTTCGGTTAGTGATTCGAATAAATACGACCCAGAGAACAAATCCAAGAAGGCACTTCCCGGAAAACCAGGAATTTATTGCGAATAGAAAGGTACTTAAATATAAAAAATAAACAAATAATATGCAATTCAGCTTATTCAAAAAACCAGAAAAAAGAGAATTTTGTGATATGTCTAAAAACGAAAGAAAAGTTTTCTTAGCTAATGATTTAATCGAAAGAATGGTCAGAATAGAGCAAAAATTAAGAGCATCTTTTGGAGAAGGCGCTTTACCATATTCTCAAACGCAATATTACAAGGAATTACGAGAAGACGAAAAAAAACGATTTAAAAAATATATAGATACAAAAGACAAAAATAGAAAATGGAAAATATTTTCGATTACTGCTCTAGCCGGATTTGGCATGTTCTCATTTTCTAGAATAACTGGTAACGTAATAGCATCCACTGGAGAAGTTTCTATTTTAGATGTAGCAATGGTTTCTGCATTTATACTTATTGTAGTTATTTTAGGGATTCACGCGCTATTAGAAAAAAACAGATGGAAGAGAATGGAAAGACATTTTAATGTATTAGAAGAAATGTTAATCAAAAGAAAAGCTAGTAAAAAATAATCATTCTAAAACAACTTTTATTCTTCGTATTCCAGCTGCACAAGACTCTTCTTTTTTAATTTTAAACTTACCTAGTCCAGATATGTTTTTTATATGAGGGCCAGTGCATATTTCTTTTGATATCCATCCTTTTTTATCAGATTTATCTACTATTGTATAAACAGAAATAATTTCTGGATATTTTTTGCCGAACTCACCCTGTGCCCCTTCACTAATTGCCTTTTCAAATCCCATTTCATCTCGTCTAACTTCAAGATTTTTTTGGATTTTATCGTTAACCCAATCTTCGATTTTCTTTATTTCTTCTTCTGTTAATTTTCTTGGAAAATTAAAATCAAATCTAGCTCTTTCCGCGTTAATGTTTGAACCCTTCTGCTTTATATTTTCGTCTTTTAAGACATCTCTAAGCGCTTCGTTCAGCAAGTGAGTAGCAGTATGTAATTTAGTGGTTGCTTCAGAATTATCAGCTAATCCGGATTTAAAAGTTCCAGCAGATGATGTTCTTGAAAGTTCTTGATGGATATTACATTCTTTCTCAAATCCATTTTCGTCTACAGCTATACCCTTTTCTTTCGCCAATTCAGAAGTCATTTCTATTGGGAAGCCATAAGATTGATACAAAAGAAAAGCACTCTTACAATCGATTTCTTTTTTATCTTGGGTCATTCTATCAAATTCTCTTAATCCCTTTTCCAAGGTTAAATTAAATTTATTTTCTTCATTTTCAATTTCATTCAAAATTTTTTCCTTCTGATTTTGTAAGTTCTCGTAATCAGGATAAATATTAAATACCTTAGAGCAAATTTGTCTAGTAAATTCTCTTAATCCCAACAATCTTCCGTGTCTAACCGCTCTTCTTATTAATCTTCTTAAAACATAGCCGCTTCCAGTATTTCCAGGCAAAACTCCATCAGAAATTATAAAACAAGATGCTTTTAGGTGGTCTGCAATAATTCTCGCAGAGGTATTAGAGCACATTTCCCCATTGTCAGATAATTTCTCTATTTCTTTTATTATTGGTTGAAATACAGATGTTTCATAAACACTGGAAAATCCACCCAGAACAGTTAGCGTTCTTTCTACTCCCATCCCAGTATCTATGTTTTTTTGTTTTGCTTCTACATACTGTCCACCTTCATTTTTGGTATATTGCATAAGCACATCATTCCAAATCTCTACCCACCTTTTATCTTTAGGATTAAAAACTTTCGGAGCCTTTTCGCCATTGTCCTTCCAGTAAAACATTTCGGTATCTGGTCCGCACGGTCCAGTTGTTCCGGCAGGTCCCCACCAATTATCTTCTTTGGGTAAAAATGCAATTCTCTCGTTCTCTATTCCAAGATTCTGCCAAATTTTAGCGGATTCCTCATCTTTCGGAGCATCTTTATCCCCTTCAAAAACAGTAACAGCAAATCTTTCTAATGGTATTTTTATCTCTTTTGTTATAAAATTAAAGCTCATTTCTATTGCTTCTTTTTTGAAATAATCACCAAGACTCCAATTACCGAGCATCTCGAAAAAGGTGAGATGTGTATCGTCTCCAACAGAGTCAATATCTCCGGTTCTAATACATTTTTGCACATCAACTAGTCTTTTCCCAAGTGGGTGTTTTTGTCCAAGTAAGAACGGAACAAGGGGATGCATCCCTGCTGTAGTAAATAAAACAGTCGGGTCATTTTCAGGAACTAGCGAAGCAGAAGGAATCTCCTTATGTCCATTAGCTTCAAAGAATTCTATATATTTTTTAATTAATTGCTGTCTGTCCATAGAAATGAAATGCTTTCTTCGTTTTTAAAATTATTCATCAAAATTAATACGCACCCAAATTGTTCAGCTTCTCTTGGATTTCCCTTAATTCTTTATCTAAGCCCTCTTCTTTTGCGACTCTTTCAACTTTTGTAACTGTTATTTCTTTTTCAAAATTGATTCTTTGCGTAACCGTAGTGGTTCTAAATTCTGCTCTTTGACTGATTAAAGGCATTGCATTATTGATTGTAGCAAAATCATCGAAAGAGTTGTGTATCATGTCTTTTAGTTCAGACACTAATTTCATTTTTTCTTTTTTTAATTTTTGTAAATTATCTAAATGCCCAACACAGTCAATAATTTTCATTTGTGTTTGCAGAAGTCTAATTTTATTCTTTTTGTAGTCATCTTTTTCTATCGGTAAATAAATTGGATCAATTTTTTCTTTTTTTGCACGGCTAACCTTTGTAGATGTCTTTTTCCCAGAATGAGTTTTCTTTTTTACCATATTAAATCTTGTTGAAAATATCTTCATCAACCTTGGACAGATATTCTCTTATCCCATTAATATCTGATTTCCATTCTTCAAGTTCTTGGTCTTCCTTAATTTTTGTTTCTTCTATCTTCTCCAATATTTTTCCCATATCTTTTAATTTTTTCCCAATAGATTGTAAATTATTTTTAGCATCATTAAATTTGTCAATTCTAACAAAAAATGGTTCTTTAGAAGCAATTGGTGCAGAAATAGATTCCTGAATTGTAGATGGAAAATCTTTTATGGAATTATTAATTTGAAAAGTAGGTAGTGGGGCAGGTTGTGCCAACTCAGTACTCTCTTTTTTATGAAATAAGCTTGCAATACCCATGATTAAAAAACATAAAATTAGTTTATATCACTTTATGTTAACTTAAAAGTTACTACACTCCAAGTCTTTTTAATTGCTCTTGTATCTTGGCCAGTTCATCTCCAAAATCATCTTTTATCGCAGGAACAACATCTTCTTTAGGCGTTTCTTTTATAATTTTTTCTTTAGGCGTTTTTGTTGTGCTTTTTTTATGATTGTTTATTCGTTTTTCTAATTCTTTTGGAAGGTCATCTTTGCCAATGTGATTATATAGCGGTTCAAAGCGATTTTTTAATCTATCAATATATCTTTTCAATAAAACAATATTTTTCTTTTTTTTAGCACGAATTGATTTTATTTTTCTTATTCTTTTTTGTATCTTAACTAGCTCTATTTTTGTTTCAAGTATAGACGCTTTGCTAGTTTTATAAGAATCTTTATCAAAAAATACATATACTTCTTTTTCTGCCATGATTATAATTTATTGAATACTTTAGAATCTACTTCATTAAACTTTTCTTTTATTTTCTCTAGTTCATGCTCTAGTTCATCTAGTTCACTATTTTCTTCATTTTTTGCCTTATTCAAATCATTAATGAGAATTTCAATACTTTTCAGGTATGATTGAATTTCGGTCATGTCTTCTTTGGCGGAATGATATTTATCGAATTTAACAAAGATTGAATCCTCATTCGGTTGGTTATTTTGTTTTACAATATTCTCTTTTGGCGGCTCAATTATTCTAACCGGTTCTTCAGCTTTTTGCACTGGAATTTCTTGACGTATTGGTTCAACTATCGGCAAAGAATTTGATTCTTGAAAATTACTAGGCGGGGAACGTATAGTTCCCACATCTAGACCACCTTTTCTCTCAGAAGAGTCTTCTACTGCAGACCTAATATCTGCCCTATTAACATCGTCGCTAGAACTCCCGGGCAAGCCAGGTAGACCATGTACATCTTTTTTTATAAAATTATTATTTATCCTTGGCAAAGAAGGTGCTGGAGGAATTGTGGGAATTTCTTCCCTTTTTTTGAATAAACTCATACAATACTGATCTTAATTTCTTTTTTATAGATTTATATTAACTTAAAAGTTACTACACATAAAATAGAAAGGTATTTAAGACGATAATTTTATCAATAATTATGCAGATTAATTTTTTAAAAAACCTAGTAGAGGAGATGTCTGCTCCCGGAAATGGAGTAATTGTTGATATTCTTTTTGAAAAAAGAGACGTGAACGAATTCTTAATAGCAAAAAAGATGGAGCTTACTATAAATCAAGTCAGAAATATTTTATACAAACTTTCCGCAGAGGGGTTGGTTTCTTTCACTAGAAAAAAAGATAAAAAGAAAGGCTGGTATATTTATTTTTGGACACTAGACACCGAAAAATGTTTAGAAAAAATTGAAGCAGAATTAATGAAGAAAGAAGACGACCTTAAGACGGCGCTTAGAGAGAGAGAAACCGGAAGATATTATATATGCAAAGGATGTAACATAGAGGTCACGGAAGAAAAGGCGCTAGAAAATGATTTTTCATGCGAAGAGTGTGCAGAGGTTTATACCCTAGTAGATAATACAAATACGATAAGAGATGTTAAGGGTAAAATTACCAAGAAAGAAAATGAAATAGCGGGGATAAGAGTTGAATTAAAAAGCATAAGAGAAGCAAAAGAAAAGAAAAGAGCAAAAGAGAGAGCGATGATAAAACCAAAAACAAAGAAGAAGAAAGTTGTATCTAAAAAGAAAACGGTCGCTAAAAAGAAAGTTGTCAAAAAAAGCAAGCCATCACCACAAAAGACAAAACTTAAAGCCAAGAAAAAGAAATAATGCAACAGAGATTAATTAGCAATACGGGAATACTTGTTGGTGCTAATGTTCTCGCCTTTTTCTTATATATAATTTTTGCATATTTTTATGGAGGCGATTTCATACAATATATTGCCCTTCAACCAAATGCGATTATTGGTGGAAAATATCTTTGGACATTCATAACAAGCATGTTTGTTCATGCGGGGATAGGACATCTTTTCGCGAATATGATTTCTTTAGTTTTTATAGGAGGATTCGTTGAAAAATTACTTGGCAAAAAAAGATTCTTATACCTTTATTTTATAGGAGGATTCGTTGCGTCATTGTTTTTTGTTTTTCTAGCCGGAGTGTTTGGAACAACTGTAATTGGAGAAAGGTTGTTCGGTAGTCCGATAACTTTTGCAGTTGGTGCATCTGGTGCAATATTTGCGCTTGGTGGTGTTCTTGCCGTTTTGACTCCAAAACTAAAAGTCTTAGCATTCTTTGTAATACCAATGCCAATGTGGGTAGCAATGATTTTCTTAACATTCATAATGTGGATATTCTCAGCATCGCTTTCTTTACCAATAGGAAACACAGCGCACCTTGGGGGATTATTAGCAGGGGTCGCGTATGGTTTTTATATAAGATACAAATATCCAAAAAAGACACGAATGATTTCACGCTATTTTGGAGGATAAATGAAAAAGACAAGCCTATGGCAATTATACAGAGAAAGTTTTAAATTTATTAAACAAATTAAGGGGCAGATATTTTTATGTGTAGGTATTTTTATTTTTATGATTTTTATCGGTTTTTTTATATCTCCATCGGCAGAAATAGAATTGCAAATATTAGAACAACTTAAACAAATGGCCATAAAGTTTGAGGGATTAAATATTTTTCAAACAACTTGGGAGATATTTTCAAACAACGTGTACGTTAGTTTTTTATCTATTGTGCTGGGAATCTTTTTGGGAATAGTTCCTCTGTTAATTTCTATTTTTAATGGATATATAATTGGATTTGTTGTAAATAGGGTTTCAGACCAAGAGGGATTATCTATATTGTGGCAACTATTGCCGCATGGTATTTTTGAAATACCAGCAATTATGATTTCAGTCGGACTTGGTTTAACCCTGGGTAGTTTTATGTTTAAAGAGGGGGAATCTAGGAAAAATATTATAAAAAACGTAGCGTTATCCTTTATTTTAATAGTAGTACCGTTGTTGATTATAGCTGCGATTATAGAAGGAATGCTAATATTTTATCTTTCTTAAATTGCCAAAATTTATATATTCTATTCTATTATAATAAATATGTCTAAACTGCATAAAATTGATTCAAAATTTTTATTATTTGTGCTAGCTACATATATTATGATTTTTATATTTAGTTATGCTTTTTTTACAATTAGTGGGGCAGTAATCACTGGCAACGCAGCCATGGGTGTAGTCCCGGAGAAGCCCATAAGCCTAAACAGTGCAGCACTAGAAAAAGCAATTATGTTAATATTCATAGTTTTTGCTATAGTCATGTTAATTCTGATTGTATCTCTAATTTATCTAAAGCAGTCTAAGAACAAGAGTTTAAAAAATAATAGAGTATACAGGGCGCTAAATATCAAAAGTCGTTAAGCCTTTTTTGTCTATTATAATTACTTATTATCTCAGACGTTTTTATGTATTTTTCAATTGGTAACTTAACAAGTCCATCTATGATTTTTAGTGCTTCAGAAAATGTCATAGCCTTTATTTCTTTATTTTTTAGCATTCTTCTGTTTAGTTCTCGCAATATACCCACACCAAGCGGAGCATAGTATTCTTCAGAGGTCTCTCTTAATATCAAAACATTTGCTTGTCTTTTGATTTTCTCTAAATATTCGCTCACCGCAAGCCGATTGGCATAATACGCACCAGTTACACTGTTCGCATAGCTTTTCCTGCCAAAAAAGCCCTCGTAGTCCTTCCAGAACCCTATTGAAAAACTAGCCGCATTATTTTTATTTAGCTCAGGCGGAATCTGGCTTTCTATAACTTCAAATTTAAACTCTCCGGGCAAGAATACAATAGCATAAAAATTGCCATTATAGTTATCAGAAAATATTCTCATTTCTTCTAGTTGTTTGTATGTTTTAATTTTTTTTAATAGTTCTTTCCCAATTGTATCATCTACAGCCGTAATGCCCCACCTAGTCGGGACCATTTTTCTTTGCGGTTTTATTCCTAACAATCCAGCGGAAAATAGTTTTTGTAAATGACTTATTTTAATGTTTGATTTATATAATTCGTGGAGTGCAACAGTAGCTTTCGCATCCGTATCAGCAACTAAATAGTCAACTTTTTTTTCTATATAAGGGTTTTCTTCCAGAATAACTCTTTGAATCGGGGCAGGGTTTGCCATAATGGAAAGAATGTTTGATGAAATAAAGTTTAGTTCTGGTGGTTTCTTTAAAAAAAATTCTGTTGATACTGGTCTAGAAGAAAGCGCAAGTTCTTGCGTAACGCTCGAAAGAGATTTGTGTGCTTTAATGTTTGTAATCTGTCTTCCATATATCATCTGTCCGCGAAAAGCGAGTATTTCTTCAATGGATAAATTTTTTTCAACCCATTCCTCTGGAGATGCCATAATCTCAGTGTTCCCCTGTTGTACAGGCGCCAATATACCAGAAAAAACGTTAGGATAATTAACTCTACCAACAAAAATCTCTGGAGGAGTAGATCCAGAAAAATGCAGTTTAACTTTTGGGAAGTTATTTCTAATATTTTTTAATATCGTTTCTCTTTTATCATTTCTTATAAAATCGCTCATATGTAATTAAAATCTGTTTGGTTTATAGGTATTATTATATTAGAATTTTTATACGGTTATGCTTTTCATATTTTGTGTTTGGGCTACAACTTCTGTCAAATTTTTGATTTCGTCCAGACTCAAATAATACTTTGCATAAACAGTTCTGTCTTCTTCACTGGCAGTCTCAAGACGATATTCTAGGTAGGCATACGAGTCGTTTCCATAGCCATGAAGCACAGTTGTCGTGTCCGTCTCTCTTTCTACGTCTGTTTTAAATTCGTCAGAAATAGAGTATTTAATTCCAAACCAGATCATCTCAATCCAAGATTTATTTTTATAAGAAACCAAATGAGAAAACTCGTGAGCAAATAATCCCCTAAACCCATCATCACTTAAATTGTTGAGTTCATTTATATCAAGAGTAACTACATAATTTTCAAACGGCCATTTTATAGATTCTGCAGAACCGTCATTAATATTTCCCATTTTTAGAACAACATTTTTATTATTTAGCTCTGTAAAATTATTAAGAACTTCTGCAAAATTCTCCCTAGCTCTAATTTCTGAATCATTATCATTTATGTGGTAAATGTTGTGGTTGATTGAAATCGAAATGATGATAAGTACAAATATTAATATTCCAGCAAAAATTCGCATATTTTTATTCATATAAAACTAAGGTATCTGGATGTTAAAAATCTATCACAAAATAGAAATAGCGGGAGCGGGATTTGAACCACGCGACCTGCAGGTTATGGGCCTGCCGAGCTAACCAGGCTGCTCCATCCCGCTATCGAGTTTTCCTGTCTTTATTGAAAGATGTGCTAGTCTTTTAAAGTTAACGGATATATGTAGTAGATATGTTTTTTTCTTATCTTTTTTAGAAGCTTTTTTTAGTTTTAGTGAACTATTTATATTTATTTTTTTTAAGAACGTCTGGCAATTTATTAATGCATTTTGGTTAGTGTTTGTTATACTCAAGGAATATTTTTTTGGATTTACATATCCATCGGAGTCTATCAATCCGGATATATAGCCCAAACAAAAATCATCATCCTTATTATCTAGAGATATTCCCTTCTCAAATAAATGGAACATGTCTTTTGAATTGACTCTTATTCTAAGACAGTCAAATCTTTTGTCTAGATATCTTTGTACATTTAGATTTAGTTTATCTAATAATTTTAGCAAAAAAGAAATTATCTCTTTATCTTTCTTTGAATTCAAATAGAATTCTATTTGATAATGTCGGTATTTCTTACAATAATATTTATACCCATCTCCCTCAAACAATCCAAATAGATAACCATTTTCTTTCTCTGTTAACTTATTCATTTCTCCACCCCGCTATAAAATTATGTACGGATATAACCTTTTAAACGTTACTTTTTAATTAATAATATCAATATCAAAATCTTTATAAGTTGCGTTTTAAATCATACAATTGTGGGGAGATGCCGGAGTGGTCAAACGGGGTAGACTCAAGATCTACTGGCTTACGCCTTCGGGGGTCCGAATCCTCCTTTCCCCATAAATATAGATTGAGCGGGGTGAAATCTATATATGGAAGGATAATTCGCACGCCTAGTTCGTTATCGGAGGGCGAATAAAACGCTTTGAGTAAAAGTTATACAAGCCAATCATTTATTTTGCGAAATGTATTTTGTGAGAATGAATCCTCCCTCCCTCATAATAAAAATAGTTTATATTTTACAGGAGTAATTTTTATAAAATATTCCTATGGATTAATTTTTTTATTAAAAATATTAAAATTTACTTGAAAGTATATTTATTTTGCTTTCTTTCTCTTCTTGCAACTCTTAAGCTTCGAGATTGCACTTTTCTTCTAACTTTTCCTTTTGGCATGATAAAATGCATTTTTTTATGTTTTTAAACCTAGCGTTTTGTGAACATATCACTGGATAAGAAAAAGATTTAAAAACAATACCTTTCATAAAACATTAGGTAAAAAAAGATGGGAAGTTGTTTAGATTTAAGAAAATATCAGGATATAAGTTCTGTCGAGGATGCATTCGGTAAGATTGTTTCTGGTAAGGCAGGATATAAGCCAGTAATAGAGAGAAGAGTGGATCCTGTTAAGTGCAAGGAATGTGGATTAGTCGTAGAGGGAACAAAAAATTTCTGTCCACAGTGTGGTGCAAAATTAGAAAAGAAACCAACTTCTATAAAGTGTGTTGGCTGTAACGAGCTTTATGATGGCGAAGAGATGTTTTGTGGCCATTGTGGTAAGAAAAGAGAGTAATCTAAATGTTTAAAACTCTTTAATTCTGGGTATTTTTATGAGATTAGCAATTGTAAAGAAAGAAAAATGTAAGCCATTACTTTGTGCAAAAGAGTGCATGAAATGCTGCCCAATAAACAAGAAAGGGCAAGAGTGCATCACTGTAAGTGAAAAGTCGACCATAGATGAAAAACTTTGCGTTGGTTGCGGTATTTGCATAAAAAGGTGTCCATTCGGAGCAATCGATATTATAAATTTGCCATCAGTCAATGAAGAAGATATCGTAAATAGATTCGGTCAAAACGGATTTGCACTTTACGGGTTGCCGCTGCCAAAGAGCGGATCTGTTCTAGGATTACTAGGGAGAAATGGTATAGGTAAATCAACAGCAGTAGAAATTCTTGCTGGAAAATTAAAACCAAATTTCGGTAAAAAAGAACCAGAGATGTCTGCAGAAGAATTCTTTAAAGGCACGGAAATGGGAAAATATTTTGATTCATTATCTAAAAATGTATCAATAGCATATAAACCACAAAATCTATCCTTTTTGTCTGTAAACACAAGAGTAATCGATCTTCTAAAACAAAGAGCCGATGATGAAAAAATAAAAGAATTATCGAAGGAACTTGACGCAGAACATTTATTGGATAAAAATCTAGATAAACTTTCCGGCGGAGAACTTCAAAAAATTGCAATTCTCACATCTTGCCTAAAAGAAGCAGATATTTATTTTTTCGATGAGCCATTAGCGTATTTAGATATCGTAGAAAGATTACGTATTTCTGATTTTATCAAAAAAATCGCGCAAGGCAAAACAGTAATAGTCATAGAACACGATTTATTGATTTTAGATTATTTAACGGAGTATCTAAACATATTTTACGGAGTTCAGGGAGCCTTTGGTTTGGTTTCGGGTGTAAAATCTTCTGCAAGTGGAGTAAATACGTATTTAGACGGTTTTATCAAAGACGAAAATTTAAGAATTAGAGACACGGCGCTGAGTTTTAATTTTACAAAAAATCAGACAATATCTGGAAGACAAATTTCTGAGTGGCCAGCCTTTACAAAACAATTTGATAAATTTAGTTTATCAGTTAATCCAGGAATAATTAAGGAAAATCATGTTGTAGGAATTTTGGGCAAAAACGGAACTGGAAAAACAAGTTTTGTAAAATGTTTGGCGGGATTAGAAGAAGTAATTGTAGACGGTAAAAAACAAAAATTGGATTTAAATTTAAAAATATCTCATAAAACACAATACTTATTTACAGATTCAGAAGATTTTGTAAGAGATGTAATATTTAAAGAAAAAATATCAAAAAGCATTGCATCTCTTTTTAATTTAGAAAGTCTTTATCATAAACAAATTAAGACGTTATCAGGTGGAGAATTACAAAGATTTTCAATTGCGAGATGCTTGGCAAAAGAAGCAGACATATATTTAATTGACGAGCCATCGGCATATTTAGATGTAGAAGAAAGAATTTCTTGCGCTAAGGCAATAAAAGAAGTAATGATTCAAACCGGTAAAACATCTTTCGTGGTAGATCACGATTTATTGCTTATGTCCTATTTAGCAGATTCAGTAATTTTATTCTCGGGCAATCCAGGCATAGAAGGCCATTCTTCGGCAGTATATTCTTTTGAAAAGGGCATCTCTGAATTATTGAAACAATTAGACATTACGCTAAGGAAAGACAAAGAGACGGGTAGACCAAGAATAAATAAAAAAGGCAGTGTTCTAGATAGAGAGCAAAAAGAGTCCGGAAATTATGCTATGTTGTAAATAGCTAACTTAATAAATCTTAAAATTTTAACTATTTCATGAAAGAATATATCGTAAATATTTTAGAAGATGTAATTAATGGGAAATTGAAAAGAGAAGAAATAGAAGGACTCATAGAAATACCACCGCAACAAGAAATGGGTGATTTCGCATTTCCATGTTTTTCCTTGGCAAAAATAGAGAAAAAATCTCCTTTGGCAATTGCACAAGATTTAGTTGAAAAAATTAGAAAAAATTTATCTAAAGAAGTCTCTGGAGTCGAGTTAAAATCAGCTTATGTTAATTTTTTCGTAGATAAAAAGTTCTTAGCGGACAAAGTATTGAAAGAGGCAACTAAAAAAGAGTACGGTTTAAATAAAAAGACAGATAGTAAAAAAGTTGTAATTGATTATTCTTGTCCGAATGCGGGGAAACCAATGCACATTGGGCATATACGTTCCACAATAATTGGAGATTCTATGTATAAACTTGCAACCATAAATGGAGACAATCCAATAGGAATAAATTATTTAGGAGATATTGGTCTTCATATAGGAAAATTAATAGTAGCATGGGACTTGTGGTTAGATAAGAAACAACTAAAAGAAAATCCGACAAAAGAATTATTAAGATTATACGTTGAGTTTTGTAAAAACGAAAAATCAGAAATAAAAGAAGGAAATGAAGAAGATGAATATGCAAACAATGAGTGGACAATCAAGGCAAGAGAAAAATTAAAACTGATTGAAGATGGAGATAAAGAAGCAAATGAAATTTGGGAAGAAATTAAAAAAGCATCCATAGAGGGTTTTAATAAAGTTTATAAAAAACTAGATATTCACTTCGATGAAATAACTGGACAAAGTAAATTTACAGAAGAGGGTAAGAAAGTTGTTTCAGATGGAATCGCTAGCGGTGTTTTCAAACAAGATGAAACTGGAGCTGCCTATGCAGAATTTGGTGAACATAAAAAATATGTTTTAAGAAATAATGGCACAGCATTTTATATGACCCAAGATTTGGGGTCCGCCATAAGTCGTTCTAAAAAATATAAATTTGATAAAATGATTTATGTTACAGATTATCGTCAGAATTTACATTTTCAACAACTTTTTGAAATATTAGGAAGATTAGGATTCAAATTTTCTAAAAATTGTGAGCACATCGGCTTTGGAACAATAAATTTTGGAAGCGAAATTATGGCAACTCGTGAGGGAAAAGTTATACTACTAGAAGATGTAATAGACAGAGTTACTGAAAAGGTCAAAGAACAAAACAAAATGAGAAGTTCAGATGTGGATCCACTCAAGATATCAATTGCGGCCTTGAAGTATGCCATATTAAGGATTGAGCCGGCTAGGGACGTGGAATTTAGTTGGGATAGAGCTCTAGAATTTGAAGGAAATACTGGGCCATACTTACTTTATTCCTATGCTCGTGCTTCAAGTATTTTAAGAAAAGTGAAAAAAACCAAAACAAAGCTAGAGATATTTGATTTATCAAAAGAAGAAAACGCATTATTAATTAAGCTGCAGACTTTCCCAGATATTGTAAAAAAAGCCTACGAATCTCTTTCTCCAAATTTAGTTGCAAACTATGCGTTTGAACTTGCTCAAATGTTTAATGAATTTTACCATGCGAATACGGTTATCGGGAGCAGAGAAGAAGCATTTAGGCTAAAATTAATTGAAGCATTCAGAAATGTTTTGAAATCTAGCTTGAATCTTTTAGGTATACAAGAATTAGAAGAAATGTAATTATCAACATTTTTATATCACATTTATTTTATTCTCATGGGGCTTATAGTATAATGGTAGAAACATATAAATAGTCAATGTTTGACATGTTAATTATGAGAGTGAAATTAGATAATCCCAAGATATTTATTGATGAAATTCTTAAAGAATATGGAATAAATTTAAAACAATTATCAATTAAAATGGGTTCTAATTATTCTAATCTTAAACAATATCGAAGAGGAGAGATGCTGTTTCCAGAGATGATATTTATTAGTTTGTTGGAATATTCTAAAAGAAAGAAATATTGGGAAAATAATGTAAAATTATTGAATGATAATTGGGGTAATATAAAGGGTGGGTTTGCTTCTACGAAAGATAAGAACATAGACAAGCGTCTAGAGTATGCTAGAAGCTTTAGAAAATTTACCGAGATTAAAATAGTGCCGAATGAGGTATTTTGTGAATTCTATGGTATGCTATTAGGAGATGGATGTATAACAAGTTATGCGACCAAAGGAACCAGAAAGATTGCAATAATCATTTGTGGAAATAGAAAATTAGATCACCTATATCTAAAAAGTTGGAAGAAAATATTGGAAGAAGAATACGGATTATATAGCTATTATTACGAGCAAAAGGGAAAGAGTGTTTGCACTTTAACCATTAGAAATAAAAAACTTTGCACGGATTTAAATGAGAAATATGATGTTCCAATCGGTTTAAAATATGGAAAAATAAAAATATCGGATAGAATTTTAAAATTATCCTGGGATAAGAAAAAATTAGTATTGAGGGGATTATTTGATACTGATGGTATAATCTTTGCCAGAAAAGACGAAGGATATAGGCTTCCACATATTTCGATAACTTCAAAGAGTAATTCTTTTTTGAAACAAATTAGAGATATGTTAAGAAAAGAAGGATATCCTGCTTATATAAATGGAGTTGATGTAAGAGTTAGGGGCATAGGAAATGTAAAAAGATGGTTTTCGGACATAGGTAGCTCAAATCCTAGAAATTTAAAAAAATATGAATACTTTTTAAAGAATGGTTGTGTTCCAAATCAATCAGTAATTGGGCCAGTAGGCTAGTAGTAAACTGCAACCTTCGCAAGGTTGATTCCGGAGTGCGATTCTCCGTTGGTCCACTATAGGGCTTGTGGTTCAATGGTAGAACTTTCGGCTGGCAGTCGAGAAGTCCGAGTTCGATTCTCGGCAAGTCCATTCAACGGATGTAAATTAAATTATAATTTCATAAGGTTACTCAAATGCAAACAGTATTTACCCACAGGTATTTTAAAGAAATTAAATAAGGTAAATGGGATTGATTAGGGTGTGCATAAGTCAATCCAGCGGATCATCAATAGTATGTCTAGACGAGCCGCATCTAAGAATTCTCGCAAGTCCTTTCGCAGACCCCCTTATTACCCCATATTTTCTTATTGCCTGCTCAGTATATACAGAACAAGAAGGATTATAGCTACATCCAAGATTTAGTCCCAAAGAAGATAACGTTGAATAAATCGGCGCAGAGACTTTTCTATAAATTTTTATTAAAGAAATCTCTAAATCTGAAGGGGTCATTTTAATTATTTACAAAAGATATCTTGTAATCCCATAGCCAATCGCAGTTGCAACGGCTGTTGTAATTCCTTGTCCAAATGCACTCATTCCAGGTGCGTGAGCTGAATTGTATTCAGCTAATTTCTCTGGGTCTGCCACTGATCTTATCATTGAATTTTTTTTGCCTAGTTGAAACTCAGATAACTCTCTCATCGCCTGAGGATCACTTCCAAGATCTTCTCCGTTTCTATATCCTAGAATCGCGGATAAACCGGTAGGAGCCGCAAGAAATACTCCTCTTACATACTGGGACATATCGTTTCCAAGGGCTTGTTGATTTCCAACATAAAGGCCTCCAGCAATTCCACCTAGGAAAGTTAAGGTACTTAAACATCCTCTTTTCATTCGTTCTGGAGTCATTTCTGGCATGAAATTATTCTGTAATCACAGTATTTAAACATTTATTTTATCAAATATGTAGTACTCTTATATATATATTATGAGAGTAATATGTTCAATCATTAGGTTTTTATAATTATTAATTTATTTTTTATTATGAAAAATTACAAAACACAAACATCATCCGACGGAACAATTAGGATAGAATTTAAAGATGGATATATCGCTGTTGTAATTCCAACCAAAGATGATAAATTCGCAGTTTGTGTATCTTGTCAGATAGGTTGTCCAGTTGGGTGCAAATTTTGTTATACTGGTAAAATAGGATTTAAAAGAAATTTAACATCGGAAGAAATATTCAATCAGGTTTCAGTATCAAAAGAAATCGTGGGTAAAAACCCAACTTCTCTAATTTTCATGGGTATGGGTGAGCCAACTCTTAATCTAGAGGCTGTAAATGAAGCCGGAGAAAGAATACACAAAGAATTTAATTTGTCTTGCAATAAGATTACAATCTCGACAAGCTGTCTAAAGAATTTAAACAAATTAGTAAACTCAAATTTTAACCTAGCCTTATCTTTACATTCACCATTCGATAAAAAAAGAAAGGAACTAATTCCGATAGGATCATCGGTTTCTAAAATCGTTAAATTTGCAAACGATTATGTTAAATTAGCTAATAATAAAAAATACATCATGATTGAATATGCTCTAATGTCTGGCGAAAATGATTCAGATAAGGACTTGAAAAAACTAGCTTCGTTAAACTGGCCGAAGAAAACCCTATTCAATCTAATAGAATTCAACGACATCGGAAACTATAAAGCAAGCGAATTTGAGACATTATTAAAATTTAAGGATACTCTAATGAAAAAAGGCTGGAAATGCTTTATTAGAAATTCAAGAGGAAAAGATATCGGAGCAAGTTGTGGAATGCTAGCTAACTAATTATTTTTTCTTTTTAGCTTTCTTCTTAGAAACAGAATTTACAGGAGCAACTTCTTTTTCCTTTCTGGTAAATATCAAATAAAGTATTGGTAAAATACCAAGTGTGTTCAAAATAAATATAGCAAAAAACCATAACGGCTCATTTCTTCTTCCAGCTTTCCATAGAGCAAAACCCTTCCATACAAGTTCCCAAAAGAGCAATCCTACAATAAAATTATTATTCATTAAAGCTGCAATATCTGTTATCATTATTTAAATCACCTCTTAAACTTTCTTAAATCCGTTCCAAGCGACTTCAAATAATTGTTCTAGTGCTTGTGCAAAGAACTCAGTATTTATCCAAACACCTAAGTCATAGTTTGGATGAACTTTGTCGTCGTTTAGTAACATGAATAATATTTGTTCAGAATCAACTATGCAGAATCTAGCAGTTAAATTTCCACAATCTCTAACTTCTGCTACTTTAGCTAATTCTTTAGCAATCTTAACATTAGTACTGTTTATTTGGGCAGCAATTTTAATCTTTACGCCTCTTTTCTTTGCTTTTTCTAAACTTGGCATTAATACTTCCATTTTTCTATTTAATCCCTCAGCTGTAGAAATAAGAGTAACGCTTTCTTCTGCTTCTCTAACTAACATATCCAAATGATTGTATAAATTTTGTCTTCCTCTTAAAGCTCCAGACATTTCTGTTGGTTCAACAAACTTAACACCATCAGTAAATAAACTATTTAACTCACTTAAAACATCATCATCTTTTAAATTTTCTAATCTCTTAGATTTTTCTTTTGCCTCAACGACCAAATTCTTCTTAACTCTTTCAATTACTTCTTCTGGCTTTAATGCAATGAATTTGATAGGTTTTCCAAGCTTCATAATGATAAAGCCTTTCTTTTCTAAACTTTCAAGAATATCATATGTTCTAGAACGCGGAACATCACTAATAGAAGATAACTCTCCCGCGGTTGATTGTTTTCTAGATAAGAGCGCCGTCCAAACTTTTACTTCGTATAAGTTTAAATCGAATATCTTTCTCAGTCTACCAAGGAATTCCTCTTTAACAATCATAATCTATCTAATGTGTGGCAGTATTTAAATCTTTCTCTGTTATTTCCTTAAACAGAGTAGTGAAACAGATTTGTCGTATGTAATTAAATTTTATTAAAAGAAATGATACATTTTATATCTTTTATTTTATTCTCTTCGGAGTAGTCAAATTTTCTACTATCGTCGTCGAAATAAATCTTTTCTGCGCCGATTCTTTTCTTATCTTCAGATATAAAACTACTAATCAATTCTTTATTTTTATGTTCAAATACTATTTGAAGTTCAATCATGTCTTCTTTTACCAAGTTTGCTTTTTTTCTGGCCGCTTGGATACTTCTTAAAATTTCCCTAGCGAACCCTTCAGCTTCGAGCTCGGGAGTTATTTTTATATCTAATTCTATTTTTGTATCTCCACTCTTAAATTCTATTTGCTTAACATTTAATTCCTCTAAAATTATTTTTTTATATTCGTCGGAAACATCATATCCATACAAAGTTGCTTTAGATAACGGTTGTTTTAACGGAACCCTGATTATATCTCTTTCTCTAAGTGCAACAGAAACAATTTCTCTTGTTTTTTTCATTTCTTCTTCGAGAGTATTATCGATTAATTTTTCATCAAATTCTGGCCATTTTTCTAAATGAACAGAACCCTTATTCCCTAGGGACATATAAATCATTTCAGCAGAGAATGGTATAATCGGCGCAATAACTTTAGATAAATTGTCTAATACGTATTTCAAAGTTGTTTTTGCTTCCTTATCTCCGTCGTTAAAACGATCCCTATTTCTTCTCACATACCATGTGGAAAGTTCTTCAATAAATAGTTTAATTTTATTACAAGAATCTATCATGTCATATTTTTTAAGAGATACATCAGTGTCTTTGATCAAGTTGTTTATTTTTGAAATTATCCACTTATCCATAATATTTTTAGATTCTAGTTTTTTATTTTCTTCAATATTCTTGTATAGTTCGTAAAAATTTGCAACATTGTATGTCATCAAGATTACTTTTTTGTAAATTTCATCAACTCCTCTTTCGGAGAAATTGAAATTCTCTGCATTCATTACAGGACTAGCCATTAAATAAAATCTCAATGCATCAACACCATATTTATTGATTAAAATTTCAGGATCTGGAAAATTATTTTTACTCTTGCTCATTTTTTCTCCATCTTCTGCCAATATGGTTCCAGTGGTTACGATATTTTCGAATGGAATATCGTCGAATAAGATAGCAGATAGAACGCTCATATAGTAGAACCAAGCTCTTATTTGTGCTATGTATTCTGCTACAAATTGTGCCGGAAAATTTTTCTCAAAAAATTCTTTGTTTTCAAACGGATAGTGGAATTGTGCGAAAGTCATCGCTCCAGATTCAAACCAACAGTCTAGAACTTCAGGTATTCTCTTAAATTCTTTCCCATCCTTAACCAAAACAAGTTCATCTAGAAAGTCTTTATGTAAATCAATTTCTTTATCTGGTAAATTTGTTGCGTATTTCTTTATATCATCAACACTTCCAATAACCAATATTCCCCCATCTGCAGACTTCCATATCGGTAATGCAGTTGCCCAATATCTATTTCTAGAAATATTCCAATCTGGGGCAGTTTCAAGAGTATATTTTACTCTTCCTTCTTTTAAGAAATCTGGATACCAGTTTAATTTTTTACCTAATTCCACAAGTTTGGGCTTTATCTTTTGAATATCTACAAACCATGCCGGTATCGCTCTATAAATTAATTTAGTTTCACATCTATAGCAGAACGGATATTCATGATCAACCTTTCTGGAGGATATTACCTTACCTTGTTTTTTTAAGAAAATGATTACATCGGTATTTACATCGTGTACATATCTTCCAGCAAAATCAGTAACAACGGAAGTCAACTTGCCCTTCTCATCAACGGGTTGTACAGTGGGTATTTTATATTTTCTACAAACATTATAATCGTCTTCGCCAAATGCTGGAGCAATATGAACTAT
>Ga0172378_10001246_pt1 | contig 23338 bp, 28 predicted proteins | sample GrowelOW332metaG_FD_119755 | JGI IMG/M metagenome (GOLD analysis project Ga0172378, IMG submission 119755) | Groundwater microbial communities from an aquifer near a municipal landfill in Southern Ontario, Canada - Pumphouse #3_1 metaG | ecosystem: Environmental > Aquatic > Deep subsurface >... | reverse complement strand
CCAAGTTCAAATCTTGGCGGGCTCATTTTATTTAAAATATTTTTTATTAGAACTTGGAGATACAATTTATATCAGTCGTCTATTTAAAAAAGAATATAAAGAGTTATATTCTATATTCTTTATGACATTAAAATCTATCCAGAAAAAAGAATGGGAAAAAGTTTATTCTGAGAATCAGTATTCAGATTTACCTTGGTTCGGGTTAAAGCCCCCAAAACAATTGAGAGAATTTGTAAAACAATTACCAAAATCAGAACTAGTTTTGATAACTGGTTGTGGAGTGGGGGATATTGTAAATTATGTTTATGGGCTGGGATTCCATAATATCCTTGGAACAGATATTTCTTCAGAAGCAATAAAAATAGCTCGGTTAAGATTTCCGAAATTAAGATTTGAGGTTAAAAAAACAGAAGAACTCCCTAAAGATTGTAAAAATAAAGCAAACACAATCGATTTATATGTAGTCCATCATATAGAACCGAACGATTTGGAGAAGTATGTTTCCGCCTTGGAAGTAATTAGTAAAAATCTATTAGTTTGTTTTTTCTATGATGAACGGCAACCCCTTGCAAGTGTGTCTAGTGTTAAGAAAAAACAAAGTCTTTACAACTATAATCCTGATTTCGTTGCTTCTTTATTCAAAACTATGAAAAGATCCAAAGAAGATTTTTATGATTTAGAAACCAAATTAAAATCAGGGAAAAAGCTGAAATTTAGGGTAGTTGCGCAAAGTTACTTTACTCCTTAACTCGTGCTTTCTTTTAGAAATGATATAAAATTATATATAAGCTGTTAATCCCAAACTAAAAATAAAAAAATAAAATTTGTGTGCTTATTATTCTGTAGCCAAAAAAGCCCACCAGGGTTTTCTAGTTTGAATAATTTCACCGCTTTCAGCATCTACTTGAGCCTGGACTTTCATTTGCGCTTTAAATAATCCCAAAACTTTTGATTCCTTTTGAGTTTTTATTTCGTAAGCTGCTCTTGTCTGATTTCCAGTTCCAACTTCTTTAAGCTCTATGCTGCAATTGTTTTCTTCACATTTTGCGCCTAGTCTTGCTAAAGCTGTTTCGGATGCTTTATCTGGCATTACTTTAACTTCGGAATTTAATCCGTTAGAAAGTTTAACTCTGAGCTTGGTTCTATTTTGAACCATCTCTTCGGTAATGTTCATGTCTGAATGCATAGTAACGTTTCTTACTCTTAGATTTATTCCATTACCTTCTTTGGATTCGATTTTCATCTTTTCTCCAGCTTCGTTCATATACTCTCCAGCTTCGATCCTGTTTCTAACTTGGTTTTGTTCGCCTAATTCTAAACTAGCTTGAACACTCAATCCGTTTTCAGAATCATCTCCAGAGTTTATACTTGCTTGAACACCTAGTTGTTGTCCAGCTGCGAAAACTAATGAAGTCATTGCCATTACTGTTAGTAAAATTAAAAATACTTTATTCATTTTATACCTCCTTTCAGATTTCATCATATTCCCCGAAGACAAAGGATGTTTATATAATCTCTTGTTTAGCTAAATGTTTTTATACTGGCATTTATTAAAAAACGGATGAATGTTTTATCTCCATTAATAGTGGTGAATAATTTTTTTCTTCCTAGTTTTACAATTTGTAATAAAATTTTAACAGCGTCGGATAATTTTTCGGATAATAAACCATATAGTTTGTTACCTCTAGTGCGGTACAACAAAACCGAAAGGTTTAAAAAAAGAAATAAATAAATAAAAACATGATACTTGAAACACCAAGATTATTGCTGAGGGATTTTACGAATAATCGTAGAGATATGAATGATTTAGTTACTAATTTAAATAATGAAGGAATAGCCGATAATTTATCAGACGTACCATATCCCTATACCCCAGAAAGTGCAAAAAAATTTTTAAGAGAATGTGCTAGGGAATCCAAAGAGTACCCTAGAAGATTTTATAATGTTGGTATGGAACTAAAAGAAACTGGAAGAATTATTGGATGTTTAGAATTGGCGATTGATGAACACGAACAGGACAAGGCAGCTGGAGTCAGTTTTTGGCAAGGTCCCGGATATTGTGGAAAAGGATACATGGGAGAAGCTCTTCAAAAATGGTTTAAATTTGCATATGACGATCTAAATCTAAGAAGGCTAGAAGCTGTTGCTGATATAAATAATGTAAAATCAAGGAAACTACTTACTCAATTAGGGATGAGAGAAGAGGGAATATCGCTAGAAAATTATGTTTCCATATCTAATGGGCAAATGCACGATATTGCTTATTATGCGCTTTTAAAGCGTGAATATAAAGAAATAGAAGCATCCCTGCCAGGAAGATTTGCGCCAAAGCCGAAGATTACGATATAAAGATTTTTAAAGTCAAAAAGACTTATTAAATTATGGTGATTGATTGGCTAAGAGCTGGTTGAATTCGCCTAGAATTCTAAAACAAAATGAAAACAAACTATACAGTTAAGCTTGAAAAAGAAGTTGAGGGTGAAGCAATTGCTTATCGTTTTAATTTATTAGATAAATCTGGCAGTTCTGTTTTGTCCAGTAGATTCATTGCATATCCTACGAGCACTAATGTTGTTAGATTTGTAGAGGAATCTAATGGCGAAATGTTTCTCCATGGAATTATACCAGCAACTGAATCTAGTAAGTTGGCAAATGAACTTGCAAACGAGCATTCTGCTACATATTTTTGTCAAATGATTGAACGAGGAAAATAAAATGAATAGAAACGAACAACTGTTGGCACAAGAAAAATTACATAATCAAATCATACGAGACAGTGAAAATACTATAGAAAATATTCAATCTTATTGCAATAGGGCAATACCAAGACTTAGCGATTCTTTTATGGGAAATATTAGGGGTATAGCTATTTGTGCAACTATTTCCGCCTGTACTGCTGGGGCATTTTTGGCAAAGGGCGATTTGAAAACGAGTGCTTTAATTGGCGTAGGTGGTGGAATTCTTTCTACTGCAGCACTTTATGAATCAGATAAAAAACTACGCGAAATAAGCTATACAAATGAAATGCTAAGATACGCAAATTCTTCAGAAAATCCTACAAATAGATATCTTGCTATGACCATGTACAACGGATTATCAGAAAAACGAAACAAACTACCTAGGGCAAGAGATTCCTAAAGATTTTTAAAGTCAAGCAGACTGATTAGATTAGGGTGATTGATTGGCTAAGAGCTGGTTGAATTCACCTAGAATTCTAAAATAAAATGGCAGAACACGAAATAACTCCAACTGAGGAAAGGGAAAGACTACTTCCTGTTTATACAGCCCAAAGAAAATGGATTCTTGATTATATTGATACTTATATAAAAAATTATGGGATTACTAATCGTGATAATGTTGACTTGAGCGGGATATCTCGGAATGATTACGAGGCCGAAAGACTTAGGATTTGTAGAATAACTGATGAGAAAACAAGACAAAAAGAAACGGGACTGCTACAAATAAAACAACTTGGTGGATATCTGGAAAGTTTAGAACTAGTGTTGAAAGAACTTAATGGTGCCTCGAGAAAAGAGTTGGATAAATTAAGACGTGAGCCCCCGAGAGTACACTCTGACGAAGTAAAAATTAGATATGATTAAAATGAATAATATTTTACCATTAAATAATAGGATAAAAATAAATGCCAACTGATATTCGAACAAGAAAATTAGCACAACTTGCCGTTAGAAAAGGCGTTAATGTAAAACCTGGACAAAAAATAATTATTTCTGGAGGAAGTGAAGCTATTCCGTTTTTGGTGGAGTTATATAAAGAAATTATTTTACAAAAAGCATTTCCGATTGTTAAAGTTGGACTTCCGGATGTTAATGATTTTTTCTACAAATATGCAAACAAAGAACAACTTGAAAATTTTCCAGATTACTGGTTCGATACAGTAAAACAAGCAGATGGATATATTGGAATTGATACAGAAATAAATAGTAGGGAACTTTCAAATTGCGATTCTAAAAAGATGGCTAATCGTGAAAAGGTTATGCATAAAATCTCAGATTATATTTGTAACGAAAGAGATAAAATAAAAAGATGTACCATTGCCTATCCGTGCCCAGCCTTAGCACAAGATGCGGAAATGTCTATGAATGAATATGAAAATTTTGTTTATGGAGCATGTTTACAAGATTGGAGTAAAATTAAAAAAACAACAGATAAATTGCTTTCAAAATTTAAAAAAAATTCTTCAGTTAATATAGTTGGAGATGGAGTTGATTTAAAAATGAAAGTTCATGGAGAGCTTGCTAAGTCAGATATGGATTTCGACAATATGCCCGCTGGCGAAGTTTTTATGGCACCAATTAGAGAAAGCTTGAATGGATGGATTAAGTTTGATTATAATTCTATTAGAAGCGGGAAAGAAGTTTGTGATATTTATTTAAAATTTGAAAATGGAAAGGTTATCGAGTCGAAAGCTTCCAAGAATGAAGATTTCTTAAAACAAATGTTAGCTACGGACGAAAATTCGTCTTATGTCGGTGAACTTGGAATTGGATGTAATCCGAAAATCACAAAATATACAAATAATCTTTTGTTTGACGAAAAAATCGGCGGTACTATACATCTTGCACTAGGAATGGCATATAAGGATAATGGTGGCGGAAATGATTCTGGAATTCATTGGGATATTGTTAAGTCCATGAAAAAAGCAAAGTTAATTGTTGATGGAAAAGTTATACAAGAAAACGGTGTTTGGAAATTATGAAAACAAAATTAATTGGCACGGAATATCAAATAGCTGCTAGAGGAGATTGGGAACAAATTTCTAAAGCCGTTAAGATGACTATATGGGAAATCGAAAATACTCAACCAAAAGAAAATTTTCCTAGTGAAAATAATGCAATAGAAAATGAATTTTTGACAAGATATTTGGTGCCCAGAAAAGAAGAGGGTTTTAAAGATTATAAAAATAGATTTGTTAAATCCATTTTTGGTGTTGGAATTCAAGGAAAATTGGTTTCTTTATTGTGCGGGAATGTACTTCCTTTAGATTTTTATTTAACTCAAAATAATGGCGAAAGCATACTTAGGGTTAGTTCAGAAATAAGAGAAAGGGAATATCGGGCAATGATAAACGCAACTGGAAATTATTGCACAAGAGGATTTGTAATTGCTACAAGACTTAGAGGTTTGTTTCGACAACACGATATCCTAAGTAAATATGAAACCCTTGATAAATTAATTTAAAAATTTATATTCCATAAAAACACCTTACAACAATTCAATTTTATCTCCTTCGGGAAAGGTTTGAAATGTTAATTCGAGTTTCTCAGAGTGAATTACCGTATGCTATATCCAGAAAAGTTTTATTAAATTATTTCTTTAACGGCTTTACCCGATTCTTCCCTGAATTCAATTCCCTTTTCTTTTAATGCAGAAATCATATTTCCACCAACTTTTCCTGCAATCACTAAATTAACTTTTTTTTCAGCCAATATGTGGGTCACAGAAAAACCAGCTCCGCCAGAACCCGATGCGAAAGGGTTTTTTATTATTTCTAAAAGTTTCTTATTTTTAAAAATAAGATAATAAGGTGCTCTTCCGCCTTGAGAACTTATCTCAGAATTAACGTCTTTCCCCTCAGCTGCTATTGCTATTTTCATTTTTTACCTCCATTAATTTATTTATTAATATTCCTTGAATAATTGAGGCGATAATCATGACAATAGTCAGAATAAGAATATATTGCCAGCTGAAATAAATTATTGCTAATGGCAATAGTGGAATTTTTATTGCTCTATTATATAAAAAACAGGCTATTAGCCCATGGTTTAGTCCCTTATTTTTTAAATCTGCTAAAAGTGGATACCACATATAAATTGGACCCGAAGACAAAATTCCTCCAATGATTACGAAAAACCATTTTTTTAATCCCTTTTCTTTTAGATGTTTTATTACAAACTGTGAAGTTATAAAATAATTTGATAAAGACATGAGAACAAACACGAGAATAAATATTGGAATTATTTTTAAAAGAATATCATAAAAAAGTTTTAAACTTGAAAAAAATAAATTTTGCCCAAAAATAAATAAACACAAATAGATTAATAATACAATTATTAAAAAATACCAAGAACCCGAAAGTTGTTTTAATTTATCTTTAAATTTCATAAGATTACTCCTAGCGCTAATACCGTCACTATTGCTACGATGATTGAAAATATAAATGCCATAATATTTCTTAAAATTGCAAATTTTTTACCGAGAATTGCAGATTCCGCTGGAAGCTGTATTAATCCAACCGTAACCCATGAAACCAGGAATGCTGTTACTGCGATTAATCCAACACCTTTACCCAACATTTCTCCTCCAAAAATATAACTTGTTATCGGATTACCTGCAGAAATACTTCCGATTAATCCTCCTATAAAAGAATCAAAAAAGAAATTTTTACTAAAAACTGAAGTGTAAAATGATTTTGGAACAATGACTGAAAGGAAACTAGTTAAAAGAATCGTTCCGATAATCATTGGGAAAGCCATCCATAATCCCTTTACAGCTTTTAATATCGATTGTTTTATTGATTTTTTATTTTCAGATGTCATTAATGCCCACATCCATCTTCCATTTCCTTAAGATTATTTATATTATCAAGAACTTCTTTTACTATTTTATAGTTCCCGGTTTTCAATTTTATTGCTCTTTCTCCTACTCCTTTAGTAAAAACAATGTCTGGAGATAATTCCATGATTTGATCGACTGGGGTTAAATTTTGATTTGAATGATCTATTTTATTTTTAATAATTTCTAATTTTTTTGTTTCTGTTTCATATACTGCAAAATAAGGACAATGCCCAAAGTGCTCACTCAGTTTAGAATCTGTTCCTTTATTTTCATTTATTGCTATTAATAATTTCATTTATTTTTTTCCATTTTAGTCTCATATTTCTGAAATTGGATTATTGGGTATATACTCGTATTATGTGTTCTATCTTATGATCGTATTTTTAGTATATATAATAATCCCAACTCTTCTAATCAAACATTTTTTATTTTATTTTTAAAATTTATGATTATTTTCCTAATTCTTCTATTCTTTTCTCAATTCCATCAAGGTTTTGACTTAATAATCCTTTTTGTTTCTTTAATAAGTCCAGCTCTTCTTCTTGAGATACCGGTTGCACATCTACCCTTGTCCCAGTAGAAAACCTTGGTCTCAATAGTCCTCTTGGATTGTACATCGTTGTTCTACCGAATCCAAATCCTCGTCCTCTACCGAATCCAAATCCTCGTCCTCTAACGGGGTATTCTACAGGTACACAACCTTCGTATGTTCCATATGGTCCTGTTCCGTCTTGTCCTGGCATTTCGTTTCTCCTCCTTTTTTATCTTTTAATTATGAATATGTATTCATAAAACTATTTAAATATTTCGTTTTGAGTTTTTATCACTTCTAAATTATATTATTTGTCGTTTGCGGCACATTTATTTTCAAATAAAAATTCTATGAATTAAGTATCCTCCCCTTTATACTCACTACTCTCAAAACGATAATGACTTGTGATCGTTTAACTTTGCTTAAAATGTTAAACATAAAAGTCTGATAGATTAATTGGTCGATTCTGACCAACAGCTTTTTAAACCCATTTTAAATAAGACATTTATGGTACATGGGTTAGCATACTATTTAAGACAGGCATGGAAAAAGCCGGATAAGGAAACTCTTAGAAAGAGAATGATCGAATGGAGAGCTGGAGAAGCTGTTACTAGGGTAGAAAGACCATTGAGATTAGATAGAGCACATTCTTTAGGATATAAAGCTAAAAAAGGAATTTTTGTAGTTAGAGTTAAAGTTGTTCGTGGCGGACACGTTAGACCAAGACCTAAGAAAGCAAGAAGATCTAAGAGATTGCACACAATATTAAATTTAAGAATTGGATATAGACAAATTGCAGAACAAAGAGCAATAAGAAAGTATTCGAACTGTGAAGTTTTAAACTCTTACTGGATTGGAAGAGACGGAATCAATTATTTCTATGAAGTTATTTTAGTAGATAGAAATGCTCCAGAAATAAAGACAGATAAAGAATTAAGCTTCTTAACAAAACCCGCAAATTATCATAGATTGAATAAAGGATTAACTTCAACTGCTACAAAATCCAGAGGATTGAGAAATTCTACTGTTAAAGCACCAAAAGTAAGACCTTCTTTAAGAGCAAACGATAGAAGAGGAAACTAATTTTCCTAATTTGATATCTTAAAATTATACTAAAAAATTAATAAATAATTATTCTGTTTTAGATTCTAGAGAACTACCTGTTCTAATAATCGGTTGTTGCAAACTGCTAGATACATCATCACCGATTAAATGAAAATAAGCAATGTTAGAAATATCCCTTCCTGTGTCTGGATGTGTGTAAACCTCGTATCCTATCATAAATGTTTATCTTGATTCCTGTTTAAAAATATTGTTATAATGCAGCATACTCTTTCTTAACATTTATAAACAAGGAGTTCTTTATTTTTTTATGAGGAAAAAGAGCGGTGATTCAGTTATGAAAACTGAAAAAAATTTTGTAAAATATATCTTACTTGTTATAATATTTCTAATGATTTTTCTATCATATAAGATTATCTCAAGCTATATTCTCGTACTAGTTTCTGCATTTTTATTGGCATATTTGGCTAAGCCAGTTTATTTATTTTTGTCAAAAAGGATGAATAAACTTGTAGCCGCATGGATTTGTCTTATATTATTATTTGTGATACTTATCGTTCCGCTTTCTTTTATAATTACACAAATTTCCACTCAAGCATATTCTGCAATTAATTCAGTGGATATTGAAAATATACTTCCTGGTATTGATACGCTACCCGTATTAGAATATACTGGAATAAATTTAACTACTATTTTCGAAAAGGCCGGCTCCTTTATTTTCTCTCTTGTTAGTACTGTTGTTCTAAAAATACCCACATTATTAATTTCTTTTATTATTTTCATATTTGCTTTTATATACGCTCTTTGCGATTGGGATAAAGTATCTAAAGGATTAAAAGATTTTATACCATTTAACAATAAGGATAAAATTGTTAAAGAACTGGACGACTCCACGCATGGAATTGTTTATGGATATTTAATAATTGCATTAATAGAGCTCGTGTTTTCTGCTATAGGATTTTATATATTGGGAATTAAATTCTATTTCGTCCTATCCTTTTTAGTTGCTATTTTGGCATTTATACCCGGACTTGGACCAATGTTAGTCTTACTTCCATTAATAATCTATTATTTATTTTTGAGTAATTGGACTAGTGTAATAATTTCACTAATTATTTGGGGAATCTTATCTATCGGAATTGAAACCATATTAAGAACAAAAATATTGGGAGATAGGTCTCATATCCATCCATTGGTGATGATATTGGGGATTACTGGCGGAATAAGTTTATTCGGACTATTCGGATTTATAGTTGGACCGCTTTTGTTAACATATACTCTAAAATTAGTTCAGGGAATTTTCGGAAGTAATTAATCTATCTCTATAATTTTACCCTTTTTGCCAACTTGAAAAAGTTTCGTTTTGCCAATCTTTTGCTCAAGTCCAGCTGCTTCGTGAATGTGTCCGCAAATAAAAACGTCTGGATGAAACTGGTCGATAACTTCTCTTAAAACAGCACTGCCACGAATACCTGAAAATTCGGCAACCGTGTCTCTTGCGTGCAAATGAGAGACAAGGATCTTTTTCGTGTTTTTGTTTTTAACCTTCTCAAAATTATAAATTAAACTATCTAATCTTTCGTTATCGTCATCTATATCTAGCTTAAAATCAGGACTTCCAACTCCAATTATATCCACTCCGTTATAGTGTGTGTATTTGCCGTCAATATTATTAATTTGATAAATGTCTTTCAACGAATTTGCTTCGACCGTAGTATCCCAATTCCCTGGAACAAAAATTACCTTTTGATTTCTTTTTTTAAATGGAGAAATTAAGTTTCTTGTTTTTCTACTACCATGTATATCCCCTGCTAAAATCACCAAGTCTGCATGCTCTCGTTCTGCTTTTTTAGATAAAGACTCGGCTGCTGCAGAATCTCCCTGGATATCTCCTGCTGCTAAAATTCTTAGTTTCTTTCCCATTAGCTATTGAATTGTGTTTTATATTTAAATCTTGGTAACTTTCAACTTTATCTCCTAAATACTTAAAAACCCAGAATTATAAGAGTTTTTATGGATGGAATAATGGATAGCGAGCAGAAAAAAAGAAATATTGCTTACAAAATGAGAATAGGCGATATTATGAAATCCAAGCCAATTATGAACGAGGGAAGACTTCTTTTCTTAGAACTAGGTGATAGGAAAGTTGTTAGGGTAAATATGATCGCAAACGTAATCGACAAATATATTCAAGATGGCGAGAAAAAATACGCTTCTTTAACAATTGATGATGCATCTGGGCAGATTAAGTTGAAGGCTTTTGGAGACGATATTAATGCACTAAAAGATTTGACACAAGGAGACACTCTACAAATAATCGGAATAGTTAGAGAGTATAATAGTGAATTATATATTACTCCAGAAATTGCAAAAAAAGTTGACCCGAAGTGGCTACTTGTTAGAAAATTAGAAATACAGAATGAACACAAGGATTTACCTCTTTCTCAAGATACTCCACTAAAAGATATAATTTTAGAAAAAATCAAAAAAGCTGATGCTTCTGGCGGAGCAGATAAAGAACAACTTATTTTAGATACAGAAGCTTCTCCTGAATTAATTAATACGGAAATTAAGAGATTATTAGAAGATGGCGTGATATACGAACCAAGACCGGGAATATTGAGATATTTAGGGTAACTTTATTTTCTAGAACTTTTTCTTTCAACTAAATCCTGAATTGTTATTTTATCTAAATCTTCTTTGTCAGAAAAATCAAATTTTCCTTGTTCTATTTTTTCGTCTAAGCTTTCTTCTTGGAATTGCTTCTTATGGGCTTCTTTATCTTTAATTATTTCGTCAATGTCAATTTGCTCAAATTTGGTTTCTGCCTGTTCTCCAAGTTCTTGATTTTTGTTTCTATTTTCTATTAAGAATCGATGCTTTTTCATTTTTTCTTCTACTCCTGCCAAAATTTCTTTTTCTTTCTTTTGAAAATCTTCTTGATTTTTAGGAAAATTTGAATTTTCTCTATCTAATAAAACCTTTACGTCATAAAGATCTTCTAAAGCAATGGCCGTTTTTTCAAAACCAGGCGTAATTTGCCCATTTTCAAGTTCTTCTATTTTTGCCTTGTTTAATCCAGTTGCTTCAGCAACTTGCGCTGTAGACAGTTTTCTGTGCCTTCTGGCTTGTTTTAAAACCCAATCATAGTTTGAAACCAAGTCTTGGCTTTCTTGCTTAGCTGTAGGGAATCTTAATCTAGCCAAATCTTTATGAGCAATGATATTATCTTTTGTGGCAATTTTTCTTCCAGGAGATGACAAATCTTGCATTACTTCCTTTACGGAACGTTTTCTATCTAATTCTTGAAGTTGTTCATCTGTAGGCTTATTTATTATAACTGCGTCAGACATAGCTGAACAATTTCTGCAAATCTTAACCAATTTTCCCTCGAAAATTCCATTGAATAGCAAAACTTCTCCGCTTCCTTTTCCACATATTGAACAATTAACCATGTTATTTGGAGAGATAGAGCATTTTTAAGTATTTAGAGAGTGAAGTGAATATATCCTAGTAATCTATATCCTGGTATTAATTAGAGATTAGACTTTTAGATTCCTCATAACCATATACTTCTCTTTCGTTTATGATTAATAGGACACTTTCGTTGACTTTATCATACTGTTTAATTAGTTCTGTTAATTCTGAAATTTCTAAATTCTTAGCGATTGGAATCAAAATTGATTCTTTTGTGTTAGACCTAACTTCCTGACTAATTTTTTCCATTACTCTTTGCTTGGATATTTCTTCTATTTGTGTTGCCGGATATTCATATAAATATACTATTGTTTCGAATGAATCATCTCCACAAGTTTTCTTTATGCCGATGCTATTTATCCAGTAAATAGTCTTAAGAATATCAAACTTCCTGTGCTCTTCAACTAGCTCTGATTTTGTAAAAATAGCTGCAGTTTCATAATCCTGGAATATTAGCGCTTGCTCGTAAATTCTATTACCTAATTCAAAGTTTTGAGTAATCAGTTTGGAACATTCTTCGTCGTCTACATCCAATGATTTTAATTGAGATTCTAATAACCCCAAATCCGATTTTGTGCTGTTGTAGTACTCTGTTAGTTCTGCGTTACGCGCAGATTCTAATGAGAAACCCAATAAGAAGCCCATGATAAATAATATCAAAGTTATTACTAATGCTTCTATGAAATAATGTCTATATCTTATCTCCATCTGTTGTAACCTCTTGACCATTTATATACTGACCAAATAATCATGAATGGATATGCAATCAAGTACATTGTTGAGTATAACAATATTTCGTATGTTTTTTGTTTTTTAAGTACGTCGTCTTTCATCGCCATAAGAACAAAAATAGTAAATAAGAAGAAAATAATAAAAAGAACTATTCCGAAATAATTCAAGACACTGGGTGTTATGTTTAAATCTTGTAATGCGACTAATGGTACTCCTGCATCCATTTTGTAAAAAACAATTTCCATTCGTTGAAATAACCTAATCATGTAAATCCAAAAAAAGATTCCTACCCCCAAAATACCAATTGTTAAACCAAATATGAAAAATGGTATGACAAAATATCCAAACATGCCTTTTTTGAAAAGGTCTTTTCTATATTTTTTTAAAACCTGAAAACCGCCAACTGTCCAACGAACTCTTTGAATCCACCAGGCCTTAAATGTATTAGGTACAACCGTTCTAACCGTAGCTGCTAAACACATTTTTACTTTCCATCCCATACTTAAAAGGTGCCAAGTAGATTCTATGTCTTCAGTTAGGTTTTTCGAATCAAATCCTCCTGCTTCTTTAAGGGCTTTTAATCTATATACAGAAAGAGATCCTGGAGCGACATAAATAGAATCTATATATTCCAAAAGTTTTCTTGTGAATGCGATTACCTTAAACTCTATAGTTTGAAGTCTTTCCAAAAGACTTTTTCTATTCATTGGAGTACAGGCTGCCGTTACTGCTCCAACTTTTTGATCGGAAAAAAATCCCATCAACTGCGAGAATGCTTTTTTGTCTGGATAACTATCGGCATCTATAATTGCTACGAAATCTCCTTTGACTAATTTAAGTGCATAATTTAAACTACTGGCTTTGCCAGAATTGGCTTTATTAATTACTACAAGTTTTTTGTATTTTTTCTGGAGTTTACTTAATACTTGTAATGTATTGTCTGTGCTTCCATCGTTAATTGCAATAACTTCTAACAATCCTTTATAGTCTGAAGCAAATATGTGTTCTATGGTTCCTTCAATTGTATTCTGCTCATTATAAGCTGGGACCAAAACCGATAGTGAATGATTTTTCGTTAAAGTTGGAATAAAAAACAGTGTTTTTCTATTATGAAAATAAATTGATAGAAAAAGTGCTAGAAAGAATAAAGAGACGAACATGTAAAAAAAATAAACTATCTCTAATGTCATCATTGTTCTGGATTCTCCGTCGGCTCTTCATCATTTGCGCCTAAGTTTTTTTTCTGAACATTGAAATATTCGTAAAATTCTTCTGATAAGTTTAAATCGCATGTGTGACCCATTTTTTTTGTTTGGACCAATCCTAGTTCTATAAACTTGTTAATATGGTCGTATGCTTTGTTTCCCCTAATCTTAATTACTACAGATTGCTTTATTGGCTGTTTGTATGCTATTACAGCTAGTGTTTCTTGTTCGGCTTTGGAAAATTCTGCGTTTCCAGTAGCTAATTTATTAATCATATAATTGTATTTGTCTGCTACGTCCATTTTCCAAGAGTTATTTCTATTTACTATTTTAATGGCGCGATTTGCATATTTCTTTTCTAGATTAATTAAAACCTCTTTCAATACTATGGGATTCATATCCGTAAGCAGAATTAAGTCTTGTAAGTTTAGGAATCTTCCAGCAATAAATAATGCCGCCTCTACTTTCTCTTCATTTTCTCTTTCTTTTTCTTCAAAAATATTATCTAGTTCCTCGGCTGTTCCACCGGTAACTATCACTTCTTTTTTTGAGGTTTCTGACTCGTTTTCGGGCATATAATTTAATAGATTCTTGGGTTTTTAAGGGTTTATTAAGCAAAGCTTTATATTCAATTTCAAACTATATTATTTATGCAAAAAAAGACGCTAAAAACAATATATGTTTTATTACTATTAATTTTTATTTCTATATTTTCACTATTAATCTATAGAGTTGTTTCTTCAAGGCAAATAGATGACGTTTCGCCAACAATCGGTTGTAGTGAAGAATTACTAATGAAAGCGGATGTATTATTTGTAGTTCCAAAATTTAGAAATATTAGTATTGCTGAAAATAAGTCTTGGTGTGAATACATCCTCTCATTAAATAAGACCCTAGCTCTACACGGAACTTATCATACTTATCGGGAATTTGGCGGAGAGCTGAAAAATGAGTCTTTACAGGAAGGAATTGAAATATTCTATGAGTGTTTCGGATTTTACCCCTCTGAGTTTAAATCGCCGCAGCTAAAAACAGGCGATGAGAATAGAAAACTGATTCATAATAATGGAATGAGTTTAGACGGTTGGCCTAGTTGGTTTTTTCACAAAACATATCACTGTAGAGAAGATGGAGAATACGCAATACATATAACTGATAAAATAATTCTGACGAATAAGTTTATTGATTGGGTTTAAGATAACGCATACCTGGATATAAACAAAATTTTATAATTTTAAGTATTATTGAAAAATTTTAGTAATCTGGCTGTTTAGGCTTTTTATAAAACCTGGCTACACAGCTCTCTTTTATAGATGTGTCTTGAATTAGATCACATTTTTTTAAGTTTTCAAGTATATATCCTATGGGTTCTTCTCCTTCTTCTAATTTATTGCCCGGATACATAGATACATAGTTTACAGATTCATAGATACAAATATCCTTGCCTATTTCCTCTTCGACAAATTTAGAATCACATATGCCTATATCCGGAGCTACGGTTTCAAGAACAACTCTATAACATTTTTGCTTATTTCCCTCAGAGATAATCATCATGCAATTGTCTATATCATGAGTACCATTTTTTATTTCTTCAATAATATTTCCATCGTATATTTCTTGTTGTTGGTCGTTTAGATAATCCAAGTGCCTCTGTTGCATTTCTTGATATTCTTGATATTCATAGAATCCTACAAATAATGAAAAAATAATAATTAATACCTCAATAAACAATAGTGCGTATAGTAGTTTCTTATTCGCAAGCAATTCCCTTCTCTGCCATGCTTTATATGTTAAAAATGCAATTATGACTATCAAGCTCAGACCTATACATGGAAATATAATGTTTGTCCACATAAAAGGCATATAAAATGGAATTGGATGAATTAAACAATAAAAGAAGAGAGAAAAGACACGTAAGGTAATAGATAAATAAACAGCTGGAAGGACCCATAGAATGACAATGAATCTAAACGCCCAATGCAACATATTTTCTGCGCCTCTTCTCTCTGATTCCTCTAAAGCCAGATTATTTATTTTTTTTTCCATTTTAACTCATCGCAAATCTTAGAATTCCGCCTACGCCACCAATATTATCAAATTGGAGCCCTTCGTTAGTCTCATTAGAAACAATATAAATATCAACAGATGTTTGCTTTGCTAATTCTTCTAAATGTTTTATTTTTTCTCTAGCTAAAGTCTTGGAAAGAATTAATTTCCCAACTGCGCCTTGGTTTAATCTCTCTTCTACTTCAGCCTCTCCATAAGCAACTTTTTCGGGTTGTTTGGCAAGCATCATAAAAAATTCATCTAAAACATCCCTTTGTTTTGTAATTTCTTGTTCCGCCAAAACATCCTTGCATGATTCAACTAATGTTCTTAATCCGTGTATTTCGGTATCTCCAATATCTTTTACGGCTATAACCTTATCTTTAAGCTGTGTAACCAAATTTCCGTCTTTCAAGAATTCTTCTTTGGTTGGAATTGGTCCACCCACTAAGATTCCTTTTAATTTTTTATTTTCAAAAAACTGCTTCTTCATCTCTTCAGCGACTCTTCTATAGAAGTCTTTTGTTAATCCTTCTGTTATGCCCTCAAATCTTCTTGCCGACTGACCACCAGATCTTTGCTTAGATGGAATCCCAGAACCCATTGATTGTACTAATTTTACAGATTTTCCTTCCAATACTCCAATAGATGCTTCTTTTCTTTCAATTATAAGTAAGGCGTAAACCTCATCTGTCTCTAACATTTCTTTTAATGGCTCTACTACGAAAGTTTGGTCACATCTGTAAATTTTAACTCGCATTGGTTTGGGCGGCTCGATACACCAAATTTTAACGTCTTCTTGGCCCTCTACCCCTGAAACGTTTCCAGCAAATAGTGCAAGTCCATTTTTCGGAAGAGCTTGTCCGATTAATTTTAATTGTCTAGAAATTCTTTCTAATGAGTCTAAAACCGCCTTTCGATTGTTTTTGGACTTAATATTTTCTGCCGTACCTTTTTCTGTTTCAATTTGCTTTACGACGTTATTAATGTTATAATCTGCTGGTATTAAAACTGTTATGAGCTCTGTATGCCGACCTCGATATCCCTCTAGCTCTTTTATCGTTTCTTCTAGTTCATATTTTTCTGCATCATTCATATTTAGGTTAATTGTCCTTGGTTTATAAAGGTTTTAGCTTTTGGCATATATATTTTTAATTGATACGATTTATTCCACAACTCTTAAATAAGCTCCTTTAATTGTTCGAAGATGGAAAAAGAAGATGCGATCAAGGAACTTGGGCCGAATGAGGATATGGACTATCTTTACATATTAAGAGCGCTAAATGAAATAAGATTTCCAGTTGGCAAGAATCTACTGATCGGCTTTTTAATTGGGGATATGAAAAACCAATCTGTAATTAAAAATGACTTATTTACCTTACATACATTTAAATCACTTAGAAGATATTCTGACTCTGAAATCCGTTCTATGATTGACAATTTAATAGCTAATTCTATGGTTGATTCTAGCTCTATAATAGGAAATAAGTTTGCGCAAGTTTATGCAATAACTCAGAAGGGGCAAGAAGAGTTAATGACTCCATCTTTATACAAAAAGAAAATATCTAATCAATTAGATTCAGAAACGGTAATTACAGACAGAGAGAAAGTTCTCTTTAAGGAACTTGATTTTTTTCTTTCTGGATTTAATGATGAGCAAAAAAAGGCTATTATAATGCAAAATCCAAGAATACTGTGCGTTGCTGGGGCCGGAAGTGGGAAAACAACTGTACTTGTAAAAAGAATAGAATTCCTTGTTAAATATCAATCTGCTAATCCCCATAAAATTCTCGCTATTACATTTACTCGAAAAGCTAGGCAAGAAATGGAACATAGATTGATTGCGCTAGGAATTACCGGTGTTCAGATTGAGACATTTAATTCTTTTAGCGAAAAAATGCTTCAAAGATTTGGTCATCTTATATATAGCTCGCAAAAAAGAGTTATGTCCTATACCGATAAAATTATTGCAATGAATTTTGCAATGGCTGCAATGAATTTAGATATGGATTCCGCTACAAATAAATATTTTACGGATAATCAAAAGAAAAATAAGGAACCCAATCAACTAAACAATATTTTCATGAATGATTGCTTTTCTGTTATAGAATATTTCAAATCTAAAAAAGAAAAACTGCATGATTTTTCTGTTGGGCTAAACGGAGAAGAACGGGAAAATGCCAAAATGATTGCGAAAGTTTGCCAAAATCTTGAAACACAAATGAAGATGCAAGGGCTCAGAGATTATACTGATCAGATATTAGATACGATAGAATTATTTAATAAAGATGGAAGAACTATCCCTATATTTGATAGTATTTTGGTGGATGAATATCAGGACGTTAATGCTATGCAAATTGAATTATTAGATTTACTTATACAAAAGAATAAGTCCGTAAACCTATTTGTGGTTGGTGATCCTAGACAATCTATTTTTGGATGGAGGGGTAGTAACGTGGGATATATACTAAATTTCAAAGATAAGTTTGGAAACTGTGAGATAATTAATCTGTTTAGGAACTATAGAAGTGGTGATAAAATTGTCAAATTTATGAATCATTCTATTGAAAGCATGAAAATGCAAGATATAGAATCCTGTAATCCTAATGATTCTACAATAAAAATTATTGATTTTTCTTCAGAGGACATGGAGTGGAGTTTTGTGATGAATGAAATAAAAAAACTTATAGATAATGGCATGCCTGGTGATAATATATTTGTTTTGTCAAGGACCAATAGGCAGCTTAATGATCTTTCTCAAAGACTTCGGGCTGCGCAAATTCCGCATGTTGTTAAAACGGATGAACTCAAAAGACCTACGGAAGCAAGAATCGGAGATGTTACGCTTGCTACTATTCACGCCATAAAGGGGCTTGAGGCGAAGGTTGTTTTTGTAATTGGATGTACCGAACAAAATTTTCCATGTAAAGCGTCAGATCATCCTGTTATTGAAATTGCGAAGATGGGAATTACAGAATATGATAAAGAAGAGGAAGAAAAACGATTATTTTACGTGGCGATTTCAAGAGCAAAGGAGAAATTATATTTGAGTTATTCTGGGAAGAAGCATACATATTTTATTAATGATGAAATGAAGAAAATGCTTAATGATTGGTTTTAATTTTTGATATACCCGCCTTTTTGTAAATTCCAAAGCTTTTTATATTCTCCACCTTCGGATAATAATTTATTGTGTTTACCTATTTGAATTATTTTGCCATTCTTTAATACTACGATTAAATCTGCATACATTATTGTAGATAATCTGTGGGCAATGATTATTGATGTTCTGCCTTCCATTAATTTATCCAAATCTCTCTTAATTTCATATTCTGTTTCTGAGTCTAACGATGAAGTTGCCTCATCTAAGACTAATATTTTTTTATCTGCTAGAAGTGCTCTTGCGATAGAAACTCTTTGCTTTTCCCCACCTGATAATTTAACCCCTCTTTCTCCTACTATCGTGTTCTCTTTCTCTGGAAGTTTATTTATGATTTGATCTAGCTGCGCAGATTTAATTGCCTTCATAACTTCTGGTCTCTTTGCGGATGGATTTGAAAATAATATATTGTTATATATTGTGTCGTCAAACAAAACACATTCTTGCGGTACAACTGCCATTGCATTTCTTAGAGATTCGTGTTTTACATCTTCTATATTTTTCCCATCTATTAATATTTCTCCGCCATCTAAGTTGTATAATCTGTACAGTAATTTAATCAATGTTGTTTTACCAGAACCAGATTGACCTACTAGTGCGACTTTCGTACTTGCCGGAATTTGTAAATTAAAATTATCAAATATCTTGTTTCTTGAATATGTAAAATTTAGGTTCTTAAATTCAATTTTACCGTTAGTTATTTGTATGTCTTTTGCGCCTTCTTTATTTTTGATTGAACTCTCGATTTTTCCGTATTCAAATAAGTCTTGTAGATCAGACATTCCTCTTGAGAAGTTTCTAAATCCATGTATGAAGCTCCACAATGGCCCGATGAGAGTATAATATGTAGTATAAATAAAAGTAATTGTACCTATTGTTATATTCCCCGCAATTAAATTTCTAAACGAAAAGAATAATAATAAAATTGTACCAATTCCTATAATAAGACTTTGCCCCACACTAACCTGTCTCCAGGCATCCCAACTCTCTAAAGACGCACATCTTGTGTCTTCTGACAATCTCTTATATCTCGACTTAATAAAAAATTCTTTTCCAAAATATTTGATAGAATCTATATTTGTAAAAATATCTGCCACATTTCCCTTTTCTATATCTTCTTTGCTGTTCGCTATAAGATTAAGTCTATCTACTTTTTTTTGCATTGTTAAACTAAATATTAAAAATAATGCTACTGTTGAAAAAACTATTAACGCCGATGTTTTGTCCAAATATATTAATGTGAACATTAATACAATAAATTGTACAATTAGCGGAGAAAAATCAAAACATATAGAGTCAGTAACTCGTTCTATTCCACTTGCTCCACGAGTAAGCCTTGAAATCAAAGAACCTGTTTTGTGACCAGTATAAAATTTGTGATCTAATGAAATTATATGCGAAAAATACTTTTGTTTTAAATCAAAAATAATTCCAGAGCTTAATCTATTTTCGAAATGAATTTTAAACCAATTAGCAAAAATATTTATTAACATCGTTGATATTAATATAATTCCAAGAATGATTAGAGTATTAATGAACACCGAAAATGGCAACGTGCCCGCAATAAATTCTGCAGATTTATCTATAGCTATCTTAAAAACAAATTTATCTAATATTTGTTTAGATTCGTGTATAAATACAAAAAAGATAACAAGTGCGAAAATCCATTTATACTTTTTAGCAAATTCAAAATAAATTTTTAAATTTTCTTTTAGATTAAGTTTTTTCTTTTCGACCATTATCCCGTTAATAAAAATATGATTAAAAACCTTTGGATAAAATTAAAACAATCTGTTAGAATAGGTTGAACATCTTACATCGCAAACGTGCTTTTTTAGTGGCCACCATCTACAAATATCGGGACGATGATTATAGACGGTACATTTGGATTTTCCTTTTTTTATTTCCAAAAACATACAATACCCATTTATTCTTTTTAGCCATCTTTTATCTTCTATAAAATCTTTTTTCCCAGCCTTCATTAGTCTTTTGATGTCTTCTTTAGATAACCTAACCCTAAGTCTGCAGCACCTGCCACAGCGCAAACATTTGAATTTTCTTCTTCTTAAGACAAATTGTCTAAGAATAATAACATAAATAAAAATAGAAAAGCATATCCAAACAATTAAGTTTTCCGCAATCATTGTGCGACGAATTCTACTTTAAATTCACCGTATTTCATTTCCTTAATTCCGGAAACTGCTATAAAATCTTCCATGACTAATTTTAATTTTTCTTGCTTTTCTTTTTCTAGAGTAAGAATAATTTCTGCCTTCATTGATTTTTGGGCAATGGATTTTTGTTGTCTAATTAAAGTTAAAACTTCGTAAAATACATCTAATTCGTCTGATATTTTTTCTTCGGTATATTCTGGCCAATCTGAAACATGCACGGAAACAGCTTTTTCATTATTCTTAAAATATTCCTGATAAATTTCTTCAGCTATGAAAGGCATTACTGGTGCCATTAATTTTACTATTGTTAATAGGGATTGATACAAAACATATTGGGCTGACTTTTTCTTATCGCCTGTTGCATTGTAAACTCTATTCTTTACAATTTCTAAATAATTGTCACAATAGCTTTGCCAGAAAAATCTTTCTACCGCCATCTTAGATTTGCTATATTCATAAACTTCGAAACTTTCGGTGCATGTTTTCACGAGAGAATTTAACTTGTCTAAAAATAACTCGTCTATTCTTTCCATCTTTTCTGGTTTTTTACAATCAAAATCTACTAATCCCATAAACACAAACTTAGTTGCGTTTTGGAGTTTTGTAATAAACTTCTTTCCGCTCAATAAATCTTTTTCTAAATAATCCAAATCTTCGCCAAGTTTTGAACCTGCAGCCCAGAATCTTAATGCGTCTGCACCATAAGTATCTAAAACTGCCCTTGGATCAACCCCATTTCCTTTTGATTTTGCCATTTTCTCTCCATTGACACAAACCACACCTGAAACTACAATGTTCTCCCATGGAAGTTTATTTTCGTGGAAAAACGATCTTACTATTGTATAAAATGCCCATGTTCTGATAATGTCGTGTGCATTTGGTCTTAAAGAGAATGGAATTATTTCTTCTCCTATAAGAGATTGCGCAATTTGAGGTGTAATTGAAGATGTAGCCCAAGTGTCTAGAACTTTCTTTTCTGGAATCGCTTCAACTTTACATTTTGGACAGATTTTCTTTACATTAAGTGGGTCTACTGGTAATTCGCTTTCTTCTGCTGTTATTATTTCTTTACATTTTGGACATTCCCACACTGGAATCGCTACACCAAAATGTCTATCTCTTGAGATATTCCAATCCCATTCCAAGCCATTAACCCACATGTCATATCTTTTGTGCATGAATTCTGGATGCCATTTGATTTTATTCCCAATTTCAATCCAATCCTTTTTATTATCTAGAAGCTTGATAAACCACTGCTCCGTCGTTAAAAATTCAACTTCCGTTCCGCATTTATCGTGTGTGTTAACTGCGTGAGTTATCGCCTTTTGTTCTGTTATTAAGTTTGCATTTTTTAAATCTTCGAGAACTTTTTTTCTTGCTTCCTTGATTCTCATTCCAGAATAATTTCCAAAATTCATAGTTCCATTTTTATTTATAATGACTTTGGCTGTTAAGTTGTGCCTCTTGATGGCATCTGCGTCATACTTATCTCCAAAAGAACAAATCATCAAAACACCAGTTCCCTTATCTATTTGAGCAGATTCATCTTCCATTATTGGAACTTCTTGCCCAAACAATGGTACCTTTGCGTTTTTGCCTACTAAACTTTTATACCTATCATCTTTCGGATTCACAAAAACAGCTACGCATGCTGGCAATAATTCCGGTCTTGTTGTCCCAATTAGTAAATCTTTCCCTTCGCAGGAGAATTTTATTGTTGTAAATAAGCTAGCCAATTCCTTATCTTCTAGTTCTGCTTGAGCAATTGCAGTTTGGCATTCTGGGCACCACATTGATGGAAATTCTTTCTTGTATGCTAAATTTTTCTTAAAAAGCTCTATAAATTTTGATTGAGAAAGCTTTCTAGAATTATTGTCTATTGTTGAATAGCACATATCAAAATCACATGATATACCCAAATCTTTCCAGTCTTGAACGAAGCCAGGAGTAACTTCTTTGAGAGTTGATAAGCATAATTTAATGAATTCTTCTCTTGACATATCCTTACTTTTCACGTTTTTCAATTTTTCTACAAGTCTTTCTGTCGGTAGGCCATTGTCGTCTGTGCCAAATGGATAAAATATATTTTTGTCCTTCATTCTTCTATATCTGACAATAAAATCTTGTTGAGAATATGAGAATGCGTGGCCTAGATGCATTTTACCAGAAACTGTTGGAGGTGGCGTATCTACTGCATAAATTTTCTTTGCCTTTTTAAATTTATACACATGATTGTCTGTCCAAAACTTCTGTATTTTTTGTTCAGATTCCTTAAAGTTATATGGTTCTGCCATGAATTAACTAAAAAAGCTGGATATAAAAAGATAACTACTTCTTGGAACTAACCCCTCTATTCCTCTTGGTTGGAGTT
>Ga0172378_10001245_pt1 | contig 23339 bp, 33 predicted proteins | sample GrowelOW332metaG_FD_119755 | JGI IMG/M metagenome (GOLD analysis project Ga0172378, IMG submission 119755) | Groundwater microbial communities from an aquifer near a municipal landfill in Southern Ontario, Canada - Pumphouse #3_1 metaG | ecosystem: Environmental > Aquatic > Deep subsurface >... | reverse complement strand
TGAAATAACTTTCTTCATACCTATATGATTCAACAAAAGGAATTAAAATTCCTTTGTTGACTTGAAATTATTTTTGTGGTATAATATTGGCTAAAAGAAAGGATAAGCTGTAATTCCTCCCCCCCACCTAAAGGAGGGGGTCTCCTTACAGAAGATGATGAAGGTACGGCAAAATATAATTGTAAAGGACAAACATGAAAATAGCACTCAATCTGAATCACAGAAGTTTTAAATTAACCGACAACCAAATACTAGAGTTGGCATCCCGCAAAGGTGTTGTTCTATATCCAAATTTTAATGATATTCAAACAGTTTGGTGGATTGTTCCTCAAGAACAATGGATTCCATTAGCATGTTGGGAAGACATTATGGAAATGGATTCGGAAGGCACAACAAGATATTATTCTTATCTAAATGATAACACATGGGACTCTTACAAACTGCCAAGAAACGATCCAGATTTACTTTATGTGATTGAACATTCTAAAGAGCCATGCGCTAGAATTGTAGAGATACCAGACGATGTCAAATGGTATATTGATGAAACAACAGATGGTCTAGAAATTATTACGGAATGCCATAGAATGTGGGACGAAAGAGGCGAGCATTTAATTGATTCACTATAACGAATTTAGAAAAATAAATTGAAATACATTTGAATATCTAAGAAGGGACTGAATATGAGAAAAATAGCAATATGTACAAATTTTTATTTTGAACTTTCTGATACTGCGTTTTTAAAGCTAGCAGAAAAGAAAGGGGTTACTCTTTACCCAGAAAGACATGACCCATATTATGTCCTGTATTGGACTGTACCAGAAGACCAATGGCAAAATTGTCCCAGTTACAATGAAGACAGAGAAGGACATAAAATTGCGGTTGAATATGAACGAGCTCACAATTGGGATTATATAGTCCGCAGTCTATCTCGGGATGATAAGGATTTGATTTCCGTAATTGAAGAGTTGGGGAGCGATGTCGCAAGTAGATATGATTCTAATTTACGCATTGTTGAGATCCCTGATGATGTTGATTATGAAATCGAGATGCATTCTGAATTTGGTGGAGAATGGGTTGTTGAAAAACATCGTTCATGGCGTTATGATTCTAGAGAGCCAAATGGGACAAAAGAGAGGCCGAAGAAATGAAGATAGTCATATCACCAAGAACATTGTTCAGTATAGAGGACGAACAGATACTAGAATTTGCTAGACGAAAAGGTATAACCTTGTATCCAGACAATCAAAAATGGTATACTAAATTTTGGTTAAAGCCAGAAGAAGAACGTCCAGAATATCCCAGAAATTATGTAATTCCTAATTCTGACGAAGATGATTCAGTAAGAGATGACGACCCCAGATTAATAGCTTATCTCGAATACCAAGATAAATATTTATTTGATCCAAAAACTATTGACCGATCAGATTCAGTCTTTGTGGATATTGTGGAGGAACTGAGAGACTCTATGCTTCCAAAAAATTCAGATTTACAGGTTATTGAAATACCAGATGGCGTTAAATGGTGTATTTTCGAACAGGAAGATGGATCTGAATATATTTTAGAGCGGAGTAGGAGTTGGCATTACGACATAGAAGAGCACAAAACTAAGGAATCAGGAGCATAGCACATGAAAAATGAAGAACTCATTAAAGTACTTTGGAGCATAAGTCTTAGCGAGAACCTAGGAGATGTTGCGGAGGCAATGGAACCAATTCTAGACCACTTTAAAATAAAAGTAATGTCTCTTTCTCGGTTACATGACGAGCTGGTTAAAAGAAACATGATGCCAGATTATGCAAAAGAAGATTACATTGATATCCATTAAATGACTATAATATATTCAAGCAAAAGTTTGAATATGTCAAAGAAAAAACCACCTAAAGAAAAACACAAGTCTAGAGAAAAAAGAGTTTATTCTATTTGCAAGTCTTGTGTTTTTGACTATAAGCGTAAACGTACAATCAAGTACGACGAACATCCATATAAACCTTCAGAAAAGAAACTTAAGCTGGTTGAAATGATGGGAGGCAGGTGCGAAATTTGTGGATACAATAAAAGTATTGTTGCCTTATCTTTTCACCACAAGGATCGCAGACATAAGACGTTTAATATTTCAGCATATTTGTCCCTGCCTATGGATGAACTAATTCTAGAGGCAAAGAAATGCAGACTTATCTGTTTGAACTGTCATGCTGAATTGCATCATAAAGAACAGAGTGAAACCTCTACTGAATCAAATATTGATGTTGACAAGTTTTAATCTTTATGATATTATGCTTGTCAAAAGAAAGGAACAGGAACACATGGCAAGCAAAGGAACATATACTGCTCCACCAGAACATTGGAAGCACCTTAAATGGACAAAGCGCGTATTCAATAAAGCTGAACGTGTGGCTGCCAAAAAGGACATTGAGGCGGAGGTTAAAAATATAGGTATGGTCGATGAAGTTGGGCTTGGGTTACATAAGCCCAAGTCTACAATGATGAAGCTTCGGCACGAGAAAGGGGATAGCATTATTCCTAAAGGTCCATATTGTATGAATTGTGATTATTTAGATTGTGCTACCAATAAAGAAGAACAAAGCAATGGGTTTTGTTGGTTTTTGCTGAGGGGAGACTGGGATTTAGGAGCCTGTAGTCTGTTATGGGACGGCTGTAAAGAGTGTGGGTTTAATGACGGGGAGGAATTTGATGAATGCAATTGATTTAAAAAATGCTTTTGAAAATGTAAACGTGGATAATTTTACAGTGCTTTTGCTCAGACTAATATCCAAGTCTGATAGAAACAATTTAGAAAAACTAAAGCTATCATTTCCAGTTGAAGTGCGAGCGGTTGAAATATACAAAAGCTCAGACTGTCCGTATATGAATGGTTTTAGTGACGTGGATTATGACCGGTTATCTAATTTGGCTCATGGAGTTGTTAATCAGGAAGCCAAAACAATCAAACATAAGGAAGAGCGATACTCAAGTCAGTGGTTATGGAAAACTAGTTATTGCGAACATCGGGGTTTGTCTCCAGCCCACAAAGATGAGTGGTAGGCGGCAGAAAAAGCTTGACTAGAACATTGCGAGGGAGAAGTCCAAGAAAGAAAAACCCTAAAATTCTAAATAATGTGTTTTAGTGAAATTTACGAACAAACAAAACAAACAAAACGAAAAGAACAATATGCAATTAATTTTCACGGGTACGGGCGGTTTGTCTACACTTAATAATTTTCAAACTAGTATTATTTTAAGAAAAAATGAGTCTAATTTTTTGATTGACTGTGGTACGGACACAAAAAAATCTCTTCACAGCTCAGGTTTTATTCCAGAAGATATTGATTCTGTGTACATTTCTCATATTCATTCAGATCATTGTGGCGGATTAGAATACCTAGGGATTAACAATTTTTTCAATCCTAAAGCAAATAAACCACATTTAGTGGCCGATAGTTCAGTAATTCAAGAACTAAAAAAATCTTTGGTAGGACTTAAATGCATCAAATCGGTCGATACAGATTTGCATGATTTTTTTGATGTTATGGAGGTATACTCTGGTAATAAGTTCTATTGGAATTCAATTGATTTTACAATGCATAAGTTTAAGCATATTGTTGGGGTTGACAATTCGATACCAACTTTTGGATTGCTTATCAGAGACGAAGAACTCAAGAATTCACAAGGAAATCCATTTACAATTCTTTTTACAGGTGACTCTTTACCTCCTGATGATTGGGACTTGTATGATCAGGCTGACTTAATTATTCAAGATTGTGAGACTTCCGAGTTTAAGACTGGGGTTCATGCTCATTATGACGATTTAAAGTGTTTAACATTAAGAATCAAACGAAAAATGGTATTAGTACATTACGGGGATAATGTAAGTGCTGATAGTGTTTATTGGAATGAACAAGCTGAACAAGATGGCTTTCCAAAACTTGCTAATAGTTATGGATTTGTTCCTAAGGGGCATTTCATGTCAGAACCTGACCTATTCAGCTTTTTAAGATAACAATATGTCACATTTTAAAACTTACAAATCATTATTGGCGGATACCGAAATGGTGAATGGTATTCTAGATGGGAGGCTAAACATGGTTACGGTTCATGGGATTTGAATCCATTTGTTTGGATGATAGAATTTAAGAGGGTTAAATAATATGGACACAATAATGGAAATGAGAGGGACTACGAAGTGGCTTAGCAATTATGAAATATGCCCAGTAGAGCATGAGGGTATTTTGTACAATTCTAGCGAAGCTGCTTATCAGGCTACTAAAACTCTTGATTTAGAGCTTCGAAAAACATTTGTTAATATGACCCCGAAAGAGGCCAGGGTTAATGGCGGAAAATTAAAATTAAGGCCAGACTGGGAGGCTATTAAATATAGTGTTATGTATCTTGTCGTTTTGGACAAATTTAAAAGGAATCGCTACCTGCAAGAAAAACTTATCAACACTGGGAGCGTCCATTTAGAAGAAGGCAATCACCATGGAGATAAATATTGGGGAACGGTTGACGGAGAAGGGCTTAATAATCTTGGTATAATCTTGATGGACGTTAGAGAAATATTACAGAACAGACAAAAGAAAGATAAAACTATGAATACAAAAATAAATCAACTATATTGTTGTCATCCAATTTCTGGACTTTCAGCAGATGAAGTCTTTGATTATTATACCAATATCAAAATAAAGCTATCTCCTTATTATAATCTATTAATTCCTATGACCGGGAAATCCTCTCTTCGTTGTGAAAAAGAATTTAGAAGTGAAGGTTACAAGGGGAATCCTATGACAACCAATCATGCAATATTTGAGAGAGATAAGTGGATGGTTACTCAAACGGATATATTATATGTTAATTTAATTGGGGCTACAGAAAAAGTGTCTGTGGGGTCTGTAAGCGAAATGGCATGGGGAAGTCTACTAGGCAAATATATAGTTCTTGCTATGGATAAAGAAAGTATTCACAGACATGCTTTTATAATGGAGGAAGCGGATATTATCTTTGATTCTACAGAAGAAGCAGAAGATTATCTGATAACTTTGGCTAATGGAACTATCTAAGGAATACGATTATGAATATTGACTCATACAATGGGCTTAGGCCTTCGATTAAGAAATGTCTTAAAGATAGACTTAAAATTGGAGGGATGTTGGAAGATGTATTTTATATAATTGAAAATATAGATTTTGATGTTTTCGGGAAAAACGAGCGGCAAAATAACATGCCCGAAATCGGAGAATCTATTTGTATTCGTTACTCTTTTTATAAACATGCATCTGGTCCTGAGTTTGGATATGAATTTTTGACATTGTTTATTGGCAGATTAGACAAAACTGGTGTAAATTATGTTAGATATTTCAAAAATATTGATGAACTTGAGAAATCCATATCCGGCTTGACACTTGTTCTAGATAAGGATTTTGCTAATACTAGAATCCAAAAATTAAATGATGAAATACAATCGTATATACAAGATTACGAAATTAATAGTCCAGAAATCGTATAGCAATCGTATAGTAATCGTATAGTAATACTGTACAATCGTAAGGTTAAACATACATTAAGGAGAAAAATGCAAAAGATTATAGCAGTATTTATGGCAATTGGATTGTGCGCAATAGTTCAGGCTGGCGTAATAATTACGCTTGAAAATGATGCTCTGTTCGACCAGTCTGATGACAATTATTCTCACGGCACGGAAATTGAATATGTCACATGGAAATATGATACATTTGTTCCTTACAGGGTCGGATACGGCATAAACCAATTGATGTTTACCCCTAAGGATATTAGTGATCCCAATATGCCACCAATGACCGACAGACCTTGGTGCGGAACCTTAAATTTTTACTATGAGACTTGGGAAAGGACTAATAGAGAAGAAATTAATACCCGATATTCAATTGGGGTTATGGGCTCAAATTCTGGAGCTGAACAATCACAAAAAGCAGTGCATAAATGGTTAGGTTGTGCTACGCCAATGGGTTGGGATAACCAGATGCCGAATGAACCTATGTTGAATTTGTATCAAGATAGATACAGATTGATTTTAAGTTGCCCATTGTTTAGAGAATTTAGTACCGATCTAAAATTTATTTATGGAGGAACGATTGGCACAACTTATCTAAATGCGAGGGGAGGTATTCAAGCAAGAATGGGGTATAATATTCCAATAAATTCATTCCCAGGAGGAATTGTTCCAAAGGCTCCAAAAGATGGTAAAGATCCATTTGTAAATCAAAGATTTTTTATCTATTTGGTTAGTGGAATACAAGAAATGTATGTGCCATTTAATGCGACTATTGGAAGCAGTATTTTTGAGAATAGAAAATTTGGACAAGAAAGACCTCTTGAAGAGTTTGTATATTCATATAAATATGGATTTGTTACTGGATTTAAGAATGTGTCCTGTTCTTACATATGGGAAGAACGGCAGGAGGAATTTGAAGGAGAGGTGGACGGAGGTCTTGGCTATGGCATGCTTAGACTTGAGTTCACTTATCAATTTTAAACTAATGTTGACCTAATAATAATTTTATAATATAATGTATGGCATAAAACAAACATCATGGACAGACCCATTTTTTGAAGAAGGCCAAGAAGCTTATTGTGAAGGTACAGACCGAGAAGATAATCCATGGGATGAGGGGACAGATGGTCAATGTGGCTGGTTTAAAGGATGGGACAACGAATATAACAAGGACTTAGGTGAGAATATGAAAGAAGCTAACATCGAAACAGATCAAAAAAATAAAGAAGAAGTTATAAAAAACATAGTGGTTGACGGAAATAACATTTCTTTTGAATGTGATTCAAAAATCCGCAATCAATTCTTTTTAGATGGCTTGCAGGTTATGGCGGATGAACATTTTGGGTCTAGAAAAGTAGTTGTAATTCCCTGTGACTCTCCTGTTGGTAAAATGGTTACAGAGGAAAGATCTGGCAAAACAGAACTGTTTGAAATAGGTGAAGATTTTGCTAATGAGTGCATCAATATTGCATTTAATCATCATTTTAGAATCTTTTTATCTGAGTTGGAAACAAAATACAATTTGGAACATCCAGAGATTAAGAAAGTTTAAAACATGGGTCACAAAAACACTCAAGAGTATAGTTCAAACAGAAAACCATGCCCTCATTGTGGAGGGACAATTTTAGGGATTGGCTATGGTCATAATCCAAATTCTGATGAGGATAGATGTAGTGTAAAATGTCAACTGTGTGGGAGTAGGGGCCCATTTTGTGCCACCGAAGACGAAGCATGGGAAGGGTGGAATTTAAGATTATCTTCTTTTCCAATAAAGTTAAAGAATCACCTGAAATTATGTAAAAAGAATTTGAAATCTGATAGAGTTAAATGTTGTTCAAATTGTCCGTTTGAAGACATGATAGTATTAGAAGACGAATTAATGTCAAAAGATAAAGTAATGAAACAGTTGTTCAAGAATAAAAGAAAAATGCTTGAATTAAAAAAGGATAAAAGTGAATAGATTAAATGGAATGATGCCAAGAAACGAAATTGACATTGAAGAAAGGCTAGAGGCGGCTAGCGAAGAGGGGAAAGAGTTTTATTACATGATGATACAGGCTGGGAAAAATGGATGGACTGTTATTTATGGAGATTCTTCAACCGTATACAAAGATGTTGTTGATACGTCTGAAAATAATTTTAAATCGGCTATGACTCATTTGAAAAAATCTTTTCCAATAATCAAAAATTCGATGATTAACAAAGGTTAGGCCAATTTAGATGATTATCAAAACAATTGATTTGTTTTCTGGAATAGGGGGCATGCGCTTGGGTTTTGAAAAGGCTTGCCAAAAGCTTAAGATGGAACATTCATGTGTTTTTGCGAGTGATATAAAAAAGACCGCCTGTGAAGTTTATAGACATCATTTTGGGAATTCTCCAGATCCGTTCTGCGATATAACAACGGTTGATGAAAATTCTATACCAGATTTCGATGTGTTACTTGGTGGGTTTCCCTGTCAAGCATTTTCTAAAGCGGGAAATGAATTGGGTTTTCAAGATACTCGGGGAACTCTGTTCTTTGATATTGCTAGAATTATAGCCAAAAAGAAACCAACTGCCTTTTTACTGGAAAATGTAAGTGGTCTTTTGTCTCATGACCACAGAAGAACAATGAAGGTCATTATAAATGTTTTAGACCAATTAGATTATAAGGTGTATTATAAAGTTTTAAATTCGAAAGATTTTGGAGTACCACAAAAAAGACCTAGAATTTATATGGTTGGTTTTGATAGAAAAGTGGCTGGTAGAAATTTTTCTTTTCCAGAAAGGAAAAAAGGCCATCAGGTGGTTGGCGACATATTAGAATCAGAACCAGATGATATTTTTTATATTACTCAAAAATATTGGGAATGGCTTTTAAAACACAAACAACATCATCAAGAGTTAGGACATGGGTTTGGGTATTCTATTAAGAATCCATTTGAATTGGCCAGTACATTAATGGCTGGGGGTATGGGAATGGAAAGTAATCTTATTAAAGATTCAACCGACAGAATATTACCCCAAGATACTAACACCGAAAGAATCAGAGTGATGACCCCGATAGAGTGGGAAAGATTACAGGGTTTTGATGATAACTGGACTGATGTCGTTTCCAGAACGGCTAGAATGAATTTACTAGGCAACTCCGTAACGGTAAACGTAATTAAGGAAATTTCCGTCAATATGATAAAGGAATTAATTAATAAAGAAATTCCAATAAAAGATTCGATTTTTGACTAGAATTAAGTTGACTAGTTTTACTTTATATGTTATCTTTGTCTTTATGCAAAAGGAGTATATTATGGATGATAAAGAATTTAAAGCGTACGTAGAACTGTTGGCCTCGATGTCTACAGATTTTTTAACTGGTGGAATAACCAGAGGAACGTTTGAGGATAATTTTAAAATTGTAAGCGGCAAAATCATTACTCAAAAAGTAAATGCAGAACTTGAACAACTTGAACAACAGGGATAACGGAGATAACGTAGATAACGGAGATAACAATATGAACGATGATTTTGGCGACCGTATGAAGAAATTTGAAAGCTTTGAAACATCTCAATGTTTCATGCCAATGCTTCCAATTGTAATTAGACTAGATGGGAGATCTTTTTCCGATTATACCAATGGGCTTGAAAAACCTTTTGATATGGCATTTAGGAGAGCTATGCTGGAAACGACTAAAAGACTTGTGGAAGAAACTAATGCGGTTATGGGCTATACTCAGTCGGACGAGATAACTCTTGTTCTTTATAGCGACAATATGACAAGTCAGACTTGGTTCAATGGTGAAAAGTTTAAGATTGTTTCTTGTCTTGCTTCGTTGTGCTCGGTTACCCTTGATAGAATTATGCACCCTTACTTTTGCGGAATGAATATTATTGAAAAGCCACCAACTTTCGATTGTAGGGCATATAATGTTCCTAGTAAAATGGAAGCGGCTAATGCTTTGCTTTGGAGAGAAATGGATGCTCAAAAGAATTCTATTTCTACTGCCGCTCGTTTTTATTATAGTCATAAAGAGTTGGATAGAAAGAATAGTGCTCAAAAAGTAGAGATGCTTTTGGCTAGAGGAATAACTTTTGAGGATTATCCTGATATTTTTAAACGGGGTGCTTTCGTTCAAAGAAAAAAAACAATTCGAAAGTTTACTACTAATGAGATTGAATTTCTTCCTCTTAGACATGAGGCTAGAACAAATCCAGCTCTTGTAGTTGAAAGAACTGATGTTGTGGAAATCAAGATGTCTAAGTTCTCATATGTTGCAAATAGAGTAGAGGTTGTTTTCGAGGGTGCAGATCCTGTTATGCCCTTTTATTCTCCTGTGGGAGCACCAATTAATTGGATAATTCCAAAATCATAAATGCGATACGAAATTATACAAGGGGATGCCCCAAAAGCTATTCAAAATTTTCCACCAGATTATTTCTCAGCCTGTCTGACCGACCCTCCATACCACCTAACCAGTAAGGCGGATGTTAGCCGTGGTTTTATGGGACACAGTTGGGATGGTGGAAATGTAGCTTTTCAAAAGGAAACATGGGAGGCGGTTAAAAATGTTTTAACCCCTGGAGCGTTTCTTATGGCTTTTGGTGGAACAAGAACTTATCATCGATTGGTGTGCGGGATTGAAGATTCTGGGATGATCATTCGAGATGCAATTGCATGGATATATGCAGATAGTCGTCCACCAAATACTAATATTAGTAAAGCAATTGACAAAGCAAAAGGCCTTAATAGAAAGGTGGTTGGCAAGTATCAGCCTCCAGGGATGAAAGGTGAATGGAAACTTCATAACGCAAAAGACGAAAGAACTGTAAACACTTTTGCCAGCTCACGCAATAATCTTGATATCACAGCCCCAGAGAGCCTAGAAGCCAAGCTGTTTGATGGCTATGGAACGTCCCTTAAACCAGCTTGTGAGCTTGTCAGCCTATCTATGAAGCCCATGGTTGGCAATTTTGTTGATAATGCATTGGGATATGGAATATCAGGTTTAAATATAGATTCAGCGAGATTGCCAGTTGAAGACGGAATAGAATTAAGCGGAGGTTCTGGAGGTCTTTTATCTCATATTAGAGATAACAAACCGTATGGGAATGATAATGGTTATATTCCATCTCAATTGGGTAGGTGGCCAAAAAATGTTCTTTTAGACGAAGAGACTTCAAATCTTTTAAATAAACAAGTTCAAGGGGCAAATAGATTTTTTTATTGCAATAAAGTATCAACATTAGAACGGAATGAAGGTTTACCAAAAGGGATTAAAAATCTTCATGCAACATTAAAGCCGATAATGCTAACCAAGTATCTTGCATCTTTACTTTTACCCCCAGCCCAAGAAGGTAGAATTAGAAGAATATTGGTTCCATTTTGCGGAACAGGATCTGAGATGATAGGGGCGATGCTGGCTGGTTGGGATGAAGTTATTGGAATTGAGAATGGAGGTGGAGACCCAGAAGTTTTAGATTATCATTGTAAAATAGCTAATCTTAGGTTGAAGTATTGGTATGAGAAATACGAAGCGGAAAAGGAAGATTTATTTAGCTAAAGAAATATAATTTTGTAGTGAATCAATAAAATGATCAAATAATGTTCAGCCTATAACGGGCTGTTTTAAAAAAAGAGAAAAGAGAGAAAATATGAGCTGGAATGGAGAAATACCACAAAAAAACAAGAGTAGAGTAAAAGGACTACGTAATAAACGTAGACAAAAGAGCGCAAAAGCTTTGGCCGCTAAACTAATGCAGCAGTCAATGCGAGAAGCGGCTCTAGCTTCTGTGTACGAGTCTAGTGAACCAGACTATAGAGGATATGAGGAAAAAGGAAGAGATCGCCGACGAAATAGAGACGACTACTAACCGTTTCCTGTCGCATGGCTGGATTTAGTTAGAGGAGTTAATAATAGTGTTTATCCTTGTTGAGCTTATGACAACATTTGCTAAATTTGATACTTCACTTTGACGAGACGCCCCCAGCCATGCGGCCATTATTTCTATAGCCAGATTTCTAGCATTTGCTTGAGTTAAATTTAATTCGTCTCTTGATATAATTTCATTGCTTAAATTATACAGTGAGCTATTTAATACAGGCAAAATTTTATTTGCTATTTCGGGCAGGACAATATTATGGATTTGTCCTCTTTCTTCTTGCTGATTTTTATTATTTTGAACCTTTTGTTCTGGGGTTGGCGTAGGTTTTGGATTAATTGTCTGTTCAGTACTATTGGGAGGTTGTGCTCCTAAAGGGGAAATGCCAGATACAGCATTTGTTGCTTGTTGTGTACCATCCGATGAAGGTTCGGTGGCCTGAGCTATTTTAAACCAATTGTTTTCCATAACTGTTATTTCTTTGTATAATTAATATAAACCTTTGGAGGATATATGGCAAAAAAATGGAAAATATGGGAAGAACAGAGTCATCTCAAACAAATAATTAGAGATCAAATTGGTGACGGTATACAGTGCGCCGATTTGATTAATAATATATTACACGTTTGCACCAAAAGATATGCTGATTGGGAAATAAAATTAGCGGTTACTGAACTTTTGGAAGATTGGATGATTATAGCTCCTGTTGGAGATTCATCGAATGACATTATTGATTTTTGGCTTTTGGTTACAGAAAAGGCACATGAAGATCATGTTACGGCGGCAACTAAAACTAATAGTATGTCCGATGCTTTGCTGTTTTTAATGAAAAATAACGTTTGGCATCCAGATATGGATCGTTATGGTATGACCGAAGATGGTACAGATTCTGTTGATATCGTTAAAAAAGCTGAGCAGGAGAACACATCAAAAACAGAGGTGTCAGAAAAGACATCTATGTCTGGCGATACACGGGTTGCAAAGATAGAAAAAGCCCAAAGTGGCGATTCTACGTATCAGGAGGTTCCAGAGGGGGCGTCACAATTCTCCAGCTCCATACAGGATAAATTAGCTAATGTTTTTGGTGATAATGAAGAAGAACATTATGAATTTACTATTGATGAAATTGTAGAAAAAACCGCCACTATAGATCCTAAAGGATTGGCTATGGAAATCGGGGTTTGGCTGGTTAAAAATGTTGAAGAGTTTATTGATAATCAAGAATCTTTATTTAGAATCTATTTACCAATTTGTGCTGACTTGGAAATGCCAAATTGTAGTCTGTTTCAAAGATTGTATATATCCATCCCCGATGAGGCTGAATTATGGGATGCATTGGATAGAAAACTAGAAGAGGCTAAAACTATTCTTGACGAGGATAAAGAATTTAATAAAGCCCTGTTTAAACGTATGTCGTATTTTTACGAGCTGACAGGCTTTATAGTTGGAGAGGGACAGGTCAAACAAGCATTAACACAGGAAATGCAGGGAAGTATCAGCATTAATGAATTAATGTTCGATCCAGTTATGATGACCACCACCGTTTCTCAAGGGGTCGGAAAAAATGAAGATGGCACAATCAAAGAAGGGGATCAAAAGGTTGTTATTAAACAAGAGGATGTTCCTGCTGGTTTTGCATTGGAACTTGAAATTTGTTTAAAGCCTAAACAGTCATCTATTCCTCAGATGTACTAGCTATTCTTTTCCTTGCTATTCGGATAGATCTAGAACTATGTTTAGCTAGCTTGATATTTATTTTGTCAAGTCTAGCTTTTGCATATTTAATTGCTCTTTCACCACATTTGGAACATGGGTTAGATACTGAAGCTTCTAATCTTGATTGTATTTTGTTTTTCTGCAGAATCAGTTCAACGGCTTGACATATCTCATTTTCAAGTTTTTGATTCATTATTTTTTAGATTTAGGGGTTATTGTCAAGCGGGGTTTTGCACGAACTACATTTTTAATAGTTTTCGTGGGGCTTTTTTGTGCTGATTTAGTTTCAACTTTAGGCTTTATTGGGGTTGCTTTTTTAACCTGTTGTTTGAATTTGCTTGCTTTTTTACCACATGAACCACATCCACTTTTTGACTTTGGAATCAATCTAGTTGTTGGCTTATTGCTTTCTGTCGTAGGTGAGCTTTTAACTGTTTTATTAGTAGATATTTCAATTGCTTTTTTCTCCTCTCTTTTGGATCTGCGAAGTTCTCTAGCAATAGAACGTTTTCTTCTGTTTTCTGCTCTTCTTAAAAATGCGGTTTGTCTTTCTGATATCATTTTGTTTCCTCCCAAGTTAGTATAGATAATATTTCTTGTTGACAAGGTCTATACCCTTGTGCTATATTGGTCTCATCAAAAACAAATAGGAGTTACAATGATTATTAAAAGCATTCTAGATACAGATCTTTACAAAATTACACAAGGACAAATGGCGTTTAGTCAATTCCCAGAGGCGATTGTTCAATATGAATTCAAAAACAGAGGCAAAACCACCGTGTTTCATAAATCGATGGTTGACAAACTGAAAAGTGAAATTTTTGAAATGAGCAACCTAAAAATGACTTTTAGAGAATATGAGTATCTCAAGGGGTTTAGATTTTTGAAGCCTACGTTTTTGGAATGGTTTAAAAATTACAAATTTAATCCACTTGAAGTCAATGTGAATTTTATTCCATCGGAAGACCCAGAGTTCGGTAATATTATCCTAACAATTACCGGACCATGGTTTAGAACTGTGTATTGGGAAGTCCCTTTAATGGCTCTAATTAGTGAACTGCATTTTCAAGATCAAACAAAAGAGGATGGATGGGAACTGAAAATTGATAAAAAAGCTATTAAAATGGATTCTAACAATGTTTCTTGGATTGATTTCGGGACACGTCGTAGAGCATCGTTTGAAGTTCAGGATGAAGTCGTTTCGAGAATGAAGAAATATAGTCATTTCCGAGGGACTAGTAATGTGTTTCTAGCCATGTATCATAACGTAAAAGCTCAAGGTACAGTCGCTCATGAAACATATCAAATTATGCAAGCCAAATATGGATTGACAATGGCTAACCAAATGGCAACAGAACATTGGGTAAAAGAGTATGGTGGAGATCTTGGCATTATGCTACCAGACACATTAACAACTGATGTATTTATGAAAAATATGACTAGGCTTGATGCTAAGTTGTGGGACGGGGCTAGGCAGGATAGTGGAAATTTGATTGAGGCCGCTCAAAAGTACATTGATAAATTAGTATCTTTTGATATTGATCCAAAAACTAAAGTACTAGTTCCGAGCGATTCCTTGACAGATGATGCGGCTATTGCTTTTTCAAAGTATTTTGAAGGCAAGGTTAAAGGTATTACCGCTGGTATTGGAACTTTCTTATCCAACGACTGTGGACTTAAACCGTTGAATATGGTTATCAAGATGACAGGCGCAGATTTTGGGTTTGGAATGGTTGACGTAATTAAGCTATCTGATGTCCCTGGAAAATATACTGGTAGTCCGCAAAGAATCGCAGAAGCCAAACAAGTACTAAGGATCTTTGATTAGTCAATATAAAACATCATGAAAAAATTCAACTCAGCTTCCGCCTCGGTAATTGGTTCCGAACATGTTAGGCTTAATCTCAATAACCAAGATGCTTTATTGGTCACCGAAAATGATAATTATCTGATGGGGGTGGTGGCTGATGGTTGTGGAAGCTGTAAACATAGTGAAATAGGTTCAAATCTTTTAGTACGTTTGGTATCCAAACATATTTCAGTAAGTCTTAAAGATGTTAATGCTTGTGATGTTAAACCAGCTATAGATCAGGCATGTGTAAATATAATTTCAGCTTTAACAAATATAGCAAATGAACTGGCTGATAAGGTTACCGCCTCAATAGAGTATTACTACGAAACTCCTGATGTTTCACAAGTTCAATTTCTTGGCGAAAATTCACTTAAATCTCGTGTTAATATGGTTTCTCAGTATTTATTATCAACGGTCGTAGGTTTTTACATAAGTGAAGAATATACGGTTGTTTTCTCAATTGGGGATGGCTTTTATGCTATTAATGAGGAAATTGCTTGTCTTGAAACAGAAGATGAGGTTAATAATGCTCCAGCTTATTTGGCTTATAATCTTATCCCTCGGGTTTGCGAATTAATGAGACCAGAAGCATTACGGTTTAATGTGAAACTTTTTTCCACCTCTGCTGTTAATACGATAATGGTTGGAACGGATGGGCTAAGATTTATGAAAAAAAGTGCTGATCACAATATCCCTGGTAAATCTCGCAAAGTTGGTCCACTATCTCAGTTATGGGAAGACAAGATGTTTATCAACTCTGACATAATGAGACGTACATTGTCTATGCTGAACAAGGAGGTCAATATCCCAGATTGGGTGGGGCAATCAATGTTACCCTGTTCTTCTATCCTTAAAGACGATGTAGCGGTTATTTCAGCAAGGAGAACCAAGTGAGACTTTTTATAAATGGAAATCCAATTAGTATTGACGTAAAAAAAACAATTGGAAAGGGCATGGAGGCGGATGTCTATCAATTTCAAGACAAGGCGATCAAAATCTTTAAGACCCCCAACCATCCAGATTTGTTGACTGATATGGATAGGTTAGCGGCTAAAAACAAAATAGCGGAGCACCAACAAAAACTACCAAATTTTCCAAAAGATTTACCTGATAGAGTGGTGGCTCCAATTGATTTAGTTACGAACTCTTCAGGGGCTATAGCTGGATATACTATGAAGATGGTTAACAATCCAGTTCAAGCTAGAGTATTCAGTCAGATTGGAGCCAGAGCTAACGGTCTTGATCCTAATCAGGTGGTAAGTTCTTTTAAAGATTTACATAATACTGTGAATGGATTGCACTTAAAACAAATTGTAATTGGGGACTTTAATGATCTAAATATTCTTATCTCTGGCAATGAGGCCTATGTGATTGATGCAGACAGTTTTCAATTCACAGGGTTCCCATGTCGTATGTATACCGAAGAATTTGTTGACCCGAGACTGTGTGACCCAAATGCTAATACCCCGTTTTTAGTTCAGATGCACGATTCAACATCCGACTGGTATTCTTATTCAGTGATGTTGTTTAAACTATTGCTCTGTGTTAATCCTTTTGGAGGGGTGTATAAGCCAGCAAAGAAAAAGGATATTATTCTGCATACTCAACGGTCACTTCGTGGAATATCTGTATTTAATCCTGAGGTGGTTTATCCGAAAAAAGCAATACCATTTAGGGTTTTGCCGGATGATCTTCTTGATTATTTTCAAAATACATTTGACCATGGAAAAAGAATGGATTTCCCTCAAAAATTATTGGGAAATGTCGTTTGGAAAACTTGTTCTGTTTGTGGACTAATTCACGCAAGAGCTAATTGTCCAGACTGCAAGCTTGCCACTCCAATTGCGGCTATAAAAGAACGTATAGAGGTGAAGGGAAGAATCAAATCAATTATGAGCTTTGCAACCTCTGGTCATATTTTACACTCCGCAATCCAGAATGATAAACTTCTGTGGGTATATTCAGAAGGGGAAAAATTCTATCGAGAAGACCGATTCTCAATCTGTAATGGAAAACCAGAAGTTGATATGAAATATAGAGTTTTCGGAAATACTACCATAATCGGAAAAGGCAGCTCTGTATTTGTGATCCAGAAAGATAAGCCTCCAGTTCAACTGTCTGTTGATCAGTACCGGGGTCATACTTGTGTGTTTAATGCGTCTGCTTCTGGAATATTCTGGGAACAAGGAGGTTTTATCGTAAGAGGAAATAAACTTGGCTTAGAGTATGAGCCAGATAGAATCGGACAGGTTCTAGAAGGGCAGACTTTATTTTGGGTTGGGGATAATTTTGGCGTAGGATTTTATAGAGCTGGGGAAATCAATGTTTCGTTTGTATTCGATGCTAAAGGAAAAGGAATTAATGATAGCATCACCTTGCCTCCGATTGGGGGGCAGTTGATAAGTGCAAAGTGCATATTTTCTCCCAATAGAGCGGCCATGCTGTATTCTTTCAAAGATGGGTCTAAAACCACGAATAGATGTGTATTAATAAAGTCTAATGGAGATGTTATTGGAATGGCTGAATCAGAAGAAGGTGATGGTTCTTGGCTATCCTCTGTTGGCGGGAAGTGTATCGTCGGGGATAGTATTATGTCTGCCACCGATGATGGACTTATGCAGATTGATTTTACAGGTGGAACGGTATCGAAAGAAACTAATTTTGATGGTTCAGAATCCTTCGTCGATTCTGGTTCGCACCTTTTCGCCTGCTCCTCTGGCCTGTATTGCGTAGGGGACAAAAAAGTTAGCCTGTTACAATTGCAAAAATAGTTGTTGACATGGATTATTCAATTTAGTAATATGGTTGCATTCAGATGGTTAGTCATCAAACACTAAAATAAAAAACAAGGAGCATTCAATATGAGTAGAGCAACACCAATCCCAAGTTTTTTCGATAAGAAAAAAGCCGATCAGGTATTCCCAGTCGATTATTTACAGCGAGAAATCGATGCGGTTCAATATCGCAAGGATAATTCGATTCAACATAAGTCTGCGGACAAAATCAAGGTTTGTCTTCTTCTGATTGACGATCAGATCACATTCTGTACTCCCCCACCTTGGGGTCAGCTTTATGTTGGTGGTCGCAGCGGAACTGGAGCTGTTGATGATAGCGTCAGAACCTGCGAGTTCATTTACAACAACCTTGGACTAATTACCAAGATCATTCCTACGCTTGATACTCACATGGCCAATCAAATCTTCCACCCTATTTTCTGGATTGATAAGAATGGCAATCACCCAAATGGAGCTTTGGCTCCTTTTATCTCCCTTGACGAAATCAAGGAAGGAGTCTGGAGTCCTAACCCGGCACTTGCCGATGAGCTTTGCGGCGGAAATTACATGTGGCTAAAGGCCTATGCACAGCATTACGCTCAAACCTTGACTGATAACGGAAAATATCAGCTTGAAATTTGGCCGTACCATGGCATGCTTGGTGGAGTATCGCATGCCCTTGTTCCTATTATTGAAGAGGCGGCATTCTTCCACAATATTGTGCGAAGTTCCCAGACAGAGTTTGAAATTAAGGGCGGCAATCCTTTGACGGAAAACTACTCGGTGTTGCAGCCAGAGGTTTTAAACAGACATGACGGCAAACCAATTGCTCAAAAGAATGCTCAGCTGTTCAACCATCTTGTCAGTTATGACATGGTTGTCGTATGCGGTCAGGCCAAGAGCCATTGCCTTGCTTGGACAATGGAGAACATGCGTACAGAAATTTTGGCCAAAGATCCTAGCTTGGCGAAGAAGATTTACATCATGGGCAATTGTACTAGCCCAGTTGTAATTCCTGGAGTCATTGACTTCACCGACATGGCCAATGCTGCTTTCGATAAGTTTATCGTTTCTGGGATGCATGTGGTTAACTCCACCGACTCAATTGAGAAGTGGCCTGATAGCCCTTTTAATTAATCAACTTGAAAATTCAAAGAGGTATAGCATGACTATAGGCAATAAAGCATTAGCTACATTTTCAATATTTATGCTTTTGACTGGTGTTATTCTTTATATGTTAACACTAAAGCTGATTGAATCTAATGTTCAAAAACCAGAGTTGGTTACAGTAAAATGTGTTGCAATTCATCATTACGGGGATACTCTAGCCAAAGGCGGTCGTATGCATGAAGTATTTACACATATGACCGTTGAGCGGATTGATACTAAAGAGAGACGCAATTATTATAACCAGATTCTTGGTCAAACAAACGAAGTATTTAAAATACTTTGGTATCCAGATTATCAGATGTAACTAAAATTATAGACACAAAAATTAAACCAAACAAAGAAAGAGTTTCATTATGAGTAGTAACATTGACATCGGAAATCTTTTTGGCAACGCACGTCAAGAAGGTTCAATTTCAAAGGCTTCGGAGAATATTCTGACCGCCCCAGACATTGGCGTAAAGATTAGTGCGGGATTGGGTATCGGGGTGGATGATGTTCAGGCCAGTGAGGTCATTCTTCTCACCCAACTAATTGACGATTCTGGTTCTATCACGTATAACAGAAATGTCAAAACTGTTCAAGATGGCCATAATTTGGTCATTGATGCGGTTAAAGATTCGAAACAAGAAGACAATATACTTGCTCATACTTGTTTTATTAATGGTGGTATGTTGTTCGACTATCGTCTTATTGGCTCGGCAGATGTAATGGACGATGGTAATTTTAATCCAAATGGAATGACCCCCTTGTATGAATCAGCCGTGGTGACCCTTGGACGAGTTTTGGCCAAGGCTCAGGAGTTTTCCGATCAGGGAGTTCCAGTCCGAACCATGACATTGATTATGACCGATGGGGCGGCAAATGGATATAAAAACACCGCCAAGGATGTCAAAACAATTATTGATGATATGCTTAAAACAGAAGTTCATATTATCGCTGGCATGGGTATTGAAGATGGTTCTACAGACTTTAAGCAGGTCTTTGGTGAAATGGGAATTCGTGACGAATGGATTTTAACCCCTAAAAATACTCATTCCGAAATTCGGAAAGCATTTCAGGTGTTCAGCCGTTCAGCAATCAAGGCAAGCCAAAATGCCACCTCGTTCTCTACCGCTTTGGGTGGCGGTTTTGGAGGTTCGAACTTTCCGTAATATAATTATGGAATAGAAAGTTTGTTTTAAACTTTGGGTTGCGGTCTTAATATATGTAGGATAAATCCTAGGCTTTGGCGTTCACAAAAAGATATCTTATTAAGAGTCTGCTGTGACCGCCAAAGTTTTTGTATAATAATGGAAACCAATGGAGACAAAATATGAAACCAATTAAACCAGTTGGAAAAGTTCAGCAAGAACCTAAGCTTAACAGGAAAGAACGATCTTCCTTAGCTTACCAGATGACAGTAGAGGGTACTAATAGTCAGTCTGACTTTATTGCAATGATAGATAATAAGGTCAAGAACGGTAAGGCTAAAGATAAGCTATCTGAAGCCATTAAGATAGCTATAGCATCTAAATCTGATGATAAAAAGTATAATTTGACGTGGCTTGAAATACTCCAGGCATTTAAATTGGCATTTGAAAAATCATATGACGATTCAGATATCAGTGATGTATTTGACATGAGAAGTGAAGAGCTTGACTCATTTAATACACTGGCCTCTTCTTTGAAAGAAAAATATAAGGAAAAGAAAAAGCCAGTACTGAATAAATCACAAAAAACAGAATTTGATATTCTTGCTAATGGATTTATTAAAGACTGGAAAAGTGAAAGAGATGATCTTGTCGTAAAGACAATTGATGAGATTTTAGAACATATGAGGATAGATATTTTAACCAGTTTAAATGTTGACCAGAAAAATATCTATCCGATTTCCGTACTGACTAAAAAGGATATTCTTAATCCTAATGTTGGTGATTCACCGCTTGACCCTCATGTTGGTGATTTACCGCTTGATCCTCATGTTGGCGATACTTTTGACAGTTCTTTCAAATGCAATTGCGTGGTTGATTCTAAATCTAATTTTTAAGGAATAATATAATGGTAATCAGAATCAAATTAAAGGACGGAGAGCTTAGTATACCACAACAGGTAGAAGAACGTATTCGAGAAGAATGTGGCGTTTCCAAGGAGAGTTTCTACGGCAGTGCTACATCCGCTAAAGAATATTTTTTCGATCATGGAAATCGGGGGCTAGATTTAATTGATGGATTTTGGGCTGGAATGTGGCTTATGCAAAAATGATTTGAAAATAGTTGTTGACACAGAACGAACTTTGTGGCATACTATCAACTTGTCAAGAAAAAGGAATAATTAATCAATGAAACAACTCGGAAAAATGTGGCGGATGTGGATGCGGATCGACGCTAGGCGGCGAATTCTACTCCTTTCTACATACTGATGTTGTAAAGTGATTATGAAAACGAGCCTGGCGTAAAGCTGGGCTTTTTTGTTTTATAGGATGATGATGTAATGGAAGCAGAAAAATCTCCAAAATTTTTCGTCTCGGTCCGAACCCGGGTCATCCTGCCAAATCTGGAAATATATCTCAATAGGTAGAGAAACGGTTTCATAAGCCGTGAGTTGTGGGTTCAAGTCCCTCTATTTCCACCAGTTACAAAACCTTTGTATAATATAGACATCATCAACAAAGGAGTCAAATATGAAATGTAAAAAATGTGGAGCAGATATGGTTAAGGTCTGCGATCCAGTCACAAGAAAGTGCTATTGGATGTGTAAAGAATGCGGTCACAAGCAATAAATTATTTACTTTGTGAGGAATGGTTTTGAAGACTACAGTTGTTCATGTTTCAAGAAGCCAATATGATGTTTACATTGGCAGGGGGCCAGATCCAAAGACTGGAATTTTAGGAAAGTGGGGATGTCCATTCGTTATTGGTAAGGATGGAACCAGATCAGAAGTTCTTAAAAAATACAGAGAATGGATTGTTAATCAGCCAGAACTAATGGCTTCAGTTAAAGAACTATCAGGCCTACGGTTAGGCTGTTGGTGCCGGCCTAGGAGATGTCATGGAGATGTTTTGGCAGAACTAGCAGATAAGACCACAGAAGCAGAAGAGACAAAAGAAATCAAAGAGCCAATGGGTAGTATATTTGACGATTAAAAATAATTTAAAATAGTTGTTGACACAGAACGAGCTTTCTGGCATACTATTCAACTGTCAACGAGAAATAACAAGATACAGGAGATATAATTTCAATGTACAACACAAACAGGATGGATAGAAGAGACCGCAGACAGATGGCCAAGGCTACCTGACATACTTGTTTATCTTGTAATTGTTACGTAACCTCGGCTAATTTAGTCGGGGTTTTTTGTTTTTAATGACGTGTCAATGTCCCCATAGCTCAGTTGGAATAAGAGCGTCTCGCTACGGACGAGAAGGTCGCTGGTTCGAGTCCAGCTGGGGGTGCCAATTTACAAACTTCGTATGGTGAAAAGGATATCATAGCTGTCTTCTAAACAGCGGGTCCCAGTCCGATTCTGGGTACGAAGGCCATTACGGGATGGAGCAGTTCGGAAGCTCGTCAGGCTCATAATCTGAAGGTCGGTGGTTCAAATCCATCTCCCGTACCAATTTTCTTGGATGTGTAGTGATAAGTAGCACGATAGGAGCGATTCGTCGTAGCCCTGTTAGTTTGGGTACCAATTCCCATCACATCCATCATTTTTCTGGGGATATAGGACAATTGGTTAGTCCACCAGCTTGTCACGCTGGGCGTTGTGGATTCGAGTTCCACTATCCTCGCCAGTTTTAATGTTCCAGTAGCTCAGCGAATAGAGCAACGGTTTCCTAAACCGTAGATCGTGGGTTTAAATCCCACTTGGAACGCCATTACGGGATGGAGCAGGCCGGAAGCTCGTCAGGCTCATAATCTGAAGGTCGGTGGTTCAAATCCACCTCCCGCATCCACAAAATAAAACAGAGAGTTTTCCGATAGGTAAGCGGGGCTGGATCATTCCAGTTGGCTTTGTACAAGCCCAGAGTTGGTTCAAGTCCAACGCTCTCTACCATCAAAAGCTTATTATAAATGTTTCTTAGTGGATATCTTTTTAGGCTTTTTTTCCATTTCAACTCTTCGATACCCATCTTTCCATAACGTATTGGTGGAAATGTTGGCAAGTTGTATAACCTGTTCTTCTGAGAGTTCTGGGTGAACAGTGTGTATGGTTTCATGTATAATTGTATCCATACGCTCTTTTGGGGATTGTCGTGGATCTATCTGTATAGTTCCGTCATAATACGTTTGGCCTACAGCTTTTTCTCTGCCTAATTTTACTCCTTGATTGGTTGAAAGCCCAAATATCTTTAGTGTTTGGGTAAAACCAATCCTTTGTCATTATTATACCAAAAAAAATAATTTCAGGTCAACAAAGGGTTTTATAACTTATTATAGTAATAATTAGACATGAAGGACAGTCAGAAAG
>Ga0172378_10001240_pt1 | contig 23355 bp, 19 predicted proteins | sample GrowelOW332metaG_FD_119755 | JGI IMG/M metagenome (GOLD analysis project Ga0172378, IMG submission 119755) | Groundwater microbial communities from an aquifer near a municipal landfill in Southern Ontario, Canada - Pumphouse #3_1 metaG | ecosystem: Environmental > Aquatic > Deep subsurface >... | reverse complement strand
AACAGTAATTGCTGTTACGCATGACAGATACTTCTTGGATCACGTGGCAGGATGGATTCTTGAGCTTGACCGTGGTGAAGGAATTCCTTGGAAAGGGAACTATTCAAGCTGGCTGGAGCAAAAAACCAAACGAATGCAAATGGAAGAAAAGACAGCTAGTAAACGCCGAAAGACTCTTGAACGCGAACTCGAATGGGTAAGAATGGCTCCGAAAGCCAGACAGTCAAAAGGAAAGGCGCGACTTAACTCTTATGATAAATTAATAAATGAGGATGTAAAAGATAAAGTTGAGAAACTGGAGATCTTTATACCAAACGGTCCACGATTAGGGAAAAAAGTACTTGAGGTTCATCATGTGGTTAAGTCTTACGGAGAGAAACTTTTGTTTGATGACCTTAATTTTACACTTCCACCCAACGGTATCGTTGGTGTGATCGGTCCGAACGGTGCGGGAAAAACTACCTTATTCCGTTTGATTATGGGATTGGAGAAACCTGACAAAGGAGAATTTGAAGTTGGCGAGACCGTGAAGTTGGCATATATTGATCAGCAACATAAAGATATTGATCCCGACAAGAGTGTTTATCAGATTATATCCAACGGCAATGAGCTGATTCGTATGGAAGGACAGGACATCAATGCAAGAGCCTATTTGTCCAGATTCAACTTTACCGGTGCGGATCAAGAGAAACTCTGCGGTTTGCTTTCTGGAGGTGAAAGAAATCGTTTGCAATTGGCTATGGCACTTAAAGAAGAAGGAAACGTACTACTTCTTGATGAACCTACCAATGATATAGATGTCAATACACTTCGGGCTTTAGAAGAAGGGCTCGAGGATTTTGCAGGTTGTGCTGTTGTAATCTCTCATGACCGGTGGTTCCTTGACCGGATTTGCACACATATTCTTGCTTTTGAGGGTGATTCAAATGTCTTTTTCTTTCAAGGATCATACTCCGAATACGAAGAAAACAAAATGAAACGATTAGGAAATCTTGAACCCAAAAGAGTACATTACAGAAAGCTGATTAATTAGTTGACTTGATTTTCATTTCCATAATTACGGGATTATGGTCACTATAATTTAATTTGCGAGAATAGTAATCCAATCCTTCAAATTGTGAAGTATGAAATATATAATCAATACGAAGCATTCGTTGTAAATAACGATAAGTATACATATATCCATGACCGCATGTTCTAAATCCGTCTTTTAGTTTTTTCCCCTTTACGATGTGATAAATATGTGATGAGGGTACCGAATTAAAATCTCCGCAAACAAGTGTCGGGTAGGGGCTTTCTTTAATAAATTCACAAGTGACCTCAGCCTGACTGTTGCGCAAAACAAAATTTTTTTTCAAAAGATTAAAAACACTACATATAGCATCTTCTATCGCATTAGCACCGCCACACGCCAATTTTTCTTCAAGCATTGCCTCTTTCATGTTTAGTTGCGTAGATTGCAGGTAATTATTGATAACACGTATTGTACGCCCATTGACATCAAAATCGCACCAAAGCAAGCTGCATTTTGAATTTGGGAATTTATAGTATCCTTTATTTTTTATCGGGTATTTACTATAAATAGGGGTTTGTATGGCAAATGGAAATACTGTATCGGGCGGAAAATAACGATAAGGCCATTTGGCAAAAATATTATTGATGCTATCAATCGTAAGTCCTCTATGAGGCGCCATTTCCTGAAAACACAGGATATCTGCATCTTGTGTCTTGATGAAATTTGAAATTCTTAATAATGTGTCTTTATTTAACTGCATCCGACGATCACCCACATTATAAGTAAGAACAGTAAACATGTTTTGTTTATCTATCGATCCCGGGGACGGTGAAGTCCTAAATTGAAAGATACTCAATATGAATCCGAAATTTATGATGATAGCCGCTAACGGGAAAACAAACCAGAAACGCAGACGATAAATCCAATATATGGTAAGAACCAGGTTAATCAGCAAAATAGGAAATAAAAACAAGGCCACAGATGTGACAAACATTGATCTTATAGGAGGTATGTTACCTATTAACACAACCGATGCCGTAATGCCTGCAATCAACAAGGTCAAAACGATGGATAGGTAATAAAATAAACGATGTACAGCTTTGTAACCCATATTGTTGTAACTAACTTTAATTTTATTTGTAATTGAATCTGATATCCTTTAGGCTCTTTTCACCTTTTCCCAAACAGCATTTTTCTTTTTCTTACTTAAATATCCGATACCCTTAAATACATTGACATTCATAAACAGAAAATAGTAGGGTATATACAATAGTTTGTTTCTAATTTTTTTTGATGACAAATAATAGCCCCATAAACCTAACAAATAAAACAGACATTGCAAAACGAATATCGTTATATATACGGGTGAGGAGCTCATAAATAATATGATAATATTGAGCGGCAACAAAGCAAATAGAAAAAACGGAGTAACCGACCAACGCAATACACGATGAGAAACATACTGAAAACTTAGTGTACCATAGCGAAATGGATTAAGCAAGGGCCGCAAACGCCAGATAGCCTGCAAACCTCCGGCTGTAATGCGAACCTTCCGTTTCTGCTCTTCACACATATCGGCAGATCCTCGCTCTATCGTATATGCATCTGTACAATAGGCTGTTGTATGATTATTCATAGCAATACGCAATGAAATAACAAAATCATCAATCAAGGTATCCGGCCTAACCTCAGGAAAAAGATCACGCCGAACAGCAAAGAGTTCTCCGGCCGCACCGACAACAGAATAAAGACGGGCATCGAATTTCTTTAGGAATGATTCATATTTCCAATAAAGCCCTTCTCCGCCGGCTGCCGCCCCATCTTTTGTTTGAGAAATTACACGCTTTTCTCCAGCCACGCAACCTACATGAGAGTCTTGAAAAGCCAAAATAATATGACGTACGGCATCACTGTTTATCATTGCATTGGCATCTGTAAAAACAACGATCGGGGTTTTGATTAATTTTATTCCACGAATCATAGCCGCGGCCTTTCCCTGCCGTTCGGGTTGAAAAAGTACTGTAGCCTTATCTTTCCATTTGGTTTGTAACAATTCATTGCTATGATCGTTGCTGCCGTCAGTCACCCACGCAATATGTAATTTGTTTGCCGGATAATTTAAAGCAAGGCAATTACGCATTTTTTCATCTATCACCTTTTCTTCATTATAGGCTGTAATAAAGATCGTTACATCAGGCATCAGCTCATCTTCCGGTAGTTCAAACTTAATAGGTTTAATAAATATTTCTTTGATCTTTACTAACATATAGAGCAATATGCCATACCCTAAATAGGTATAGAATATAATAAAAACAGCTACCCAAAATATGATCTTAATAAGGGTCATTATTTTATTTTCTTAATTTCGGAGATCACTTTACTCATTTGCTCCTTCCATGATAAATGTTTAATGGATTGACGAATTTCAGCCGGTGAATACGTCACAGACCGTTGAAACGCTATCAGATCCGGAATGTCAATAGGAGATTCATCGGGAGGAACTTTCAATATATACGGTTGATTATCAAAATCCTCATCCGTCTCGGAATAAATAAAAGAAAAACCACGGGCGGCATATTCTCTGTTCTTTAATGTCTTGATTGCTGTAATGCCGCTACGGTGTCTACCCAGACTACCTATCGCAAAATCGGCCCGGCTGAATATTTCTTCTAATTTTTCTCCATAACATGCACCATAAAGAATAATATACTGTTCCAAATGGTTATCTTTGATAAGTGAAAGAATATCTTCTTTTTCTTGTTCTCCAAAGAATGATCCGACCAGATGAAAATAGACCTTATAGGTAGGGTTCGAGCAATAATAATCGGCTAATCCACGAATAAGACGATCGAATCCGTGCCAGAAATGAATTTCGGCGACACCGATCAGATGAAGTTCCTGTGTTGTGTCATGATATATTTTCCGTAAAGGAATAGAATCGAAATCAATGCCATTGGAAATACAAATAGTGCGTTGTCCGAAAATATATTTATCGTTCGTAAAAGTAACAATAGCATCAATTTTGCGAGCCAAACGATAACGATAATGACGGTGGATAAACAACTTAAGTTTCATCCTTGAGGTAACATATTCTTTATCATAAGGGTAGGAAGGTATTTCAATAACGACTTTTGCCCCCAATTGTTTTATTCGCTTCACCATATTTATCGTAAACGGATTGGCGTTATGAAAGGTACGAATATAAACAAAATCAATCTTTTCTTTGCGCACATAATTAATTATCGGAGTATAATCTATACGCTTTTTTATTTTCGCAATTATCCCGACACCCAATTCGTCTATAATTTCATTATCGGCCATCCAGCGCCGTTTTCCATCAGGAGTTATATCGTAATAAATAGTTTTGGTATCAATTCCGCATGCAATAAGAGCTTTCACCTGATGATGAATCTTTTTGCTGATCCCATCATATGCCTTAAAATCATTAAATGTAAAAAATAAAGCTTTCATGCTGATGACTACTATTTAAGTTTTCTTATCATCGATAATATTTTCTTTTTTATATCATATTCTCCAACAAATTGAACATAACACCCAAAGATAACAAAACTAATAGATCCCTTAATAATAAAGGATAGTAAAATATTAGTATTTGCCAGTAAAAAATATAATGGCAGCAAAATAAGGATTAAAATAAGACTAATGAGTATAGGAGAGAGAAATTGTTTAAGAAGCAGTGTGAACTTTCTTTTGAAAGTTATTTTGTACATAATCAAATAGCACTGTACAAAATTAATAGAAAAGGTAATAACAATACACCAAGCAATGGCCTCAATGGTACCGAAATAAAATGTACCGAGTAATATTCCGATCACATTAAGCGTGGATGACAATAATCCGCTAATAAACATATCCTTTGTATCATTGGTTGCTTGAAAAATAGACCCCGAAGAAGAGAGTATTATTTGAATTCCGATAGATATTGATAGAATCTGAAAAACGGGAACGGAAGGTAACCATTGATCTCCGAAAATGATTAATGTGATTTCCTTGGACGTGAAAAAGAATAATACGGATAAAGGAAAACCTATAAATGAAAGCAGACGAACCACACGTTCATAAGAAGTGGCCAACTTATTTATATCATGCTGAAAATCACTGAATATGGGATGCATAACCGGTGTAATTACGGCTGTAATATTTTGTAGCGGTAACATCATCAGTCGATATGATTTATCATAATAACCAAGAAGTTTCATATTCAGGTATTTGCCAATCAATAACTTATCAAAATTTCTACTGAAGTAATTGATGAAATTAAATAAAAACTGATAAGCGGAATAGCTAAATATTTTTTTTATGGAACTTAATCCGAAAGACAAATAAAGGTATTGAGGATATCTCTTGTAAGAAATAATAAAAAGTAATATACTCGAAAAAATGGGCGCGATAATCAAAGCATACAGCCCTGCTCCGGTCAGTGCAGCAATTATGGCTGCTATTCCGCAAAACAACTGAATAACCAAGCTTCTGATAGCAATGAACTTGAATTCTTTATTCTTGAAAAATAAAGCATCAGGAACTATTCTGGCCGAAGAAAAAAACAAATCAATGGAAAGCAATTGACAGAGTATGCGTAGGGTAGAACTTTTATAATAAAAAGATATCGGCCAAGAAGCTGCAAAAAAAAGGAGTGCAAGTATCAAGCCTGTCCAAATAGAGAAAGAATAAATATTATTTAAATCGTGTGTGGTTAAATCCTTTTTTTGTATGACAGCAGAGAATAATCCCATATCCGTAAAAATATTAAAGAATGAAATGATGACGGTTGCTATAGCAACAATACCAAAATCCTCAGGCGAAAGTAAACGGGCTAATATTGCAGCAATTATAAGAGAGATGAGTATCCCGGAATATTTTGCTATTGCTGTATAAAAAACGCCGGAAAACAGTTGATGCTTTATTGTATTGTTGTCCATAACTCCTCCTTATTTATATGCTTTTAATAATAAAACACATAATGATCTCATCGAAATATAACGCTTGTATTTTAAAAGGCTGGTTCGGAACAAGCGAAGACGTTGACCCAACGGTAAATTATAGGCAAGAGCTATAGTAGCATCTAATGTTCGCTTTAAAAAATGATCAATCACACGACGCTTCTCAGCGGATTGAGTTTTTGCGAAAAGAAGTATTTCTTTTGTTACGGTAAGGTATCCTTCCACATTCTTCCAAGAGAATTCTTTAGTCATAGTTGATTGACTGCGAAACCTGCGGATATAGAATTTCCGGCTGATATACATCACTCGTTGCGCCTGTATATATAAAACAGACGTAAATAATTCATCTTCATGAATGATATGCGGATAAAACAGAAGCTGATGCTCGGCAAGGAAATCGGCTCTAATGAAATTAAGACATGGTTGTGCATTGTAAACTTTATCTTTGATCTGCTGATCAAAAATGTTTATTCCTAAATATACTTTTTTTTCATCTACAACATGGCATCGATCATAATTGATTTTTAATGGCCGAGATTCTCCTTCACAAATATAATCGGCATCAAAAAATACAAAATCAAGATGCATGGCCTCACTCTTTTGATAGCATTGTTCAAGAGCATCTTTTTTCAAGATATCGTCGCTATCCATGAAATATATATATTTTCCTGTAGCCAAAGCTATTCCCTTATTCCTGGCTACTGACTGTCCCTGATTCGTTTGCGAATGTATTTGTATCCGACTGTCTTCTTCGGCCATTTCTTTTACCATAGAAAGACAACCATCGGTAGAACCATCATCTATAATAATTATTTGTAATTCACGTAAAGTCTGTTGTCTAATACTATTTACAGCTTCTTTAATATAATTCTCGGTATTGTAAACCGGGATAATTACACTGACTTTAATGAATCTATCTATTATACTCATTGTTCCACCGGATTTTTTCCTCCATGTTCTGTATGGATAAAATTCTTATTTGCACTTCTAAGTTTGAACATATTGATAAAAGTACCAAAAAACAGTTGTGGTAAATACACAATAGAAAGAAATAATCTTCTGCTTATAAGCTGCTTGGGAATAGGGATTAGCATACATGCAACTTGCATAACAGACAATACCCACCATTTTATGCACATAGTCCATAAACTTAAACCTTTTTCGGCGTCGCCGGTTATCGCGATAATAGTAAAGATCAATGTAAGCCCAAAGACAAGAGCTAGTTGTATAAGTCTTGGCGGAAGCATCCATTGAACGATTTTATCACAATAGTCTATGTTACCATGCAAAAGAGCTTTTGGAAAATCAGGTAAAGATCTCCGAAGTGCACCGTACTGAACTGCCAACCATCTCCTTCGCTGTTTGTTTATGGCATTAAGTTTGTGCGTCTTTTCGTCAAAAACGCACAAATCCCGAATGTATTCAATATGCACGAATTGTTTCAATAATAATGCCTCTAGTTCTTTATCTTCACCTACTGTATGTAAATAAATGACATTCTTTTTAAACCAATTTGCTTCAAATACCATTCCTGAACCGGCCAGACTGGAAGAAAGTCCAATAGCATTATGCCCACTACGGAAAAATCCATTGTTGATAGCTTCACTGATGTTATCAAGTATCGCAATATCGGTATCTATGTTTTTCCCCATCCTGCATGCCTGAATCGCCTTAATTCCACTATCTAATATATTATTTGCATCATATAAAAAATTAGGAATCATTGTATTATCAGCATCCAGAATAACATAAGCATCATAATTTTCATTCTTAGTGTTTTCCACCGCATAAATCAAAGAATTAGCTTTCGAACTCTTTTCAAAATGAGGAATTAATAAATGTATAGGAAGACTTTTAAGCTTGTTGTCGGTTTCTTCGTTCATCCGGTCAGAAATTACGATAATGTTATATTTATCTTGTGGATAATCCTGAGTTAAGAGTGATTTTACCGTTGACAATATAATTTGATCTTCCTTGTATGCTGGTACAAGAACAGCAAATTTTCGTATTTTCTTTGATTCCGAATATTTCTTATTCTTATAAAATTTGGACATAATAGCGTAGAATAATAAATACCCAACGCATAATGCCAGAAAAACAAAAAAAAGCCAACTGATATAATTTAAAATCAAATTCATAAGCTACTATTTTTCCCAGTAATCATTGTTTTCAAAGATATTAATTATTTTTTATCTTAGACATCTTTATAAAAGCAAATGTCCCTTTCCATATCATTTTGGCTAAATCAAAATGTTTATGCAATACAAAAACAAAGCTGCTTTTTGCTGAAACAAGAATTGACAAATAAAGAATTGACATAATCCGTCTTAATCCCGACAAATTGCGCCAGGCAAACAAAAGACGATTACGAGTCATATAGAATATACGCGTTTTACTCATCTTACCTATGCTCTGACTTTCTTTATGAAAAACAGTGCAACGAGGTTCATACCACAATTCATAACCCGCCTTTGTCATTTGAGTACTCCAATCCAGTTCTTCATAATATAGAAAGAACATTTCAGGCATTAATCCGACAATATTTATAATATCTTTCTTTATCATCATTGCTGCTCCGTGAAGATAGGGAGTAGGATGCGGTTTGTTATATATTTCTTCATCTTTACAATCGAATCCTAAAGTCTTATTACGCAAGGTAATTGGAGTTAAATGAGTGAAACCGGCAAACTGTATGTTTTGGGGAGGAAAAGCAAAACGAATTTTTGGAGATACGCCTGCTATGTGAGGAGAAGATTCCAAACGCTCAATCAAAAATTGCAATCCATCTTCTTTAATATAGGTATCATTATTGATAAGAAAAATATATTTACCTCTAGACATATTAATACCGATATTATTTCCTCCGGAGAATCCTATATTTTTTCGACTTCTAACTGTTCTGACAAATGGAAATCTTTTATGAATAATATCAGCCTCGTTTTTTATAGAACTATTGTCAATAACTATAATTTCATATGTTACCGAATGAATCGTATTTTGAAGTGACTCGATTAATTCAACAGTGTCTTCCAACCGATTATAATCTATGGAAACGAAAGAAATCAGCGGGGCATCCATTATAGTAATTCTTTTCTTAAAATAATTCTTTTCTTAAAATTTCTATCTATGTAAGGACCTGCTAAACAAAGTGCAAGACCTGTATACACAACAATAGAATTTGGGTATTGCATCACATCATTGCCCATAGTAGCTACAAAAAAACCGACATCCATACTAAGCCACGCAACAAGAAGACCTCTAAGTCGATCATGTTTGATTTTAAAAAGAACTATCCAAAAGCACCGGACAAAAAGAATCAAAAGAAGTAGCAAATATAAAACAAATCCAACAATCCCATTTTCTACCCAAACACTTACCAACCAAGAATCCGGAGGAAATGGCATAACTTCTTTGGGATTGAATCGATCACTTTTTGATAATCCTTGTCCATATCCAAAGGGCCTGTTTTTCATTAAAAAAGATATTTGTTTTCTATTTGACAAACGAACTAGATAGGACGCATCTTTTGTCGGACTAAAAGATGAACGAATTTTATTAATATACAAATTTCCGTTACCGATTGTTGTAAAATAAAAAAAGGTAAACAATACAGCCATAACAGCTAATCCGGAAACTATAATTTTCCACTTCTTTAGGAGAAGTATTGAGATTAAAAGGGCAACAAAAAAAACAGGAATTGCTGTTCTTGTACAAGAAATAGCCATCCCGTATAAAGCCGCAAGAAAAACAAAAAAATAATACACCTTTAAATTAGAGCTTCTGGTATAAAAGATAGTAGCGCCAAAAGTTGCAGCGGATAAAGCCATATGTACACCAAAATTAGCCGCATCCGTAAAAAAAGAAAAATAACGAACACCTGACCAAATAACATGTGTACGAGCCCCGCCTTTAGCATATAGGAAGAGAAGCTCCTTATCGTTAAATCCTACATACTGCTGCCATATGCCTTTAAAGACCATAATCAAAACAAAAACTGACCAAATGATAAGTAATATATGAATATCTTTTGTATGTTTGATTGCAATGGGAACTACTAATGCGCATATAATAGGAAAAACAAAATAATGCGCAAAAGATATAGCCCAAGCATACATCACATTATTGGGATTGGCTATTTCTAATATACAATATACTCCCCAAACTATATATAGCCAAAACATACAATTGAGATATTGACTTTTGTCATATTTATGAATAATAATATGCACTGTCAAAAATATCAAGATCAAACACGACAACAACACTATTGTTGCTCCCCATTTGAAATCACAAAAACAACTTGAAATCAACAAAATGAAATGAATAGAGAACAAGATATAAAAACACTCCCGAACATACTTGAATGTTCGAAAGTGATTAATTATAAATTCATATACTAAGGAACTATGTTTCATCTATCCCTTCAATATCGTCATAATTGTCAAATTCACTATTTTCATCCAAGCGTCTTGGCTTCGAGGAAATTTTTTCAGTAAATGCCAATTGCGAAAATCTATATATTTGTCTACGGAATAAAGTGTAAGGTGGAAGCATTCCGGCAAATTCTTGAACAACATCTCTGCTAGCCTGATTTAAATAAGCAAAAAGAGGCGCATCACCAACAAGCTTTCTTAAGTTCTTAAGTTTTATATCATCCGTTGTAGTCCAACCATGATTAGCATTTGCAATAAATAGATTAATATTAACTTCCTGCAAAAGAGGAGAGGGAATGTTGTTTTCCGTAATGTTCGGACACTCAACAATTAAAATATCTTCATCTCCTTTATTATAAAAATCAGAAATTCCCTTAGCTAATAAATATTTACTGGATTGAGCATCGTAATCTTCATTATAAGAAAGCTTCCTTGATCTCAACCCCAAATTTCTCCAATATACGAGTAACTTATCCGTAAGCCCATCAATATCATTGTCTATTTCTGTAGTAATAAAATTGATAATAAAAGGTTCATTATCTTTTCTATTCGTGCAAAAGCGGAGTAATACGCTACTGAATTGCCTAATTGCCATATCCTCACAAGTTTTATTATAGCTTCTATATTTTGCAGATGACTTTTCAGGATATGCACCAAGTACATTTAATCGGGTAAGACGTTTCGTTCGATCAGGATCACGCAAGGTACGGTCAAGTAGTTCTTGCAGAAAGAAAAATATAAATATCAAAGCAAAAGAAGTTAAAAATGATAGAATAACAATATTCTTTCTACCTGTGGGTTGCGAGGTAAGAGGAAATGAAGGAGGGTTGATAACCTTAATGGTTGCTGATGTCATTTCAAGATCCTTTTTTCTCATCAAAGCATCATTATAGCTTGACAATATTGATAAGTAATTTCGTTCTGTAAAATTAATAGCCCTCTCTTTTCGATTAATTGTCACACCTACCGGAGCAAAGAAAACATATTTATTGTCCATGTCTCTAATATTCTGTTGAACAACTCTCAAATCAGATTTAGCCTTTTCATATTGTAAAGTAAGTTGTAACCATTCGTTTACAAAACTGGCCTTAGATATACCTTCTTTAGAATGAGACTGAATAATATAGCGATCTGTAATATCTGATAAATCTTGTTTGGCGGATTGCAATTGATCCTTGTATGACTGAAGAGATCCTTTACCTTTGTTCCCTTCTGGAAAAGTCTCCATTTGTGATATCTTACCAACCAGATTTGAAGCTTCTTTCAATTTGTTTACATATTGGAAATTATTAATTAATTGCCTTGCATTCTCGTCCATGTTTTTTTCGACTTCCTGCAACATAGCTTTTGAACTATTATAAGAAAACATAATTTCCTGCTCGCGCATTTCCATCTCTTCATTTTGAATCGCAACCTGCTTTGTCTCCTCACCATAGTTTATAACACGTTTATCAATGCTGTAAGCTGTCAAATCATCTTCTTTGTCACGTAAATCACTACCGATACGTGCAAGTTCACTTTTAAAGAAATCAATTACTTTATCCGTATCTCCATAACGTATAGATCTATATTCATTAACGAACTCTTCCATTAAGATACTTACCGTATTATATGTAATACCAGGGTCGTCGCTTGCATATTTTACATCTATAATATCGGAACCCTCCTCAGAATTAATATCCATTTTTTGAAGAGCAGTATAACTAAAATAAGGATGATCATAATGAAATAAGCCGTAAATATAATTATCTTTATCCGGAAGCATATATTTAGTCAAATTCTTGACTGTCTTTTCTTCATTTGTCTTATCAATTAGAGCAAGAATTTCATTCCCATGAGGACTTGCCTTTAAATGGTGATACATCCAATTATAATTAGATGCTTTTATATACTGATTATCATTTTTCGGATCACCGTGAATCATACATCTTGCATATAAATGTATCGCTACACGTTGAAGCGTACTTTCACTTTTCATTATACTAACCAGCTTATTAATCGTATTGTCTACGTATGACCAATTTACATTATTGCCACCCTTCATCAAATCACCTCCTGAAGCCCCTGTATACAAAGAAGAATCCACGTTATATGTGCTCTTCATATCACGAGTAAAATAAATAGCACACAAAGTAATAAAAAAAGAACCGATGATTAGCCACCAGCGAATGCGGTAGATTAAGCGGAGATAGGGAAATATTTTCTTTATCATAATCTATCTATTTATTATCTTCGTTATTTAGAATTCTTGTTGTTCAGAATCTTAGTATGCGAAATTATTTCAAGTATCATTATACTTGTAGTAAGTTGATTTTTTGTCGATTCAAAAGTTGTTTTTGCATTTGCTTGATTCTTCTTAGCTTCAGTCAATTGTTCGGGCGTAACTAGTCCGTTTGTGAAATTCTTTTCTTGAATTTCATATTGAGAATCAGATAATAAAACTTGCTCAGAAGTAACTTTCAAAAGACTTGATTGAGTATTTATTGTATTATATAGCTGAATGATATTCTGTTTAATAGCCTCATAAGCCATTTCTTTTTGTAACTGTGAAGTTATTAAATTTAATCTTTGCCTTTTTACTCTACCTTTTAAATCAAGTATTTCTTCAATAGGCAGGCTGACAGCTGCACCAATAGAATAACTAATTTGCGATCCGGAAGAATAATTATTGATTACAGGCGTTGAAGCATCACTATAGTTGGCTTCAGTACCGAACATGCCATATTGATAAGATCCGCGTATACTAAAGAAATTTAAAAAGGCTCGTTTTTCTTTTGACAATAAACTGTGTTGTAGTTGTTCTTCAACTTCAGCTAATTGATAAGTTGGTGCTTGTCTGGCATTTTCAAACAAAACACTTAAAGGTGGCAATATAATGTTTGAATAATCATCGATATTTGCAGATGATATTCCATCATCCTTGTTCTGCGCTAATGTTTTTGGCATAAATAAGAACAATAATACAAAAATCAATGAACCATATTTGCAATTCTCCATAAATTCTAGTTATTTTCTATTTTACTCATTGCAAATATAAGATGTTTTTTTTACAAAATATTATTTTGCTATATTTTTTACATATTTACCTTTTGTTTTTATGTGATTATTCAAACAAAGTTAACAAATGTGTCCGTACACAATTTCAATTAAAGAAATTTTTCTATAATTACTTTATATTTTTCGTTCAATTAATATTTTTATTTGTTACTTTTGCATCGGAAATGTAAACCCATTATTATAAGTATGGCAAATGTAATAAAATTACGCAAAGGCCTTGATATAAACTTGAAAGGTAAAGCGGCTCAAGAGTTTTCTTCTGTACAGGAACCGGGATTTTATTCACTAATTCCCGAAGATTTTACAGGGATTACTCCAAAAGTAGTAGTCAAAGAGCAGGATTATGTAAAGGCAGGTGATCCTTTGTTTATAAACAAGAATCATCTTGAAATGAAATTTGTTTCACCCGTTAGCGGAATTGTAACAAGTGTAGAACGTGGTATCCGCAGAAAGATACTACATATTGTTGTTAAAGCTGAAGAAAAGCAAGAGTACAAAGATTTTGAGAAAAAAGAAATTGCTTCACTGGATTTTGAGGCAATGAAAATAATCCTGATGGAAACAGGATTATTTGCATTCTTTAGACAACGTCCTTATGACATTATTGCTAATCCTGATGACAAACCAAAGGCCATTTTCATCTCAGCCTTTGATAGCAATCCTTTGGCACCGGATTTTGAATTTGTGCTGAAAGGAGAGGAAAATAATTTCCAAACCGGACTTGATGCATTGTCAAAATTAGCCAAAGTCCATTTAGGAATTAGTGTTAAACAAAAGAATGCTGCATTAGTTAATGCCAAAAATGTGACTATTACAGCTTTTGATGGACCAAACCCTATAGGCAATGTAGGCGTTCAAATCAATCACATCTCTCCTATAATAAAAGGAGAAACCGTATGGACAATCGACCCTCAGGCAGTAATATTCATTGGCCGATTCTTCAACACAGGACACGTGAATTTAACTCGTACTGTTGCTGTAACAGGTTCAGAATTTCTGAAACCTGCTTATTATAAATTGAAAGTCGGTGCTAAATTGACTAATGTTTTTACAGGGAACGTAGGCACAGATAAAACACTCCGTTACATCAGTGGTAATGTTCTTACCGGAAGAATCATCACTGCTGATGAATATCTCGGAGCATTCCATAGTCAAGTAACGGTTATTCCTGAAGTAATTAAAGCCGACGAAATATTGGGTTGGATTATGCCGCGCTGCAAAGAATTCAGTGTTAACCATTCATATTTTAGTTGGTTGATGCCGAAAAACAAAGAATACATTATTGATGCACGAATTAAGGGAGGTGAACGCCATATGATCATGTCTGGAGAATATGATAAGGTTTTCCCGATGGACATCCTTCCCGAATATCTAATTAAGGCTATAATTGGCGGAGACATTGACCGTATGGAGGCCCTAGGCATTTATGAAATAGCTCCCGAAGATTTTGCACTATGTGAATTTGTCTGCTCATCGAAGATGAAATTACAACAGATCGTCCGTACGGGTCTTGATATGTTCCGTGCAGAAATGAGCTAACTCTATCGGGCAACTAATAATTTGTTTATAATAAAATTGAATATAGATTAATGAAAGCGTTAAGAAATTATCTAAATAAGATAAAACCGAATTTTGAAGATGGGGGTAAGCTCCATGCATTTCGTTCGGTGTACGAGGGCTTCGAAGCTTTTTTGTATGTCTCTAACGACACCTCAAAATCGGGAACGAATATCCACGACGCCATTGACAGTAAACGTATAATGTCAATTGTGGTCATTGCCCTTTTGCCTGCTTTATTTTTTGGAATGTATAATGTAGGGTATCAACATTTCATTCATACTACGGGTATTGGTAGTTTTTGGGAAATGTTTGGTTATGGTTTCCTTGCAATTCTTCCTAAACTAATTGTCTCTTATGTAGTGGGATTGGGTATTGAATTTGTTGTAGCTCAATGGAAAAAAGAGGAAATTCAAGAAGGATACCTTGTTTCTGGAATATTAATACCTTTAATAGTTCCTGTCGATTGTCCATTATGGATCATGGCTGTAGCCGTAGCTTTTGCTGTTATTTTCGCAAAAGAAGTTTTTGGCGGAACAGGAATGAATGTATTCAACGTTGCCATTGTGGCCCGTGCATTTATGTTTTTAGCATATCCTGCCAAGATGTCGGGTGATGCAGTATGGGTCAGTGGTGGTAGCATCTGCGGTATAGGTAATGGAGTTGATGGTTTAACCGCAGCGACTTCCTTGGGTATTGCTTCAACAACAGTCAATCCTAACGGATACGTTCCTTTTTCGTGGGATATGGTTACTGGATTAATTCCTGGTTCTATAGGAGAAACAAGCGTAATAGCAATACTGATAGGTGCAATTATCTTACTATGGACAGGTATAGCTAGTTGGAAAACCATGTTATCTGTATTTGTAGGGGGTGGATTGATGGCTTGGATATTTAATGTTATCGGTCCTAATACTGCAATGGCCAACATGCCTTGGTATGAGCATCTCGTTTTAGGCGGATTCTGCTTCGGTGCCGTATTTATGGCAACCGACCCTGTTACTTCTGCCCGTACAGAAAAGGGTAAGTATATTTTTGGCTTTTTAATTGGTGTGATGGCCATTGTTATACGAGTATTAAATCCGGGTTATCCCGAAGGTATGATGTTTGCCATTCTACTAATGAATATTTTCGCTCCGCTAATTGATTATTGTGTAGTACAAAGCAATATCAAGAATCGCGAAAAACGCGCTATTAAGTCTAACTTTTAATAAAACCGAAGAAAGATATGAATACAAATAGTAATTCTTATACTATCATTTATGCTTCGGTAATTGTTGTTATCGTAGCATTTGCGCTGGCTTTTACTTCAGCATCACTGAGACCGGCACAGAACAAAAACATAGAACTTGATAAGATGAAACAGATTTTACATGCTCTTAATGTTGATACAAAAGGGCAAAAGGCTGATAAAGTCTATGCGAAATATGTGACAGCTGATCAGATTTTAAATACGGAAGGCAAAGTAATTGCTCAAGAAGGTGGCTTCAAAATAAACATGGCAAAAGAAATGCATAAACCGGCAAATGAACGTCAGTTACCGCTATATGTTTGTAATGTTGATGGACAGACCAAGTATGTGATTCCGGTATCAGGTTCCGGACTATGGGGAGCCATTTGGGGGTACATCGGATTAAATGATGACAAAAACACTGTTTATGCGGTGTATTTTTCAGATGAAAGTGAAACTCCAGGCTTAGGTGCGGAAATCGCTTCGGCTCATTTCCAAGAAGAATTCCCGGGAAAGAAAGTTCTCAAAGATAACCAAATAGCACTGGGGGTAGAAAAATATGGTAAGGTTACCGACCCAACTTACCAGGTTGACGGTGTATCCGGTGGTACGATCACCTCGAAAGGCGTTGATGCAATGATTAAAAATTGCATGGGTCAATACAATAAATTTTTAACTAATAAATAAGGAGGAAATAGAATATGAGTAGTTTGTTTTCTAAGCAGAATAAAGAGATATTCTCAACTCCATTAGGTCCTAACAACCCCATTACCATACAGGTACTTGGTATTTGTTCTGCATTGGCTGTAACTTCCAAAATGGAACCTGCCATTGTGATGGGACTTTCCGTAGCAATTATTACGGCTTTTTCTAATTTTGTAGTATCGTTGATTCGAAAAACTATACCTAATAGAATTCGTATTATAGTTCAATTGGTTGTAGTAGCTACATTGGTAACAATCGTCAGTGAAATTTTGAAAGCTGTAGCTTATGATGTAAGCGTACAATTATCTGTTTATGTCGGATTAATTATTACGAACTGTATTTTAATGGGACGTCTTGAGGCCTTTGCTATGTCACATGCACCTTGGGAATCTTTTCTTGATGGATTGGGAAATGGAATCGGTTATGCAAAAATTCTTATCATTGTTGCATTTTTCCGCGAATTGCTTGGCTCGGGCACACTTCTGGACTTCCGCATTATTCCACAGGCTTTTTATAATATGGGATATATAAACAACGGATTGATGTTGATGCCTCCAATGGCTCTAATCATTATTGCATGTATCATCTGGTTTCAACGTAGTAGAAACAAAGACTTGCAAGAAAAATAATTAAAGAAGAATTATGGAACATTTATTAAGTTTATTTGTCCGCTCTATATTTGTAGACAATATGATATTTGCTTTCTTCCTCGGTATGTGTTCGTACATAGCCGTTTCGAAGAATGTCAAGACAGCTTTTGGATTAGGTATTGCAGTCACTTTCGTGCTTGTTATTACACTACCTGTTAATTATTTGCTTCAGACAAAAATTCTGGCTGCGGATGCATTAGTACCAGGTGTTGATCTTAGTTTTTTAAGTTTCATCCTTTTCATAGCTGTCATTGCCGGCATCGTACAATTAGTTGAAATGGTAATTGAACGTTATAGCCCATCTCTTTATGCTTCATTGGGTATTTTTCTCCCATTAATCGCTGTGAATTGTGCAATTATGGGGGGCTCATTGTTTATGCAACAAAGAATTAATCTTGATCCTTCAAACACACAAGCCATTTCGAGTTTGGCCGACGCATTTGCATATGCCCTAGGTTCTGGTATCGGTTGGTTACTAGCTATTGTTGGGTTGGCTGCTATCCGCGAGAAGATGGCCTATTCTGATGTTCCCGCACCATTACGCGGAATAGGAATAACTTTTATTACCGTGGGATTGATGGCAATAGCCTTTATGTGTTTTTCAGGATTGAAATTGTAAATTAAAGAAAAAATATTAAAAATGACGTCATTAATATTAACGAGCATTGCCGTTTTCTTAACAGTAATCATTCTGCTCGTCATCATTCTGCTTGTGGCGAAGAATTTTCTCTCTCCGTCGGGCAATGTTACTATTACAATCAACGGTGATAAAGAAATAACCGCAGAACGTGGAGGTACACTACTTGCCACATTAGCCAATAGCGAAGTATACCTATCTTCAGCATGTGGTGGTAAAGGTTCATGCGGGCAATGCCGTTGCCAAGTATTAGAAGGAGGAGGAGAAATTCTGCCTACTGAAAAAGTTCACTTTTCATATAAGGAACAAAAAAATCATTGGCGTTTAGGTTGTCAGGTTAAAGTAAAAGACAACTTATCGATCAAAATCAATGAGTCTATTTTGGGAGTAAAAGAATGGGAGTGCACAGTTGTTTCTAACAAAAATGTGGCTACTTTTATTAAGGAATTTGTCGTTGCTTTACCTAAAGGTGAACACATGGACTTTATTCCAGGTAGTTACGCACAAATCAAAATTCCTAAATATGACATTAAATATGCCAATTATAATATTGATGAAAGATTTGTTCCCGATTGGAAGAAATTTGGAATGTATGATTTAAACTGTAAGAATACAGAAGAAACAGTACGTGCATACTCTATGGCAAACTATCCGGCCGAAGGTGATATTATCACATTAAATGTACGTATTGCTACTCCACCGTTTAAACCCAGACCTCAACGTGGATTCCAAGATTTAATGCCTGGTATTGCTTCATCATATATTTTCAGCTTGAAACCCGGTGATAAAGTAATAATGAGTGGACCTTATGGCGAATTCCATCCGATTTTTGACACAAAGAATGAAATGCTTTATATTGGCGGTGGTGCTGGTATGGCTCCACTTCGTGCACATATCCTTCATTTGTTAAAGACTCTGAAGATTAAAGATCGCAAAATATCTTATTGGTACGGCGCTCGTTCAAGAGCTGAAATTTTCTATGAAGAAGATTTTCGTGAATTAGAAAAAGAATTTCCAAACTTTTCATTCCATATCGCTTTAAGTGCTCCGCTACCAGAAGATAATTGGAAAGGTGATGTAGGATTTATCCATCAGGTAATTTACGATAGATACTTGAAGAATCACGAAACTCCGGAAGATATTGAATATTACATGTGTGGTCCTGGGCCAATGAGCAAATCTGTTGAAAAGATGCTTTACGACTTAGGTGTACCAAAACAAAACTTGCTGTTCGATGATTTTGGAGGTTAATTATATTTTCCAAAAATAAATTATCATTGTCGGTATTTGACTTGGTATCAAATACCGACATTTTTTATAATAAATAGAATGCAAAATAACGAAACAATTCAGTTGGCCCTTGAGAATCTAAATATCAAAGAGCTTAATTCCATGCAAAAAGCCGCCTTGACTGAAGCATCAGGAAAAAACGATTTGATTTTACTATCGCCAACAGGTACAGGAAAAACATTGGCGTATTTATTGCCATTGTTAAATATATTAAGACAAGACACCAATGAGGTGCAAGTCTTGATATTGGCGCCATCACGTGAACTTGCCATCCAAATTGAAACAGTATTCAAACAAATGAATACTCAATGGAAAACCTGTTGTTGCTACGGAGGGCATTCTTCTAACGATGAGAAAAAAAACATTTTAGAAAATCATCCTGCTGTAATTGTCGGTACCCCAGGTCGCCTTACATATCATATCTCTGTGGATACCATTAAGCCTGCAACTATTGAAACTTTGATTATAGATGAGTTTGATAAATCTCTTGAATATGGTTTTCAGGATGAAATGTCCGAAATCATATCACAACTCACCGGATTAAAAAAAAGGATGTTGCTCTCTGCTACGGATTCGGAAGAAATCCCGAAATTTACAGGATTGAACAAGACTACAAAGTTAAACTTTCTTCCTGAGGATTCCGAAGAATTGGAATCGCGCATCAATTTGATGAAGATTCTTTCGCCAACAAAAGACAAGATTGACACTTTATATAATTTACTCTGTACTTTAGGATCACAATCTTGTATCGTTTTCTGTAATTATCGCGAGGCTGTCGACCGTGTAAGTAATCTACTTACAGCTAAGAAACTATATAATGAACGCTTTCACGGTGGAATGGAACAACCGGATAGAGAAAGAGCCTTATATAAATTTCGTAATGGCAGTTGCTCTGTCTTAATCTCTACCGATTTAGCATCACGAGGTTTGGACATACCTGAAGTTGAAAATATCATCCATTATCATTTGCCTGTCAATAAAGAGGCTTTTACTCACCGTAATGGGCGTACAGCCCGATGGAAAGCCTCAGGTGCCTCTTTTCTTATTCTTAATGATGAAGAAAATCAACCGGAATATATTACCGAAAATATAGAATTACTTACTTTACCCGAACAACCACCTCGTCCGTCAAAACCGGAATGGGTCACCATTTACATCGGAAAAGGGAAGAAAGACAAATTGAATAAGATTGATATTGCCGGCTTCTTGTATAAAAAAGGCAAACTCGGTCATGATGAAATCGGTTCAATAGACGTAAAAGACCATTATGCTTTTGTAGCGATACGACGAACCAAAGTCAAACAAATGTTAAGTTTGATTCAAGGAGAAAAGATAAAAGGCTTAAAAACTTTGATAGAAGAAGCCGAATAAAGGACATAAAAATTATCCAATTAGTGCTTTTCTCCGATAAAAGGTGCATAAAATTTAGAAAAGACACGATTTCTGATATGAGTAACCTTTTTATTAAAAGAAAGATTTGTCTAAAGAAAATAAATTAGTAATTTCGCAATGTCAATAGACAGAATTATCAATATTGTTAAACTTATTACAAATTTCAAATGAAAAAGTATAACTTCAATCCAGGACCTTCGATCCTACCACGCGAGGTGATAGAGGAAACATCTAAAGCTGTTTTAGATTTTAAGGGTTCAGGTCTTTCTTTATTAGAAATTAGTCATCGTTCAAAAGATTTTCAAGCAGTTATGGATGAGACTGAAGCTTTGTTCAAGGAATTACTTGACATCCCTGAGGGCTATACTGTATTGTTTTTAGGCGGTGGAGCCAGCACACAATTTTGCATGGTACCTTATAATTTCATGGAAAAGAAGACCGCTTATCTAAATACTGGTACATGGGCAAAAAAGGCTATGAAGGAAGCTAAGGCTTTTGGAGAAGTCGTAGAAGTTGCGTCATCAGCTGATTCAAACTATTCATTTATACCCAAAGATTTCACCATCCCGACAGATGCTGACTATTTACATATAACTTCCAATAATACCATTTTCGGTACAGAATTAAGAAAAGATTTGGACTCTCCAATTCCTATGATTGCCGATATGTCTTCTGATATTTTTTCTCGCCCCGTAGACGTATCAAAATACATCTGCATTTATGGTGGTGCACAAAAAAATCTTGGCCCAGCCGGACTGACATTTGTTATTGTGAAGAATAGTGCAGTAGGTAAAGTTAGTCATTATATTCCCACGATGTTAAACTACCAGACTCACATAGACAAGGGGTCAATGTTCAATACACCGCCGGTTTTTGCTATTTACACCTCTTTACTTACTTTGAAATGGATAAAAGCTCAAGGTGGCGTAAAAGAAATAGAAAGACGTGCCAAAGAAAAGGCAGATATGCTTTATACTGAAATAGATCGTAATAAGCTATTTGTTGGTACAGTAGCCAAAGAAGACCGTTCACGTATGAATATTTGTTTTGTTATGGCCAAAGGTTATGAGACATTAGAAGCTGATTTCCAAAAGTTTGCGACAGAAAAGGGTATGGTAGGTATAAAGGGACATCGTTCAGTCGGTGGATTCCGTGCGTCATGCTACAATGCAATGCCTAAAGAAGGCATTCAAGCTTTAATTGATTGCATGCAGGAATTCGAAAAACTTCATAAATAACAAACAATCGAATTCACCACAATTTACTTGAAAATGCCGTATTGATTTGCATATTCGTTGTAAGATGTGGTGAATTTCTTAAAAAATAATACAATGAAAGTACTAATTGCTACAATAAAACCTTTTGCCAAAGTTGCCATTGAGGATATCAAAGCAGAACTTGACAAAGCTGGATATAAGATGGCTCTTCTCGAAAAGTATACGGACAAGACACAACTTCTCGATGCTGTAAAAGATGCGGATGCACTTATCATCCGTAGCGATAAAATAGATAATGAAGTGTTTGATGCCGCTAAAAATCTAAAGATCGTTGTTCGTGCCGGTGCCGGCTATGACAATGTTGATTTGGCAGCTGCAACAACTCATGGTGTGTGCGTAATGAATACCCCGGGGCAGAATTCAAATGCCGTTGCTGAATTAGTATTTGGATTATTGGTCTATACCGTTCGCAATTTCTATAATGGCAAGTCAGGAACGGAATTAATGGGCAAAAATCTTGGTCTTCTTGCCTTTGGCAATGTAGGACGTAATGTAGCACGCATAGCTAAAGGATTTGGTATGAATGTTTACGCTTATGATGCTTTTTGTCCTAAAGAAACGATAGAAAAAGCCGGGGTAATAGCAGTTAAGTCCACCGAAGATTTATTTAAGAAATGCGATATTGTTTCTTTACATATTCCAGCTACGGCTGAGACAAAGAATTCCATCAATTATGAGCTTGTAAATAAAATGCCTCAAAACGGTATATTGTTAAATACTGCCCGCAAAGAAGTGATTAATGAAAGCGAATTAATTAAATTGATGGAAGACCGCGATGACATAAAATACATCGCAGATATCATGCCGGATGCTAATGATACATTTATAAAAAAATTTCCTGACCGCTATTTTTCAACCCCAAAGAAAATGGGTGCACAAACAGCAGAAGCTAACATTAATGCTGGTGTTGCCGCTGCTAAACAAATTGTTGGATTCTTTAAAGATAGTTGCGAGAAATTTAGAGTAAACAAATAAAGAAATAATGACAGGCAATACGCTTAATAACAATTATGCGGGTATGATAATAATATCTTGGTCACAACATTATCATTGTTCCTATTGTCATAAAATTTGTCTCAATTATTCAATACAAAATTAGAAACCTTTGATAAGAATGTGTTAGGAAGAATCAAATTCCAACACATTCTTT
>Ga0172378_10001239_pt1 | contig 23382 bp, 26 predicted proteins | sample GrowelOW332metaG_FD_119755 | JGI IMG/M metagenome (GOLD analysis project Ga0172378, IMG submission 119755) | Groundwater microbial communities from an aquifer near a municipal landfill in Southern Ontario, Canada - Pumphouse #3_1 metaG | ecosystem: Environmental > Aquatic > Deep subsurface >... | reverse complement strand
GCCGTCGGCTATAAAGCGGAAATCCTCAGGAAGTTCTTTGAAGTGGCGGAAAGCGGCCCGCATGGTCTGAATACAAGGGCCGACATCCCTGTTCTTAGAGACACGGTATCCAAGAATGGAACGAGACACGACATCCATTATTATCCAAAGGTAACCTTTGACAACGCGGTCCTTGCATAGTTAGCGACCTGTTGGTGTGATATATCAATGCCGTAAAGATCCTTTAGAGCCTGGGCGGTCTTTCTGAGTGAGGGCTGCAGATTAACGTGGAAGGTCAGGCACAGTGACATGATGTATGAATTGTACTTGGTGAATCTCAGCGAAGAAGCATTTTCAGGAAGCGAGTCCAGATCCATTTTAAAGTAGTCCAAAGTGAATTCACGATAGAGGTAGTGAAGTTTATACATTGTTTTACCGGCAGGATCATCCAGATGCTTTTTATCTACGTTCTTCAGGTTATGCAGATAATAAGAGCACTTAAGATTGACACATTTCCAGATATGGAAGTGCTTGCGGTCTTTTACACAGACGAGAGATCTTCCGCAGAAAGGGCATTTAAAGTTCATGTTCGTAAAGCGGTTCTCGTTAGGAGAGAACTTAGTGCTGCAGACAGAGCAGCATAGCTGACCGCCCTTACCGTTGTTGTGATAAAGATATGGCTGAGGGGCACCACAGGCAGGGCAGGAACAGTCTTCTGGAATGCCACATGCTATCCTCCTTGATATAGGGCGCAGTTCTTTGCCGTAGTGCTTTTTATAGCAGGAGATCAGATCCTGCCAGTCCCATTCCTGATGAGGATATACGATCTTAGGAAGTTCATCAGTTTTGAATTTCTGGTATTTCGGAGAATGGGAGTCATCGAAGGCCCACTGCTTTAGAGGAATGTATTTACAGATAAAAGCAAGGAGCCAACGGTTCTGTTGATAAAGTTTTTGTATTAGATTAAGTAAGTACTGTATAATGTCCATGAGCGATCCACCTTCATCTTTGTAATGTTGGTTTGGCGATTGACATTATACACGAAAAAGGGGGTATCGCTCTTTTTGTGCACAAAAAGAGTTAAAACTTCCGAAAATAAAGGGTTTATTAAATACTGGCAGTGTCAAAAATTGACACTACCTAAAAAATCACCGAGGTATCCCTTATGGAAAATAATATTACCTATGTATTTGAAGAAAACAGTTTCACTGATCTTACGCTTTATCAATATGGGTATGAAAAATGTGCTCCCATGCTATCTTGTGGACCAGCAACTCATAATCATTACTTACTGCATTACATACTTGAGGGCAAAGGAACTTATTCTATAAGCAAAGCTTCATATAACCTGAAAGCCGGAGAAGCTTTCCTGATAAGTCCTGGAAATGTTACTCTATATGTGTCCGACAAAGCAACTCCATGGACATATGTTTGGGTTGAATTTGGGGGTCTTAAAGTCGAAAAGTATTTATCAGACGCTGGTCTGAGCTCAAAGAATCCCATATATATTCCCAAAGCACTAAAAGACACCCTTGAAATGAAAGAATTGATGATGAATCTTCTTTCTTTTCATGGTAATACGCTTAAACTTCTGGGAAATATGTACTTGATACTGGAAACACTTATAAGGACCTCACTTACAAGTTGTCCTCCTAAAAGTAACAGTCTTCAGGAATTCTACGTACATGAGGCAATTCTCTATATTGATCGGCACTATAAGGAAGATATTTCAGTGGCTCAGCTTGCTGACTGGTGTAACATTAACAGGAGCTATTTTGGCAAAATATTCCACGACACAATATTGCTAACTCCTCAGAAATACATTATCAAGTATCGGATGAATATTGCCTGCGGTCTTCTAAGGGACACAAATCTGCCAATCAGTTCTATAGCAAATGAGGTTGGATATGATAATCAATTGAATTTTTCAAGAACATTTAAAAATGAATTTGGTGTGTCTCCAATTAAATGGAGAAGGAATCTTGAATTTTGCGAAAACAGGCAAGACATTTCGGATCAGTCACATTAGTGATATATTGACCCAGCATTTTTTAACTACAAGCTTGATGTATTAGCCCTATAAATTGCCTTTCGCAATTATGCTTTCCTACGGTTTGCACTTCTTACACGGGGCATACCCTTCTTCAATGATCTCTTCCCGGGGTTCCGTGACGATCTTCTTGTTCTTCTCGCTCATGGTATTGACGCTGCTGCAGTCCGGCCTGTGGAATTTATGCGTATTCGTGTTGAGCACATATGTCTCTTCAGTTTTGTCTGAGGAATCTGTTCCTGATTCTGCGCCGGCCGCTGCCTGTGTCGATGACGATTTCTGGCCCGCTCCGGCATCTGCAAGTGTATCGGCATCAGCGTTCTTCTCTGTCACGAACTTTACGGTCCTTCCATCACTTGTGCAGATTATGTCGCCCTGCATATCGGTGCGGTATGTTTTGACATCAGCATCACGAAGACGGCTGAGCGTCTGCTCGGTCGGATGGCCGTAACTGTTGTCTGCTCCGACTGACATGACCGCATATTCCGGCGCGACTTCTCTGAGGAAATAATAAGATGTGGAAGAACCGCTCCCATGATGGCCCACTTTCAGGACCGTGCTCTCTATCTGAGCACCTGAATCAATGATCTCGCGTTCCTCGTCCTGTTCGGCATCGCCTGTCAGCAGAAATGATGTTTTCCCATACACGATCCGCAGGACTATCGAGCTGTTATTGGTATCGTCCGCGTCTACACTTATCGGGCCGACCACTGTCACCTCAGCGCTCCCCAGCTCAAAAACATCTCCGGCTGAAGGCACGGTAAGGCTCTTATTTTGTTTTGCCAGATATTTGGTGAGGCTCGCGAAAGTCTTGGTGTCATAGGATGTGACCGGGCAGTACGCGGTATCGACCGTCGCGTAGTTCAGCGCGCCGGCAAGGCCACCGATGTGATCGGCATCCGGGTGCGTCGCCACCATATAATCAAGATGTTTGATACCGTTGTTCTTAAGATATGAATATATCAGCGCCGAGGCTTTGGCTTTCCCGCCGTCAACGAGCATATAGTGACCGTCGCACCTGACAAGTGTAGCATCGCCCTGGCCGACATCGATGAAATCTATCTGAAAGCCGGGATTGGCCGCAGATGTCCGGACCGGTCCCGGATAAATTGTCGCAGTCAAAACAAGCGCTGCGACCAGTACACAAAGAAATCTGTAAACAGTTTTCTTCATTCGTTCACTTCACACACAACATTATTATCAAAATAATTCCAACGACCAGGATTATCGGCACGGCAAACAAGGCAAATCCAAAGACCGCAACAGCCAGCACGCCCAGGATCGCATAACCTATGAGCCCCAACAGTCCGCCAAAGATCTTGCCAACAATTCCAAGCAGAAAGCCTGTCAATTTGAACAAAACACCCATTACCAGAATAACTATCAAAACATTTAACATCTTAAATCTCTCCTCGTCAAAACATATGCTACGCTGCTTCCGGCGGATATCGTAGCTGCTTATCGTCGCTCACTTGTTATGCCTTTCCCTCGCTGCCATATCTTCTGCTATCTTCTTGCTTCTTCCTGTCCTTAAAAACAACAGATCCGCATACTGCTCCTCTTCTTTCAGAAATGATACACCATTGACCATTCCGTCTCATCAGCACCATCTCCCACGATCTCGAACCCTACGTTCTGATACATCCGAACGGTATAATTCTCTTTATTCACTCCGAGCGAAGCTTTCTTATAGCCCTTTCCCTTCAGTATCTCCAGCATCTTGATCATAAGAGCCGTGCCGATACCGTTATTCCTGTATTCCTTATAAAGAGAGATGGCGAAAGAAGGAGTTTCATCATCAACATGTCCGTATTCATTTGAGATCCTGACCCACACGGCGCCGATCACCCTGCCTTCTGCTTCCGCGACAAGACAGTAATCATCCGGAAGCGCACCAAAATCCTTTATGGACGCATAGATCTTAGGATCATTGTAAATGATATCCTTCGGGACCTTCTCAGTGTACCAGTCTGGGATAAAAATTGCATTATAAAGGAAATCATCCAGGAGCGGTATCTCTTCCCTGCGCATTTCTCTAATTTTATAATTCACACTCTTTATTCTCTCCCATGTGCTCCATCAAAACATATACTCCGAAAAGCTTCCACCATCATTTATGTCCATGAAGCGCTCATTTCTACATTCCCAGTATAATTTGATTTGTCCTGCAATGCCATAATTCACGCAAAGAAAAGCCGGAAGCACATCATTTTGCTACCGGCTTTTTTGATCGTTTTCTCTTTTGCATATTTCAAAGATTGATCTTTGACTGGCATTAATACACCAATAAAGATGTTCTACGATTAGAAATAACTCCTAGTGTTGATTTACACTTAAAACTGACCCGGGATCCACGAGGAAAATTGCCCCACCCAAGAGTGGCAATGGGCCAGTGCTCCAATCTTTTTGCATAACTATTGTTTATTTCGCGTTGACTATAACTCATAATCTTATTACAAAAACTTATTTTCATTCCGGCATGTAACACTCAATTATTCATAATCAATTCACGAATTAATACCCGTGCACTAAATCCATAAAACACTTGATGAAATATCATCTATATTTTCAGCTCCGGTTCTAGACATAATTGAGACCAAATTAAGTGTCATTTCATCAATTCTGCTCTTAACCCCACTACTGCCGTCTTCTTTAAGAAAATGCAATATGTGTCTACTAACTGATACTGCATTGGCGCCAAGTGCTAAAGCCTTGTAAACATCCATTGCAGAATCCATACCACAATCCACAAAAAGCTCTATATCATTGCCAATTTCTTTTCTAATATCTGGCAAAACCATAAGAGGGGGCACTGCATAGTCTATAATTCCGTGATGATGCGAAACCATTAGTCCCTTTGCTCCAGCTTCAACACATCTTTTTGCATCATCAACGCTCAAAACACCTTTTACGATAAATGGCGTTTCTCCTGCAGCCAATACATATTTATGAATCTGCTCCTGTGTTTTTGGTCTCATTTCATAACCAAGTACATTGTCATATCTTCCATTTGAACTATAACAATGATCAATATCCATTCCAACAGCTATTGCACCATGTTGAACAGCAAATTCTATCTCATGAAAGATCAGACTCTCATCAGCAAATGGCTTAACAATTTTTACCGTGTCCGCACCTGTCTGAAAAATCGATTCCATTTCAGAGTCATTGCTCATCCCCCACCAATTAAGTGCTCCCGCATTTCGCATTCCAGTTGCCATCGCAACCGCTGCGACCTCCCCATTACTATAACTTTGCAAATGAGAAAATGCTGCGCTCATTATTGGTGTATGGTAATGATGCCCAAAAACACAAACCGAACTATCTGCAAGCTTAGAATTGACTAATCTTTCTTCTATAAGAATGGAATCTAGATATTGCCTTGTAATTAAATTCGAATCTCCACGTATTGATTGATTATTCATGGTTTTAGCCCCAATTGTATAACATATATGCAGTCACCAATTTATTTAGATTTACAAACCCTGTATAAACATCCAAGTTTGAGAATCAGCCTATACTTTCCCCATTACTTATGAGGTTTTATGTTTAAGTTGACACCAAGTCTCTCTTCAGAATCAACAATCGTCCAACTTCCACCAGGATAGTATCCTATTGTCCTCATGCCATACCCATTTTCCATTAATTCTTTGATTACTTCATCTCTCTTATCTCCAACGCTAAACCCTATATGGTGAACTCCATAACCATGTTTATCAACATATTCACGAAAAGTACTGTCATTATTGTCACACTGGTGCAGTTCAATACACCATCCCCCAGGTGCATTAATTACCGCAAGTTTCAGTTCATAATCTGCCGGCACTCCTCTATATGTTAATTCCTGAGATGGTGTTTCCGGTCGATGTTGAATTATAATTTCCGGCATTGGAATATTTAATACATCTGCCCATTCTTTAGCCGCTTTTTCTATATCTGGAACAATAATTGCTATCTGTATAAAATTGTTGAGATCAATCGGATTATTCATATAGTTATAAATCCTCCGAATGCTTTATAAATTCGTTTTGAAATGACTTTTCTCCCATTTGCATGACTTCAATTCGGTTCCCATCGGGATCACGAGTCCAACATTGCCAGTTATTATCCATCCCAAATGAAACTTTTGAATCTAACGGTGCCCCATGCGCTACAATATTCTGTTCAACCGTCTTAATATCATCAACCGCAAGACAGATATGTGAAAACCCAATATTCGCATCATTGTATGGAATTTCGATCTTGGCATCATAAAACAGCTCAAGAAACTGATCTTTTCCAACATACATATAGACAATCCACGGTTTATTATCCTTGGGATTGTTCATTACAAAGGCTTTCTTAAAACCCAAAACCTCCTCATAAAAACTAACAGATCTATCCATGTTCTTTACGTTAAATGCTGTATGCGCTATACCAATGACTAGATTATTCATTTCTGATACCTCCCACAATTATGATATTCATTTACTAAAGCTCTCCAGTAATTCAATCCTGCATTTCAATAACTTATGTAAAGATACATAAGTATATCTGCCACTACCATCAGCATAATTTCCCTGTTGCTCAACAACGCCTTCAAATGACTCTTTAAGTTGTTCTACTACGCTTTCTGTATCATCAACTCTAAATGCTATATGGTGAATTCCTTCACCACTTCTTTCCAACTCGTCCCTCCAAACAGACTGCTTCTCATTAGGTTCAATCAGTTCAAGTTGAACACCAGGTGCCAGATCAAAGAAAGATAAAGAGCAATTCGCCTCAGGAGCCACCTTTCCCTTGATAGTAGTCTGCGTTACCTTAAAGTCTCCACCAGCCACAGTCGGTGGCATTTCACAGCCAAACAATTCTGCAAACTTTCTTTTTGTTGCTTCTATATCATTAACAACAAATCCCACCTGTGCAAATTCTGCATGCTTTATTATTTCTTTCTTGTCCATGTTGCTTTCCTCCTATTCATCAACTAACTGATATCTGCAGACACTAAACGTTTTGAGAGATATTGATAGCTTTCAATATATTCCTTGTCATTCGTTAGGTGTTCAATGATGACAGGCATATCTGTATCATATTTGTTCATAAGGGCACAGTATTTTTCAATATTCAGTGTCCCATTCCCACAAAATGTTTCTATTAACTGAAAAGTAAGCTTATCTTCTAATCTGATGTCTTTAACATGACAACTTCTGATAAATGGTCCAAGTTTATCAAAACACTCTTCCATAAACTCATCTGAGAAAAAATACCTTTGCGGACAATTGATCATATTAACTAAATCGAGATGAATACCAAATTCCTCACGATCTACATCTTCAATTAGTTTCAAATATTCATCCGGACCAGTTGGATACATCCATGGCATTGGTTCAATACTATACTTTGTATTCTTCGGCTTTACTTCATCAATTAGTTCTCTGGTGTATTCCACAATCCTTTTCCAACATTCATCTCCAAAATTTTCTTTATAGCCACCATCCCATATTGGTCCACCATATGTGCCGGCAATATTGACACAGCATCTTGCACCAATCTCATCCGCCAGTCTCAGCTGGCCAACCGCATATTTTCTGGCTTTATCCCTTGTATTCTTATCGGAAGATAATACATTTTTCCAAATCCCGACCTCTGCTATCATAAGATCATGCTTTCTCGCCTCGTCTGCATAATCCGCTATATCATTTTCATCGGCTGTGTAATCAAGAGGAAATACAACAGACCTGCATCCTAACTTTTCAATTTTTGTTGCCCATTCTTCAGCATTAGCTGCAGATAAAGAAGTCGCCATTCCGATCCGCATATGCTATTACCTCCTTATATTGTTGTACTATGTATGCACCTATGGCAAATACTCTCCGGCCAATTTGTCGTAGCATGTTTTCATTTGATATGCTTCTCCTGTTGCAGCTGATTCCATAACACCTGTCATTATTTCCAAAACATGAATAGCCAGTTCAACATTTGCCGTATTTTGCGTGTTATTCTTTATTGCTGTTGCAAGGTTCGCAACTCCCATCCCTCGAACATATTCCCCAACATCCTGTTCCAGTTCTGGAATTTTATAAAAATGATCATCGCTTGGATTATCATTTCCAAAACATTTTTCCAGCTTCTGTTCTTTCCTATAAATCTCAGGTGTTCCTCCATGATGATTTGGGTCAGGAACCGTCATCGTTCCTTTTGTGCCATATATTTCAAACAAAGGAAGGGTTGATTTCCATATATCGAAACTCATATTCATTGTTACGATTACACCACACTTAGTTTTTATAATAAATGAATAAAATGTAGGTATATCAACACTGAATTCTCTTCCAACTTGTTTTCCAATGTATTTTTTTCTTTTGCTAAACCCTTTTCCTGACACTGCATAAACTGATTTAACAGAGCCAAACATTGCCACAATAGTAGTAAAGTAATAGCCACCCATATCATAAATTGGTCCCCCGCCTTGTTGATAAAAAGGTTCTGGCGATGGATGCCATGTTTCTACACCGCAATTCATCATATTTGCATTTACGTATAATGGTTTTCCAATCCAGCCGTCAGCTAATAGCTTTCTGCATGTCATTATTGAACTTCCCATAAATGTATCAGGTGCACATCCTACTTTAAGCTTCTTTTTTTTTGCCAATTCAGCAATTTCCATCGCTTCATCAACATTCATTGCAAACGGTTTTTCGCAGTATAGATGTTTACCCGCATTCAGAATTTTCATGTTAAGATCAAAATGTGCTTTGGGTGGCGTAAGATTGATTATCAGTTCTATTTTTGAATCATCAAGTATTTCATCAATGCTATATGCCCTCGAAATATGATATTTTTCTGCTGTAATCTTAGCTTTTTCAATCACTAGGTCGCTCACAGCTCTTATTTCCAATTCATTAAAATACAAACGACCTATGTCCATAATATATGTATTGCTAATAACACCGCATCCTATAATTCCAACTTTTACTCTTTCCATAGCCGGTCTCCTTAGTTTTATTCAACTCATCCCATTTCTGTTTCACCAAACCTAAATACCTTAAATAGGATGAAAATTATGACCATGGAAATGATAAGCATGATCCATGCCTGAGCTGAGGCATAACCCATTTTAAAAAAGGTGAATGCATTTTGATAAAGATAAAGGGAATAAAACATAGTTGAGTTATTCGGCCCGCCCGACGTCATGATATATGGTTCAGCGAACCACTGAAACACACCAATAATCAGCATTGTGACATTGTATAGCATAGTTGGTCTAAGTAATGGTATTGAAATTGATATTGATGCTCTAAAAAATCCGGCGCCATCAATTGCTGCTGCATCATACAAAGAATCAGAAATGTCCTGGAGCCCTGCAAGGTAAATAATAATTGCATTTCCGCATGTCCATATCATCATTAGAATAAAAGCCGGTTTAGACCATATTGGACTGGCCAGCCATCCTGGACCTCTTATTCCAAAATAGCCCAATACTGTATTCAATACTCCTGAGTCGGGTTGCATAACCCAGATCCACAAAAGGCAAGCGACAACTGTAGGAACCAACGTAGGAATAAAAAAGACGACCCGCATCCAACTTGTCCCTTTGATTTTTTTATAATTCAACATTATCGCAATCCATATAGAAACGAACGTCGTAATTGGAACGCCAAATACTATCATGTAAAGCGTGTTCTTGCATGAATCAATAAATGTTTTATCGCGAAAAAGTGCAATATAATTATCAAGTCCAATAAACACTGGATCCTTAATAACCTTGTAATTGCAGAGTGAATAGTACAGTGAACTGGCAATTGGATATAGGGTGAACACTAAAAATCCAATTACCCATGGAAGCACGAAAATAAGGCCGGCTTTCGCTTCTTTCCTTCTCATGCGCGATGACTTTATGGTTCTTATTTCATCTGAAAATGTAGCCATTTCTATCCTTTCCGGGATCAGCCCTTAATTCCCCCCATTGTAATTCCTTGAATAAAGTACTTTTGCATAAAGAAAAACAGAATTAACACAGGCATTACCATCAATACGCCAAGTGCTAAGAGGAGTTCCCAATTTGGTTCCAATTTTGACCTTAACATAGACGCTGCAAGGGATAATGTATACAAACTGTCATCTCCCAAGAAAACTAACGGTCCAAGAAAATCATTCCAAGCCTTCATAAATGCCATTATTGCTATAGTAGCCAATACGGGTTTGGAAATTGGAATCATTATTCTCAAAAAAATCTGGAATTCACTCGCACCATCAATCCTCGCTGATTCTGTGTATTCTTTCGGAATTCCCACTAAGAACTGTCTCATTAGAAAAATGAACGCTGCATTTCCAAAGAATCCTGGCACAATAAGGGGAAGGAATGTTCCAATCCAATGCATTTTTGTAAACATAAGGTATAGTGGAATCAGTGTTACCTGATAGGGCAGGATCATAGTCGCTATAACAATCATGAATACTTTATCTCTCCCAGGCCACCTCAACCGTGAAAAACCGTACGCTATAACTGAATTTGACAATACTGCACTCACAATACTAAAAAATACAATTATCAGAGTATTCCTCAAATATCTCCAAAATGGTATTTTCGTAAATACCTGTCTGTAGTTATCCAGAGTCCATGTTTTAGGGAGCCACCTGAAAGGAACAGAAAACAGCTCACTTGTTGTTTTAAATGATCCTGTTAATAAAAATAGGAAAGGAAGTAGAAAAGACAATACAAAAATTAGAAGAATTAAATATATAACTGCACGATTAATTACAACTTTTACCTTATACTTCCTAATACTTTTTATATTCATGAGCGTCACCGTGTTGAATTATTTGTTTCGTATAAGTCACCATTTACAGTAAAAAGCAGCTATAGGGCAGGCTTATTTCACCTGCCCTATATTTGGTTACCGATATGTTTTTATGTCCGACCAACAATCAGTTAGAAGAATCCAGTGTCGCCTGCATTTTATCTTGCAAATCCTGAAGCGCAGATTTTGGATCAACATCATCATAAATTACTTGTTCTCTGAGCGTCTGGAACTGTGTTGATAGTTCAGCAGAAACTGCACACAGAGCAGGAATTCCATTTTCAGGAGAATTCGCTATCTCACGTTCCAATGCATAAATCTTATCTCCACTCTTTGTTAACGAAACATCATCAAATGCTGAATCCATAACGGGTATGGATCTCCACTGAGCAAAATTATCTTCATTAACCGTTCCCTGCTCACAGAACTTAATGTATAAAGAAGCTAATTCCGCCTTATCCGCGGTAGTCCCTGATGGAATAGCAAATACGTTACACCCAAATGTTGAGCTATCTGCTCTTCCTCCATCAGGAACTGGTACTGCGCACACCTGATAATTCACGTCGGGAGCATACTGACGAAGCGCCTCAGTAAACCAATTGCCCGTTATTGTCATGGCTACTTTTCCAGTCATAAATGGATGATCTGGAGAAAACATTCCACCTAGACCCGAAGTAAATGCGTTTATCTTTTCAGGATCATATTTCTGAGCGAAGTCCTGAACCCAAGTCATATACTCAATCATTTGGTCATCAGTCAGATTTAATTTTCCCGTATCAGTGTCATATGGATTTGCCCCAAATATATAAGGCACTGTAAATGCGTCAGACCCTGAGTCTAACCATGGAATCAGGCCAAACCTACTATACGTGCCATCACTTTCCTGAACGGTGAGAGCATCAGACCATTTATTAAGATCATCAAGTGTCTTAGGCGGATTATCTGGATCCAGTCCAGCTTCCTTAACAAGATCTGGATTGTAATACAGCATGATAATATTAGTGTCCTGTGGTACGAGATAGCACGTGTCATTGTAATACATAACATCTTTGCAACCATCAAAGAAATCTGAAACATCTAGTTTTATGTCTGTTAACGTCTGATCCAATGGCAAAAATGATCCTTCCGCAGCATACTGGTAAGCACTTGTTGCGTTATCAGTAATGAGAAGATCCGGCGCAGTCCCCCCAGATATCGCCGATAATAATTTCCCGTTATTTATACCTGCTCCATCAGGAACAAACTGGACTTCGCATTTAATGCCCAAATCGGCATACGCCTCATTAAATGCATCAACACGTTCCTGTTCCCATGTAGCTGAGTCTCCTGTAAAACATGACCAATATGAAAATGATCCACTTTTCCCTATATCAACAACTTCTGTGTCAATTTCGCGGTCTCCCATGTGTGTTTTCTTGGTAGTGACACTTCCTGTTGATATAGCGCTTTCTGAACTTGCTGTATCAGCCGCGTTTTCCGATGCCGCAACGGATGTTCCTTCCTCTGTGGTATCGGTTGTTCCAGCATCTGTGGTTGCTGCGTTACTGCCGCATCCAGCCACTGCTGCTGCAACCATTGTCGTTGCTAACATAATTGCTACCATTTGTTTCTTCATTCTGTTAACCTCCCTTAGGTTTGAAAACGAACACTACACTAAATTCTTTATTGCTAATTTAATGCTATACAATCAGCGCAAATATATCTCATATAAATCTGCTAATTTGTGCCAGTTATTTGCTGACATGTGCAAATTATTTAGTCAGCATTGTCTAATTGTGCATATTGCACAACGTTTCCATGTGCATTTTGTTTGTATTTTCGCGTGTTATGTTTTGAAATATGTATTAGTTGCAATAATATCACAGCGTTTTTCATATTTTGTGCACATATTCACTATGTTTGAGCGCTCCTAGTCAAATCATTTTATCAAATAAATTTATTAGTAAAAAATTGCTATATTTTATCTTATTTAATTATCATTGCTTAATTTTATTTACTTAATATTGCATAAAATAGCAAATATTAGTTATACTATTACTGCCATGCATTGCGGCAATTCACGTTTGCTAATTTTTCTACCAATAACGCACGCTTGTGTTATTTGAATACTTAATCAATGTTGAGGTGGCTATGTCTGATAAGCAGAAAGAAATATTGGAATACAAGAATAATATGGATGTAAATATTTCCTATAAAACATCTCCGCAAATGTTTCCTCCCCACTGGCACAACTCGGCGGAATTTGTATTAGCTCTTAAAGATGACTGTCATTATCGCATCAATGATGTGGAGTATGTGCTTAATTCTGACAACATCTTACTAATTTGGCCTAGAGAGCTCCATGAGGTAGTCATGACACCACCCGAAGCCTCACTTATTTTGCAATTTCCTTCATATCTGGCTGACAATAACCATGACTTGATTCTATATCAAGCATATATGAGAAAATATCATCTCATTACTGCAGAGAATCTGCCTGAAATAGCAGCCGCTTTTAATCAACATATTAATCAGATTAAAAATCTGTTCTTATCAGACGATATATTTGCTGAGACTAAAATGAAAATATACATTTTGGAAATGTTGCTAATGATAACAGACTATGCAGCTAAAGAAATCATCCCTAATCGGGAAGTCAGTTCCCCATCTGAATCAGCTCGTGGGCGAATTAATGAAGCATGTATTTATATTACAAATAACATGGATCAAAACATTACTCAGCCCGAAGTGGCTAAGTATGTCGGTCTATCACAATTCTATTTTTCAAGACTATTTAAAGATTGTATGCAAGTTTCATTCAGGGAGTATTTGTCTTTGCAAAGAACAAGTCTTGCAATACAACTTCTTTCCAATAACACCCTCTCAATTGCAGAAGTTGCTTATCAAGCAGGCTTTCAAAGTATTTCCAGTTTTAATAAAGTATTTAAAGAAAAAGTTGGCACATCTGCAAAAGAATACCGACTACTTTATCAACATGCCAATTTAATGAAGGAAGCCGAAAAATAGATGTATCATTGCACCCACTTTTTGGTATTCAGCTTGATCCTATTGGCTATAATAATGAATTCACCAATGAATCTGACGATATAGGATCCCTCTGTTACTGATTTTCAACACTTGGAGTCTGCACGCCGGTTCTCCATCATTGGCATCCGTTACCATCAACGTTATGTTCTCTATGAATAAAATCTATTTTGTCTTATTTCTTTGCTGTCATATCATGTTTTGACGCATAGTTTTTTATGGATAAGAAGTCATGAAGTAGAACATTGACTCCGTAAGAAAAATTATGCTCCTGAAATTCTTCCCACGGCTTTAATTTTTCTACGGCTTCACCTCTTACACGAGACAGAACCTTCTTCTATAATCTCTTCCCGGCTTTACGTGGCAAACTTCTTGTTCTTCCCGCTCATTGTATTGATGCTGCTGCAGTCCAGTCTGTGGAACTTATGCGTATTGGTGTTGAGCGCGTCTGTCTCTTCAGTTTTGTCTGATGAATCTGTTCCCGATTCCGTGCCGGCTACTTCCTGGGTAGATGACGATTTCTGTAACATATACGCCTATTTCATTGATATTAGTGCACTCCTGACCACGTTATAACCTGAGCTCCATCGCATCAGTATCACATCTACCCATGAACAGGATCTGCCTACTGACATCTTAAACAATTGCGAAAACAAATGATCTGCTGACAACGATTTCCCTTCTTACCATCTTGTTGAAATCTGGTGGAAGCCCCAGGACGCTCACCTCTGCGGTTGCGGTTGCAGCCTCAGTTCCATTTACATACACTTTGATAAATGCGCCATGATATATGGAATCAACTGTCATATCACCGATTTTCTTCCATCGGGTGTCTCCTTACTGCTGACTTTTGCCAACTCTCACGGTCTCCAGTCCACTATCCCGCCGATGTTGTGCACAGAAGTGTAGCCCATGTTTATCAGGAGGCTTGCAGCAGTCGACGATCTCGCGCCTGTCCTGCAATAGAGATAAAGCGGCGTGTCCAGTTTTGACACATATGTACTAATAGACTGAATATCTTGCAACGGCACATTGATACTGCCCGGAATGCTGCGTTCCATAAATTCTCCATGCGTTCTGACATCCACGAGTTTTGCTCCCTGAATGTTCCTGCACTCTGCAAGCCCGCTGTTGATATCCAGCCTGTTATTTGGTTTGTCCGCTTTCAAGAAATCAAATAGCCCCATATATGTTCTCCTCTGTTTTAAACATCATTGCTCAGACGTGATAAACCGTTCCGTCTCTTCTGGGTTTATCCGCAGGCTCTTCGCCATCTGCGTACCCAAGTATGCAATGACCTATACCCTCATAGTCGCCAGTGATGCCCCACTTCTTAAGAAGCTTTCTGCCTTCCGGGCTGTCAAATTCTTCCTTTGCCCTGTGGATCCAGCAGCTTCCAATACCAAGTGAATGTGCCGCCAGCATGAGATTTCCCATTGCAAGCGCTCCATCATAAACATATGTCGGAGCCGTCTTGTCCGCCAGAACTACTATTACCGTCTGTGCCCCATAGAACGGATCAGAATCTGTTCCCATAATTCTTGCGTTCATCTCTGACAGCTCATCCCGTGTTTCCTTATCAGTAACAGCAACAAAGATCACCGGCTGCCTGTTCATACCGCTCGGAGCATATGTGCCGGCTTTCAGGATCATATCAAGATCCTCTCTGCTCACTTCCTTAGCTGAAAACTCCCTGATACTTCTCCTCGTTTCAATTGCTTTCAGGACTTCATTCATGATATCCGGCTCCTTTCTCCATGTTTACCACCCTAATTGCCTCAATCAGGAAGCTCACCGGCCTGAATCCGTCATTACATGAGATCATCGCAGACTTAGGGTCCTTCATCCAGCCATCATAGAAATCCTGCCCACCACATGCCAGCGTCAAAACAAATGGCGCCAGGCTATCCCACGCACTCCCGCACATTCCTTCAGGCATCTGTGTGTCCTTAGAAATGAACACCTGTCCTTCTTCAAGATCACATGTATGCTCAATAGGATTCTCATACTTCTCCGAAAGGTCCTTGTATGTTGCCTTCCTGATAACTGTTAATCTGACCTCTTTCATCCAACTCCTCCTTCAAATAGCATCTCAGACGCTTTATCAATTATATAATTCAGGTGATTGATCTCGTTCTGCAATAACAGAATGTCACCAATCCCAAAGTCCTCCAACGTCCGATCAATTTGTGACTTTTCCTGTTTCCTGTTGCTTCCACCATAGAGCATGATGCAGTTCTGTGCATCTTTATCTACTTGTATGATCGTGTGGCCGCTCTTACCCTCAATGGATGCCAAATAGTCTGTGTTGAGCCCTTCTTTCCGGCAAAGTTCTCTGATACTCACACCATCTGTTCCAAGAGACCCGGCCATAAACACATTCACTCCTGCCTTTTTTAATGCTATGGCCTGGTTAAGCCCTTTCCCACCAATATGCGTCTCCATAGAAAGTGCAGCGGATGTTTCTCCTCCGACAAGTATGTGATCTACCTGATACACATAATCATAATTAAGTGAGCCAAAATCCAGAACTTTCATGTCTTCTCCATTCGCTACCTGCATTTAACTGATTGTCACATTCCAAATACCACAAATGACTGTGGCTCCATATTGATGGCTCCATCAACATTAGAACCCTTCCCTATTTGGAACACGTCATTCCGCCCCTAAAGGATATACATCTCGCCCGGTACAAATATGTGAAACGCCTGCTTACTGTTAATAGTCATAAGTTCATCAACAAAGTGAGCTGGGTTCACTGCATTAACGGAATATAGATCCCAGTGAACAGGAACCACCAATTTTGCCTTGGTGTGTTTTGCCAGCGTTATAGCCTCTCTGCTGTCAAAACATCCAATAATATCTTGTTTTTCTCTGCGATAATAATCGCGTCCATTTATCGGCAGGATCTCCACATCGCACCCCATTATCCTGTCTTCCAGGCCCTTATATGGACAGCAGTCTCCCGAATGGAATATCTTTTTCATCCCCGCCTCGATTATATATCCGACTTCACAGTATCCACCTCTGCCATCAGGATGCAGTTCCTCATGTGCTGCAGGTATTGCTGTTATATATACTTCAGGAGTTATACAAAGTTTTTCATCCTGCTGAATCTCAATTATTCTGTCATCTGTCACTCCGATCTCACGGTACGCATTACAGACCGAATAAGGACCAATAAACTTTGCATTTGCATTAATCTTATTGACTCCGCTTATCGTATTTGGATCAGTATGGTCAAAATGTGCGTGAGTACACATGATATAATCCAGGAAATCCAGGTCAACAGGAGTAATCGGTGCCGGATACAGTCTCTCCCATTTGGTCGACGCATTGGAACACATTTTGTCAACATAGTCTGACAAATACCCGTCTATCATTACATATTTATTCCTGAATTTTAAGATAAATCCGACCTGCCCTATGTAAAACAGTGCAACCTGACCAGGCAAAAGTTCCGTTCTAAGAATTTTCTCTTTGAGCTTATTCATATTGTCCTTTCAACGCTATCCCGGGATTTATATGTTTCACCCCCACAATACGCCTCTGTTTTGCACCAAATCTTCATAATGCTTCATTATGCCTTCATTCAGAATTCGGTCTTCTTCCCCGAGGCAACAAATTTTATCGAGAATCTGCTGTGGTGTATTCTCTGTTCTTATCCTGTTCCACTCAGTATTTCCTTCTTCTTTGTAAAGAAGAGCTGCCGCTGTAGTCATCATAAGTACATCCGGTGATAATCCGTACTTATATATCATTTTCATGGGCCCGATTATGCGTTCATCAGGACCCAGTTTTCGCTGCGGTTCGCGCGCATTTCTTGCAACCGTGTCCTTTATGGCCGTACTTGTGAATTTTTCTCTGGACAGGCGTGCAAATTCTTGCTGGTCCTTTTCTTCATACCCGAAAGCCTTACACATCACAGCATTCGTCACTGCGTAATTCTGATCTAACAATTCAAGTATCTGTTTATCGGCTGCTGCCTCACTGTATACTTTATATCCCTTTATGAATCCAAGATAAGCTATCACACAGCTGGCCGCATTATAAGTGAATAACTTACGCGTGAGAAAATTTTCAAAATTCGCAACCGGCTTTATTGACGCGACGCCTGACTCCTGTCCGTCAAGGCGATCAGCATCACACTGCAGATAAGGATAGTTTTCAGAATTGATGTCCAGGCCATTCTCCTTATCCTCTATTGTTGTACAAAATACTGTTGCCTCCGTCACTTTGACATTCTCATATCCTATTGCTTCATAAAGAGTTTTGGCTGGTTCCACTGCATTTTCACACACAATAACAACAATCCGTCTGTCCCTCGGAAGCTTCTCCTTCAGTTTCTTGCCTACATCCGTGAGATTCAGTCCTCCTACTGATACTAAGATAACATCACAATCATCAAAACATATATTATCCCAGGAATATGCCCTATAGTTCTCAATCTTCTGCGACGGTCTGACATTTCCAAAGAAATGAACAGAATACCCCGTGCCTTCATCCGCACATATATTCAGTTCTGAGACAAGTTTCTCGTTGGTATCCACAAAACATATCTTCATTCCGGCTTCAGCAAGAAGCCTGGCCACAAACCCTCTCCCGGTTTTCCCTGCACCGATTACAGCAACGCTATTATTCTTCTTGCACACGATGTTATTCACTTATGTAGCCTTCCTTCTTCAGCATATGTTCTTTCTCTCTGATAAGTCCTGCGAGGTCCCCCCTGGGATCAAGTTTACAGACATTCTCCAAAATATAATCTGTCCCTTTTTCTTCACGCATTAAGCGAAGTTGCGACAATGAAGGGTCGTTTTTATTGTCGCTTTCATAGTGAATTGCAGCTGCTATGGCCGTTGCCAGGCCTTCTGGCCTGATTCCATATGATTCGACCATTCGCGCAGAGCCTACAAGCCTGTCATCCGGTCCCAGTTTGCGTATTGGATCTCTTGCATTTCTCTCAATAGTATCTACTATTACATGGTTCTTCAATTTTGCATATGATCCGCGAGTGAACTCATACTGGTTCTTTGGATCAAAACCATACTTGATGCAGAGAGCCTGTGATGTTTCAGAGTAAACTTTTTCAAGAACACTCTCTATCTTTGGATCATCAGCCGCATCGGCCAGAACGCTGTATCCTGACAATGCACCTATAAATGATGTAGTGCCATTCGCTGCATTATACGTATAGAACTTGCGCTCCAGAAATCCTCCGAATTCGTCTATAAGATGTAGTCCTTTTATATCAGGAAGCTCCCCATTAAGTCGTGCCGCATCAACATGAAGGTACCAATAATCCTGAACATTAACCCACAATGGATCGATTGCTTTTTGTTCCTGGGTAGAATCAATGCCACTTCTGAGTATTACTGCCTCAGTAATTCCTACTTTACTGTGAAAATAACCTGCAGCCTGTTTGGATATCTGTTTTTCTATGCCTTCTTGTAAAATGTCAGCAGGTTTTTTCCAGTTCTCACATGTTATAAAATTAATACTGTTATCAGGCAATAGCACCGCCTTTTTCTCAATTCCTTTTGTATAAAATGGCACCAGCTCGCTGAGGTTCTTACCACCCACAGCGTTGAATACCGCATCCGCTCCGGCAATAGCATCAGTGATCTTATCGCATTCTTCATATTTCAGGCACTTTACATTCTTAACAATGCAGTTTTTCTCCGGTGTTCCTAAAATATTGACTGTATATTCCTTCCGCTCATTAATAAGATTCGCCAGGATATCGGACTTTTCAACAAATACAAAATCAATATTACTAAGATATAGAAGATGCCCGATAAAACCGCGCGCTATTTTACCTGCTCCGAAAATCACACAACTCATATATTCTCCTTTTCGTGAAATACCGGTCTTAATACCGGATACAATTTCTTATATATCGAAAATCTGTATAGAAGTTTTGACCGATAATTCTTGTCCATTGTTGGTATATATTCATCCTCTGTGACACAAAAACGTTCTATCGCCCCATCAACTTTACTACCATTGCAACCACACCAGGCAATCATCGCAGCTCCGAGTGCCGATGTCTCTTTTTCCTTCAGCGATCTTAATCTGCACCCGAATAAATCAGCCTTAAGTTGGTTCAGCCCCCTGTTCACGGATGCTCCTCCTCCGGTCACAATGTATTTCGGTTCAGATGTCATTTCCATTGTTTTAAAGATGTGATATATGCTGAATGCAACACCCTCATAGACCGAGCGTGACATATCAGCCTTCGTTGTGCCCGGCTTTATTCCAAAAAACACTCCCATTGCGTCAGGATCGAATATTGGGGCTCTCTCCCCGCCAATATATGGAAGAAATATTGGAGTACTGTCCGATAACTGGCAACAATCGTCAAATTCTGTTTGTTCGAATACTCTTCTTCCGAAATCAATTGAAGTCCCGCTTGAAGCCGTTACTCCATAGTGTACATAACCATTTAGATATGGTCCCGCAATCAGTTTTGAATCACTTACAGGTGTATCACTGATACATCCGAAATGCTCGCTTGTTCCTGTTATGTCAAAACAATCTCCGCCATGAAATATTCCCATTCCAAGTAACCCACAAAAGAAATCATTCATACCGCAGAACAACTTAGTACCAATTGGCAGTCCGGTTTCCAAAGCAACTTCAGGTTTAATGATTCCGCAGATTGTAGGAACTCCATTTTTATCTTGTATTGGACGCATGGGTGGTAATAAAGGCGGATTTATCTCCTTTACAAAAAAGTCATTGTAAGAATCCGTTTCCGTGTCTGATAATCCTCTCCACGACCATTCATCTGTGACTCTTTCACCCGTGAGTTTCTCGCAGATATAGTCCTTAAGTTGGCACACTGCTACAGCTTTCGGATATTTCTTTCTAATATACAAAAGCCGCGGTATTGGGTATGAAACAAGATCCGGATGATCCATCCTGATGTTATCAATGAACTGTTCTTTTGAATACTTACGTCTGACGGTTTCCAGTTCTTCCGTACCTGCCGCATCTGACCACAAAAGGACTTCCTGCCTTCCATCAGCAGTATCAATGATATATGTCCCAACCTGGGAAGAAAGTGCAATAGCTTCAATATTCTCCAGAGACCCCATTTTGCGGAGAGCTATAAGAAGAGCATTCCACCATCCAACAGGACTTATCTCTTTATACTTTTCCCTTTCCAGTTGTAATACCCTGTCATTACTGATGCGAATGATCTTTACAGAGGAACTTCCCATATCGATTCCCAAATATTCATTCTTATCTGAATCCGGTTTTGTCATTTCCTGTCCTCCGGTTCAATGTTCAACTCTTACAAACACAGCCTTAACAAAACCTTCCGGTCTCTTTCTGGCCATTTCAATAGCACTTTCAAAATCTTCCAAAGGCAGCCTTCTCGAAATCATGGGATTAAGATCAATCAGGCCATCTTCCATGAGAGAAATCGCCTTTTTATGCATGTTCCAGTTATTGCCGGCACCAATAACCCGTAAATTCTTAATATGAATGTCATCCATTCTGATGTTCATCATCTTGCCACGACCATATCCAGCCAAAACTACAGTTCCGCCTTTTGTGCAAATTCTAAGGCAACTCTGAATACACGATTCGATTCCTGTGGCATCCACAATCACGTCTGTTCCATCTGGATGTATCTTTGCGATTTCCGCTTCCAAATCCTTGTTTTCTGTGGCAATAGTAGCATATGCTCCCATTTGTTTTGCAATGCCCAGTCTCCCCTCAGAACGCGCACAGACTGTGATTCGTCGCATGCCCATTGCCTTGCCGACCGCCAACATGCAAAGTCCTATTGAGCCTGACCCCATAATCATCATCGTGTTCCCGAATTTGGCATCTGCCTTCTGCATAGCGCCGAGAGCCACACCAAGTGGCTCACACAATGCAGCCTCTTCAAATGGAATATCATCTGGTTTTTCAGCAAGTCCATAGCATGGTACTATTACATATTCGGCATATGCTCCGTTTCTTTTGAATCCAATCTCCTCAAAATTCTTACAGTATCTCCAATTACCACTCCTGCATGCATCACACTTAAGACACACTACATCATTACTCCCTATGACTGCCTTACCAATCCAAGATGCATCTTCATCACTTCCCACAGCATCAACTATTCCGCTCCATTCATGCCCCGGTATCAGTGGATAATTTGCCGGAATCCTGCCGTCTATGATTTCAAGATCCGTGGCACAGACTGCGCAGGCTTCAACCTTAACCCTGGCGAATCCTTCCTCTGGTTCCGGTATAGGTGCTTCCACCATATGAATAATTCCCGGTGCCTCTATTCGTACTGCTTTCATGTATTATTGCCTCCGCTAAAACTTCATTACGCTCTTGTAATCAATGCCAGTATCATGCATTTCTGATTAGTATCATATACGAATTATTCAGTAGTTCTCAATACTTCTGGTACAAGACGAAAAAAAGTTTCATGATTCCTTCCTGAAACTGAAAGAACCCTGAAACTTTTGTTCGTCTTATGCCTTATCAGACTACTGAATTTGCCTTGCGGCATATATCATCGCAAATAGACAATTAAAGCAATATGACACAACTGTCTGGGAATAAAACGTTGCGACCTTACCATCTGTATAATCCTCACTCGCCGGATATACTATCGCAACATCAAAACACTTGCCGGTGTCTGCTGTCACTATGATTGTTCGGCACCCGCGCTTTCTAAGCTTTATGAGTGTTGAACCATCCGGAACATTTGCACCTGAATATGTGACAGACAGAAAAACATCATTTTTCCCAAGATTACTGATATGACTATCCAGTTCTCCATAATCTCCGGCATTTTCTGTATGTATTCCGAGTTTTGAAAGCCTGTTTGCAAAGCCTATCGCGCTGATAAGTGAGTTTCCTTTCGCATAATAACTGACCACCGATGCCTGCGCTATCAGCTTAGCCGCTTCTTCGAGCAAGTTTGTATTTATTTCATCCTGTGCTGTATGAATAGCCTCTATCATAAGATCTGCGATTCGCTGCTCCTTATCTCTGGAATTATCTTTCCCGAGAAATGGATAATTCATATCAATAGCTTTTTGATCTTTGTGGTACTTCTCAAGCTCTCTTGAAAAAGCAATTGTAAACTCTCGATATCCTTCAAGTCCCAACTTTCGGCAAAACCTGATTATAGAAGCTCGTGAGCAATAACTTGCCCTTGCAAGTCTGTCTACTGTGTAATCACAAATTTCATCCTTGTGATTCACAATATAATCTGCAATCTCTTTGTCTGTCGATGTGAAGTTTTCCTGCTTTGTAAGTTGTTGTATGAGTCCCATTGACGACCTTTCTCCATTCCCAGTATAGTTTGATTTGTCCTGTTATGCCACAATTCGCCGCAAAGAAAAACCGGAAGCTGTTTTGCTGCCTCCGGCCTTGCGTTTACCGTTGTCACTTCAGTTTAACCTTGAATGTCTTGATCTCATACGGCATTATTCTGAATGAGATATGCCTGTCATCAAACGTCAGATCATCATCGCAGGTGGCTGCTGTTTCTTCCAGCATATTACATTCTGCGGCGAAAGCAATTTCTTT
>Ga0172378_10001235_pt1 | contig 23444 bp, 38 predicted proteins | sample GrowelOW332metaG_FD_119755 | JGI IMG/M metagenome (GOLD analysis project Ga0172378, IMG submission 119755) | Groundwater microbial communities from an aquifer near a municipal landfill in Southern Ontario, Canada - Pumphouse #3_1 metaG | ecosystem: Environmental > Aquatic > Deep subsurface >... | reverse complement strand
TGTAATAGGTGTTCTGCAATACAGCCTACGGGTTCTTGTGGAAACACGTAGACGATGATATAGTCCAATCCCCACAGTAATGTGGTTTCTATAGTCATACGGCAATAGTCTATAGTGTAATGATAATGTACTTTACGGTGTGGGCAACGAGCACCTGAGCGAGCTGCTGACTTGCTCATCCTCAGAAGCCGCACAAGTGAAATCTACATACTTCTCGCACATGCCTGAAGCACGACAGTTTATTAATACAGTCTTTCAAGTAATTAAGGTTCGTGGGTTTGTAAAGAACTTCTATGGTCGGCGCCGCCGCCTTGACACTAATGATTGCTACAAAGCACCTAATTCACTTATTCAAGGATGTGCTGCAGATTATATCAAGGATAAATTAGTCAATATCTACAAGTACATTCAATATAACCACTTAAAGACACAATTACTATTGATAGTACATGATGAAATTGTTTTAGCAATACCTGAAAATGAAAAGAAACATGTGCCTGTCTTTAGATGGTTACTTTCAGATTTTCAATCTTTTAGATGTCCTATTACTGCTGGTCTGGAAATGGGTACACCTTCATGGGGACAAAAAGTTGTTCCGCAAGATATTGGCTTTGAGGAACCTATTGATAAAGGCTATCTTAACTATAATGTATACGATGGATCAGTTTTTGATATCTACAGGAGCTAATTATGGATTGGTATAAAGTGAAACATGGTGATGTAGTAGTGCAATGTAACACTCTATTAAAGGCAGAAAAGTTTATTAAAGAATGCTACAATAGGGGTCTTACATGGCATTATATTGCAACACCTTTTACTACTAACTGGAGGGGGCCTGATACATGCTATAAAATACACTATGGTAAAATCTATTTTGGCAAAAAAGAATCTTTTGTTAATGCCGGATTGGAGGTAATATGGCCGGAGTAATGCGTCGTATATGGGATAACTATAAGATAATTGGTGAAGTTACAAGAAGCACAGATAAAAAGTTTATTGTAGCTGCAGCATATCGTGATGGTGTTCCATATATCTGTGTACAAGTGTTTTGGCATAATCGTGATGCTGATGAATGGTACCCAACAAAAAGCAACATTTCTATTCCACTGATAATACCTGTAAATGATGGCCTGCGCCGCGTAAGAACCTATAAGAAACTTACCAAGCTTATGGAGCAAGCATCAGAAGAACTGCAAGGCATGCCTATGGAAGATTCAGCGCATTCTGTATGGAAACAAGTCGAAAAATACCAAATTATTGAGGAGGAAGACAATGAAGATATCTGAACTTAACTCTGCTGAGGTAACTACAATACCACTTGTAGTTACTGCAGCCACTGCAAAGAAAACTAAGAAGGGCAATCCGTATTTGACTATTGATTTCTTTGATGGTACTGACCATATTTCAGGTAACTACTGGGATTGGGCTGGTAAGAATATTCCAGAGAAAAATACTATCTTAGATGTCACAGCACAACTTACTGAATACATGGGAGTTCCACAGCTAAACATTAAAAGTATAACTACAAATACTGATATGTCTTTAGCTGCTTTTACCCCGACCGGCGGAACCAACATTGAGCAAGCATATAAGGATGCTTATGAACTGCTTTCTACACTTTCCAATGATTTTTTAAGAGATTTATCACTTGAGATACTTACTAATTTGGCACCACTATGGATAACTGTTCCGGGAGCCTCTACTGTGCATCATGCATACACAGGTGGAACTTTAATACATAGCTTATCAGTTGCTAAAATGGCAAAAGTCTTAGCTATTGAAATGAACGCTAATGTGGACCTTTGTATAGCTGGTGGTTTTCTACATGATTTAGGCAAGCTCTACTGCTATAAAATAAATGGTATAGTCTGCGAAATGACTGATGACGGTATACTCCAAGACCATATTTTTACAGGCGCTAACTTTATCAGCAACTTTGCATCATCAATGGTACCTGATGAGAAATCAGAAGAAATTCTGAATTTACTGGTACATATCATACTTAGTCATCATGGCAAGCGTGAGTATGGTGCCACAGTGCCGCCGGCCTTACTTGAAGCACATATTGTGCATGAGGCTGATACCTTAGACGCAATTGCGGAGCAAATTCGTGTAGCCAGTGAAAAGAGTCAAGGTAAGTTTACAGAACGTATATGGACTCTTGATAATATGGCACAGATAACTACGCAATATACCGCCTCATTATTTAAGGAGACTTAAGATGGATGGAGTAACAATTTTATCAACAACTGAACCATCTGCTGTAGGCTTTTTAGTGTGTCTTTTCATGACTATTGGTTGCTTTGCTTGCTTTGTATATAGTATCTATGATGGTATTGTAAATGAAATGTACCAATTGTTTATTGTAACTGCTGTTACACTTGTCTTTACAGTTATTTTTGCATATGCAACTTATATTACTACAACTACAGAATATAAGGTAACTATTGATGAGACTGTTAACTACACAGAGTTTACAGCTATGTACGAAGTTATCGACCAAGAAGGTGCTATCTACACTGTAAGGCTAAAGAATGAAATCAATAAAGAAGATTGAAGAACGCTACGCTGCAGTGACGCCAGGTGACTGGATTTATGATAAGCAAGCTGGTGTAATATATGTGAAGAATCCTTACTCACAAGGACACATGATAATAGCTGATATCAGAGGTTGGGGTCACTTAGCTAGCATATTTTCTGAAGATCAAGCAGAAGCAATTCAAGATGCTAACGCTACATGCATGACTGAGGCAAAACATGACGTCAGATATCTATTAGCTAAATTGCATAAAGTAGAACGACAGCGTGACAATTTGATTAAGGTTATCCTTAGCTTAAGAAAAACTATGCAGTAACTACACAGTTCTTTCTCTAACTTATTTACAACTCCTCTAAAATATGGTATAATTTATATAAGGGAAAATATGGGAATACCGCATCACTTGTATCCAATCATATTTTAAGGAGTGTAAATATGTTAGAAAATGTTAAGCAAGAATTAGAAGCAATCATGGATGCTGCAAAATCTCAAAATCCTGCTGTTAAGCAACTATTAGAGAATATCGCATCAGATTTGGAAGAGGCGATTCAAAAAGACGACGTTCAAGAAGATGATTTATTACCTGATACTTATGCTGAAATAGACTATGGTGATAGAGAAGATGCCGAAGCAATTGATGGTGCTATCTGGGATGATAAGAATTTCAGATACTATACAGAGAGATGACATACACATGTATTACTATTGTAAACGGTAGGAGTCAAAAAGCGGTCATTCGTAAAACGCATAAAGGTATCTTTAATTATGTACATAGCATGTTTGCAAGATTTGGTAAAGATACCAGAGTGAATGTCGGCTATATTGATGATAAGTTAAATTTTGTAACAGTATTAATGTATGCAGAGTGAGCCGGGAATTCCCGGCTTAATGCTGGCAGGCAGACGGTCACAACCACCGATAGCCAGAAAGGAGTAATAAGATGTATAGAGCTGTAGCGCATGACACAGGCATTATCTTTGAAGCAGAGTCCCTACAAACTATTTATTATGCAGTAATGCATGATATGCGTTGGGACTTGAAGTACCATGGTACTTCATCTCTATATACCTTTCATAGGTATGTAGATGGTACATATGCTTCACCATTCTATAGGATTGAAGGTAAGACAAGATGACAGAAGAAACACGTCAATGTGGAGCTTGTGGAAAAGTCAAACCTTTGTCAGAGTTCTACAAAGATGGCAAAGACAATCATGGAAAAACGAAGTATCGTCGCGATTGTAAGGATTGCTACAAAGTAGCTCGTCTATATGAAAGGAAGAAGAAATGAAGGAACCTTGTGCTGTATGCGGTAAAGAGCTTCTACAATGTGATACTATTTGGACTGCTGAGGGTTCACTTTACTGTTCAAAGGAATGTGGCATTAAAGACTTTGAAAAGGAATATGGCAAGAATGCCGAAAAGCTCTTCAACTTAATAGCTGAAGAAATAATCGTGGAGGAAATCTTATGAAGACTAAAGAATTTCTGGCAATGCTTCCAGATACTGACCTAAGACATCTTTATTTGGAAGAACTTGGTTACAAGGTTATTAATAACCTTATATCTCAAGAAAGGATTAAAGATAAGTACGTCAATCCTGCGACACTTAATCGTTTGATTGAGAAAGAAATGGCTTGTAGGTACTGCGAGATTATTCAATGAAAAAACTTACTACAACTGTTACCTACAAAGTACCTGATGGCATATACTGTGAACAGTGTAGATTTTGCCGACCAATTAAGAAAGCATACGTATGTGCATTGCATAATGACCCATTGCTTATAGAATCTGATAGTATGGTTCGTAAAACTAAAAACTGTCTCATTGGTAAAAAGTCAGCAGACCAAATATCTACTTCGGATATTCTTGACATATATGACCAACTTATCAAAAGCGGTGTCAAATTTAAAAAGGCAAAGGAGATAATTATTGAACGGTATGGAGGCTAAAACTTGTAAACAATGTGGTTTAACCAAACCTATTGAAATGTTCCGAAAGTATTATGGAGGTCGAGCAGGTAACTACAGTGTATGCCTTTCTTGCGAGAAAATTAATTCGCGCTGCAAGTACCTTGCAAGAAAACCTAATCGTTTTCCAAGTGAAGAGCTTGAGCTACAAGCTATCTATGCTTTATATGATAAGCAGAGAAGCATTGGTCTTAAGCCACCGCGCCCCCGCGGCACTTTAAGCTATGAACTCACAGAGGCAATTAAAGACATTGCACCGGCAGAACTACAAAAGTGGTTAACTGCAGAGCTCACGCTTGAACCAACTTACTACATTGAAGTAGTGTATGAAGGTCTTAAAAAGATGTATATGCCAGTTAAGTACATTGACCAAGCAACCTATACACCTATTTATGACAAGACGTATGAAAAAATTCTTAATCAAATTCTTGAAAGGTTCTATGAATATGAAGATTCGAAAAATTGATATACTTGCTGCAATTGTTATTGCGGCAATGGTCTGGTTAAGCCTTTCATGGTTTGAGGTTGCAAGTAAAAACTTGCAACCAGAACCTACCTACAGTTCGTTCAATCTTTTTGAGGTATTCAAATGACCGAACAAGAAATGCGTGAAGTAATTCGGTCCTCATTTCCTAAGTTGAATGAACAAGTCGAATGGTTAGAGCAACATACTTCATATTGTTACAATGCTCTTATAGGTTACTGGATATCTCGCAACTTCAAAAACGCAACAGAATTTAAAAACTATTTGGAGGCTCTATGAAAGCAATTGTAGAATTAACTAAAGATGAGTACCGGCAAACAACTGATATCTACAATAATCTTCGCGAAAAGCTTGATGGTAAGGTATCATCTATATGGTTTGACAACTTTGATAAGCGCAGTGGCTATGCGCATTACAAATTCAGTGGCAAAGTATCTACAAGGCTTACTGAAAAATTAGGCAGGATGCCTACAACGACCGAAATCATCATACTTGTTGATGGAGGATTTTCACACTTTGGTGCCACTTGTAGCTTGACTACTTCTGGCTTCTTTACAGGGAGGGTTAACATTGACTAATTTTGAACTTACAATCGCTAAGGACTATGTAGCAGAATGGGGCGTCGCCGCGGCGATTAGAGAATTATTCCAGAATGCTATTGATAGCAAGAAGCGCTGGTATAGCAAATACGAAGATGGTATTCTTTCCATCATCACCCCGGACACCCAGTTATCTACAAGCACTCTCATTCTTGGTTGCACTACAAAACTCAATGACAGTGACGCCATAGGACAATATGGCGAGGGCTACAAGCTGGCCCTCTTGGTGCTCACTCGTATGGGTTACACAGTTAAGGTTTACACTGGCAATGAGTGCTGGTCTACACGCTTCAAGCAATCTCGGCGCTTTGATAACACTCCAATTCTCACAATCGATGTGGAAAAGACCAGAGTTAAGTATGTTGACTTAATTTTCAGCATTGAGCTTCCTGAAGATGTTTACCAGTCAGAGGTTGTAGATAAGACTCTCTTCCTTCATGACCACACTGTTGTAATGAAAGATGACACAGTAGAAGTTCTTGAAGAGCATAAGCTTTATGTCAGCGGTCTGTATGTGATGGATCTGCACCTTATGTACGGTTACAATTTCTACAATCTGAAGTTAAACCGTGACCGTAACTCAATTTCTGACTTTGACCTTCTGTGGAGAACTTCAGAGTTCTGGGGCAAGCATGTTGTTGAAGCTACTAAGCTAATATTCAGCAGTATAGATGATGTTCGTTACATTAACTACCTCAGCTCTTCAGACTTTAAGCAAGAGATTCTCGAGTATTTCTACAAGACTTATGGTGCATCTGCTTATCCCGTTGTGACAGAGAGTGATCGCTCCCGCGTCCCTACAGGTTACACTGGCGTGGTCGTCTCGCCGCTGCTGCGCACTCTGTGCTGTGACGCTAAAGATTTTCCTGCCTTAAGGCCTGACCCAGAATCAACTAATCAGCGCATTATTCGCTGGGCGAAGAAACTACAGGTCTCCTCCGATGATTATGACGAGTTAATCAGCATCCTTGGTGAATAATAAAAGCCGGTCAATTGACCGGCTTTTTCCATACATAGTTGTCTTCGTAATCATCCAGCTTTTCTACAAGCTTATCATAGAACGGCTTGTATGCTGTTAATATCTTCCCATCTTTGCCGAGGCTCTGTTCACGCAGAGCCTCTAACTTTGCTTGATACACGTCGGGGATATCTACAAGCTGTTCCTCTGCCAAGGCCTTGTAGCCCTCAATCACCTTGTCTGCTGGCGTCACCTTAAGTGCCATCTCTTCAAGCATTTTGTCGATGTTGCTTCTTACTCCATGCACTTCAGGCTTATCTAAGATGTATCTTGCATAAGCGCCAAGTGGGTCCCCTCCTGCTTCTTTCAGGCACTTATAGTAGCTGGCGGCACTATCCAGCAACTGTTGCTCCTTCGGGTTTTTGGCGCCCTGCCGCCACACCCGGGTTACCATACAGTTGATACTTTCACACTTCTTACAAATGGTGTTATGACCTACAGTACTGGTTCTTATTCCTTTGCTTCTTGACACGTAGGGTCTAAAATCAGTTTCTGGTAGGTCCTTCAAACACTGCTTACAAATCATAATCTTCCTCCTAAATCTACAATAAGTTTTTCGACTTCTGGTGTGCGCGGTTTGTTCATTGCTCTTTTCAATTTTGCTTTTTGGAGGCCACAGGCTCTACACAAGTGTTTATGGCCTCTATAGGGTTCACAGTTATACTGATGGCAGTTCTCACAATAGATTCTGGTAAGTTCAATACCACCTGGTATTAAGAAACCTTTTTGTGCCTGATCTACATAATACTCTCTGAGTTCCTTTAAATGCCGTGATGTTCTACTATCTCTTTCTTCAAGCTTTAGCCATTTAAGGTAGTCTTGGTATCTTAATTCGCATGCTGGACACCTATTGTTTGTATACTTCTTACCCCTGTGCTCTGGCTTAGCCTCTCCTTGGCCGCACCATCTACAAATCATCTTTTCTCACCTCCATTATAATTATATGTTATTATGTTATAGGGTATATCTGTTTATTGGGGCACGAAAGTACTATCGTTGTATATTATTGTTAGAAATCTTCTTGATTATTGCAAAAGGGTATGTTAATATTTGTTGTTTTGTTTCTATTGTACAAGGATTTCTCTACACACGTTACTTTTTCTAATTTTACTTTAGCTAATTTTTCAGGAATATTTACGTTTATTATTGTATTTATACTGTATATAGTTATATTGTATTTCTGCGCCGCTGCGCTTATTGTATATTTTGTTACTATATTTATCTAAAATACTTACAAAAAGGTTGTTTTGGTGTTACTAAAAAAACGGCTCTTCGAAAAACCATAAAATATTTTAAAAAAATATTTTTCAAAAATTTTGTGGGTTTTTCGAAGAGCCCCCCCCCGGGAGAACAAAAATTGTGATAAAAGTAGGTAAACGAATAACAATTAAAAACAATTAATATCATTTAATTAATAATAATACTATATATATTATTTATATATACATTATATATGCTTTATATACCTTATATTCCTAAAAAGTTAGCTAAAGTTAATTAAGGAAAAGATAATTTTAAGAAACCAAAATATTGTAGGTATTGTAGGTAATTGTATCTACATACAATAATTAACAATATTGATAAACACTAATAAAACTGCAAAATATAAAGTTTAGTTGAGCCTTTTTTTTGAGATAATTAAGATTGTTAGATAATAACAATTAAACACCCTATATGCGCTAATGCTGAATAATTGTGGAGGCTCCCAACACTTTATTAACGTTTTTGGCTCCCTTCCACAAGCTGGATCCAATTTCCCTTGGCTGAATCTCTAAGGAAAACTCTGGCGCAGCTGCGCTGGGACCCAACAATTTACTATGAACCGCCGCGGCGGCACAGGAATGAAGGAGTTTGTAGATAAGCTCGCTTTTAGCGTTTATAGAGTGAATAGAACAGAAGACTGCGCGCTTTTAGCTAAATTAGAACCAATAATACAGATAAGCTGGCTTTTAGTTTGCAAAGGAAAGGACTGCGCAGTAGAAGCACAGTGCTGACTGGCTGCGGCGTTACTGAAGTAGTGAGCTACAACATCGACTGGCTGAGGCGAGCAGTGGAGTACAGTGTTGACTGGCTGCGGCGCTCACGGGATGCGGCGCCGCTACAGATGGGCTGAACTGTAGATACTACTACAGAAAATAAGAACTGTGTAGTTACTACATCGTTCTTGAAAAAACATACACAAGGCTGCACGATTCCATGGTATAATATATGTAGAGTCAAGGAATCAGAATGAATAAATACGCGAGTCACCGCGTCACAGTGACGGAAAGGAACTTACCATGACATTCGAAACTACAAATTCAACAACCACTACTTCCGCTCGTGCACTTCCGGGCACCGCAATGTTGACTAACATTTCGCTCAATGTAGCGAATGACGTCATCAAGCAAATCAATGATGCAGGCGATACCTACAAGGAACAATTCCTTGCGTCGCAGAAAGACAACAATGCAATGGACTCACTTGTAGCTACTCTGTTTAACTTGTCTGCTATCGACCTTAGCTACTTGAATGATGAGCCTGAGACCACACTGGAAGCAATGCTTAAGAGTCAGCAATCGAAGCGTTCCCGCTGCAAAAGCAAAGCAATGACGCTTGACAATTACAGAAACCTGATGGCTGGCGCCGTCGCAGAGATACTGCTCCGCAGTGCATTAGGCAAAGAGAAATCTGTAGTTGCTTCCCGTCGGTCAAAAGGTATGATGTCTTACACGCAGGAAGAACTCCTCGGCTATGAGAAAGACCAAGATGCTCTGAAGCGCGAGATTCGTAACCTTCAGTCCAAAAAGTCCATTATGAAGTCGAAAGCCAACTTTGATGAAACCAGCGAAGCATGGCAACAGCTTTTGGACGCTGAGGCACAGCTCAAGGAAATGAAGACTGACAATGTCAAGATTGTAGATATCACCCGCGAGACGCTTACGGAAATGTTCTTAAACGTTGATATTGATAAACTTAAGGCTGATGAAGCCCGCGATATGCTGAAAAAGATACTGGAAACTATCAGCGAATAATAAAGAGAACCGCGAGAAATCGCGGTTCTTTATTATCCGTGTAACTACAGTCAGACAATGCCGAGGCGGCGCAGTGGTGAAGTGGCACAGACTAGCTGAGGCTTTTAGCGGCTAATAATAGCCAAATTGACTGAGGCGACGCAGTGGTGATGCGACACAGACTAACTGTGGCTTTTAGCCGCCCTACACAACTTTGTCCGACTGAGGCGAGAAGTGAGGCTCAGTGCTGACTGGCTGTGGCGATGCGGATAAGAAAAATATTTCTAAAACATATGTACAGCCGCGCGAAAATGCGTTATAATATTAATAGAAAGAAGGTATAAAAATTATGAATGAAAAACAACTGTTCAACTTAAAACAACTGATACGCGACTTACCGGCGGGAACCGGCGGACTGACGATGGAGGAACTTGAAGACGTACAGCAAGCAGTAAATAATGAGCTGTATGCAGTACGTATCAAAGCGTTTGCGCTTATGCTTGAAGCGAGGATGACTGGCGTTGATAATAACGAGGATACGATGGAAGCATTCTACAATACGATGGAAGCATTCTACAATACGCAGTGGACAATTCAATTCGGTAGGCATAAGCTGGTTGTAGATAACGGTGCAACGATTTACCAAGGCATACTGTCAACGCTGAAAGACATAATCGATAATGAACTGTAATAAGTACGGCGCTTCGGCGCCGTATATCTTTTTCTGCTTTTAGCGGCTGCGGAGCGACACAGTAGCACATATCTCCTGCTGAAATAGCCGCGGCACAGCATATACCGGTCGCGGCTTTTAGCGGCCGTGGCACGCTCTGGTCCGACTGAGGCATTGTAGTTACCACTCGGCTCAGCATTGCTGTGGCAACAAGAGAGGGTCATAACTACAGTCATACTGCGCTTCACTGCGGCGATGCGGCCCAGAAAAATATTTCTAAAACATACACAAGGCTGCGCAGAAATGTGGTATAATATAAATGAGCGAAAAGCTCGAATAAAAATATTGTGAGGTACAACAACCATGACTGAAAAGACACTTTCCAACTTAAAGCAATTGCTGATGGATGCACGAATTGGCGAAGGCGGTTTGGCAGAAGAAGAGCTGAATGACATATTTGATTCTGTAGAACATGACTTATACAAAGCACGACTCGAAGGCTTTGTGTTTATGCTTGATAATGCGATGCCTTCATCCGCTGCAGACTCTGTAGAAGGCCAACGGTACTATGAAGAGACAATGGAAAAGTTCTACAATACGCAATGGCATATCACATTCGGCGAACATAAAGTGGTTGTAGATAACGGCGCTACAATTTTTCAAGGTATACTGTCGATACTGAAAGATATAATCAATAACGAACTTTGAATAGAAATGCACGGCGACGCCGTGCATTTTCTTTATCGCAATCGCAGCTAAGATTTAGTCCAGTATGGCTGTGGCGATGCGGATAAGAAAAATATTTCTAAAACATACACAAGGCTGCGTAAAAACATGGTATAATATAAGTAGAGAGGTGGTTATGATATGAACTTAAAAATACTTGAAACAGCGCTGAAACAGCAATTGGTATCTGGCAAATGCACAAATGAAGAGACACGGCAAATTGCAGAAGCTCTCATTGAGTGCAGCAATCTACACGAGGTTTATTCCTCAGCAGACATTTGGAAAGACGAAGTGCTTGTAGTTACTCCTGAAACTGCTTTGCAGTATGTTGGTGATATTCTTTATGATGCCTATGGAAGAAGATGTCGAAGCTTAAATGTAAAGCAGTTACCATTTGACCAGTTCAAAGCATTGGCTATGCTTGATTTTCGACTGAAAGATGTTTCTGTAGAAGTTCTACAATACAGCTATGATGTACTTTCAGATTTGTGGATAGAAAACGATGAAGAAGGTTCAAACAATCCAGATGGTTCATATAAAAATGATAATCTTACAGACGTTGAAAAAGCATTGCTATGTTACATTCTTAATACGACTGAAGTTTCTGCTCAGAATAATAAAGTCGTAAAGTCTATACTGGATAAAATATCGTAAGTTATAAGCAGCGCTGAGGCGCTGCTTATTTTTGCGCTTTTAGCGGCCAGCCTTTGAGGAGCACAGCTGAAATTGCTTTTAGCCGCCCGGTCCAGTTGACATAGCCAAAGCTGCTTTTAGCGGCCCGGGTCAGTTAGCATAGCTGAAGCTGCTTTTAGCAGCCCGGCCCAGTTAGCATAGTCGAAGCTGCTTTTAGCAGCCCGGGTCAGTTAGCATAGCTGAAGCTGCTTTTAGCAGCCCGGGTCAGGTAGCATAGCTGAAGCTGCTTTTAGCAGCCCGGGTCAGTTAGCATAGCTGAAGCTGCTTTTAGCGGCCCGGGTCAGTTAGCATAGCTGAAGCTGCTTTTAGCAGCCCGGGTCAGTTAGTATAGCTGAAGCTGCTTTTAGCGGCCCGGGTCAGTTAGCATAGCTGAAGCTGCTTTTAGCGGCCATATATAGCATAGTTTGGCTGAAGCGATACTACAAATGTAGAATATGCAGTGCAATACAGCATTGACTGGCTGAAGCGATATGGAAGTACTACAAACGTAGAATAAATCGGCAAAAATAGCCAGAGATGTAACTCTCTGGCTTGCTAAAATATTTCTCTCATGCAGTCGCTTGACTGCATGAGAGACTTTGTTGACTTTACAGTAGACTCTTGAGAAGCTCTACAATCTTCTCTTGACTCAAATTTTCATTACTTTCAATTGTATCAATAATTGTGACGATTTCTGATTTTCTGACGTTATTTTCATCAACCGGTTTGATACTTTCGCGTCTTTCAATCAACATTGTTTCAATTCTTACTGCGTTTCTGTACTCGTCATTGTCATTTTCTGTCGGTGTTAACCATTTCGATAATGTCTTTTTTGATTGAATTGAACGAATTGCTTTGATTGTTTCGTCATAATCTAACAAGTCAACATCGCTTTGTTCATACATTGTGACCGGTTTATCTTTCGGTTCCAGTAATTGACGAACTTCTTTCAGCATTTGTTCTGACTTTAAAACTTCTGTCATTTCTTTTTCGTACGTTGATTTGAACTTTTGTTTCTTCAGCCGACACTTTATTGACTGAAGTCTTTTAAGTTCTCTTGCTACGTTTTCGACGTTGTTGTCAAGCGACTGAGACAGTTTTTCGATTTCTTTCATGTTTTGCATTTGTAGTACCTCTTTCACATTATAAAAATTTTGAATGAACATTTGAAAATAAATGACTGTTCATCACTTATCTTCTATATATATTATATCATATTTTGAGATAGAAATATGCTATATTTTGTAAACGATTTATGAACGTATTATTAACATCATTCTATAGATGTAGAGAATATTTGTTCTTATTCTACACTTGTGGCCGAAGAGCATTTGTTCTTGCTTTACAGTCGCAGTGCTAGAACAACTGTTCTTGTTTTACTGATGCAGAATAGAACAACTGTTCTGGCAAATAGCCTAAAATTATAACCGATTTTCTGTGCAAATTGCTGCACCTGGCGCTGCGGCGCAGGATTTAAGCTAAAAATATTTTAGTGCGGCGCAGGATTTAGCCTAAATCATTTAAAGCGGCGCAGTGGGAATAAGATAGTGTGTAGATACCTCCAACTACCATATAATTGTATTATAGGAGGTGAGAAACATGTGGATGGTAGAAGCAAAAGAACAGGGGATAGATGTATGGGCACAGCAGCCAGGCGAAACCCAATGGGAGTATACAATCTGGTTAACATATCGAGATAGCTATCCAGGCAAAAAGCCATCGTACCAAGACGTTGCGGACCAACTGCAGACGACAAATTCTGTAGTTAGAGGCGTCGCCAGTAAATGGTCATTCCCGGCTAGAATGCAAGCATGGATAGCGGAATGTGATAGAATCACATTGCAGCAAAGACAGCAAGAGATTGTAGATATGAACAAGGCCAATATAGAGATGGCTGCAAAACTACGTAAGAAGTTGAGTGTAGCTATAGACAATATAGATGAACTTAATCTAAAGCCGAATGAAATAGTTAATCTAAGCAAAATGACAACAGAGATGGAACGGAAGGCCCGTATTGATAATCTTGAACAAATACCTGTAGAGCATAAAGCAGTCGCCGCGCCGCCGGCAAGTAAAGAAGACTTAAGTGAGGTTGTAGATATTCTCCTCAAGGCAGGCGCGCTACAGGTAAAGCATACCACAGAAGTTAAGGTTGACAAATTTATAGAAGGAGAAGCAATAGAATGTCCTACTGGAAAGACTCAATGATATTTTTTGGAGGAGAATGTGCTTACTGCGGTCATACGCCGCGGCGCGGAGAGCACTTGACAAGAGATCATCTATTACCTGTCTGTAAAGGTGGTATCACTAAAGCTGACAATATTGTGCCAGCTTGTAGTTCGTGTAACAACTCCAAGGGGTCTGAGGACTTCAAAGAGTGGTTTATGAGGCAGCCATTCTTCAGCCAAGAGAGGCTGAATAGAATCTTTAAATGGCGGACAATTATGCGGGAGGTCGGAGATGAATTTAGATAATGTGAGTCAGGAAGAGCTACAGCGCCTACTCACGCCTAAGACTACAAAGTATATTCCATATACTCCTACGCCTAAGCAGAGAGCATTTCTACTTATGAACAATAAAGAGATCCTATATGGCGGCGCCGCTGGAGGTGGAAAAGCACTTGTAGTTAATACGCCCATCTTGACTACTACTGGTTGGAAAACTATGGGAACACTTAAGGTCGGAGATGAAGTCTATGACGAGAAAGGAATACCCTGTAGAGTCTTAGCGAAGTCTGCAGTGCAGTATAATCATCATTGCTATGCCGTTAAATTTGATGCAGGAGTGACTATATATGCTGATGAAGAGCACTTATGGAAGGTTAACTACAATGGGTGTAATTTTGTAGTTACTACCAAGCAAATGATTCAGCAGAATTATATGATACATGTTGCAGAGCCTCTTGCTGGAATAGAGCAAAGCTACAATCCATATGCATTTGGTGTATGGTTAGCTGCAGGTAAGAAGCGCTGCGCTGTCTATGATATTGATCAAAGTGTAGCTGATGTACTGAGCGAGGATGGATTTTATGTATCTTGTGTAGGACCTAAAAAGTACTTTATACAGGGGTATATCCATAAAGAGCATAAAGTAATACCAAGTGAATACTTATTATCCTCCTATAATCAGCGTTTAATGATGCTGCGAGGCATAATGGACTGCATTGGAGTGGTACATCAAAAGTATTACTCTGTAGATATTCCAGGCAAGGCGCTGCGGCAAGATGTTATAGCTTTAATTAGTTCATTAGGCATCAAGGTAAAAGTAAAGGGAACAGATTTGCATTGGCGCACTGCTGAAAACATGTTTAGAGCACATAAGGTGCCCACTAAGCATGATAGTCTACAAGATAAATATTACCGAGTGAGAGATGTTGTGAGTGTAAAGAGTCATCCAGTGCAGTGCATAGTAGTAGACACTCCAAGTCATTTATTCCTCGCTGGGTTAAGTTTAGTTCCTACACATAACTCTGTTGCTCAATTGATGGCGGCACTACAGTATGTAGATATTCCTGGTTACTCTGCTATTTTGTTCCGTAAAACATATGCTGACTTGTCACTTCCAGGAGCACTGATTGATATGTCTAAGCAATGGCTAATGCCGTTTGTAGATACTAAAGAAGTTAAGTGGTCTGAAAAAGATAAAAGGTATGACTTTCCTTCAGGTGCCACGCTTAACTTTGGTTATCTTGAATCAGCAAATGATTGTTATAGATATCAAGGAGCTGAATTTCAGTATATAGGCATGGATGAGGTTACTCATATTGACCCAAATAACTACAGATATTTGTTTTCTCGACTTAGAAAGCCTAAAAAGCTGGATGTTCCTTTACGTTTCCGTGCTACAGCAAACCCTGGTGGGCAGTTTGGCGAATATTATTATCAAAGATTCTTTGTGGAGGGGAAAGATGCTGGACGTATTTTTATTTCTGCAGGTCTTAATGATAATCCTTACCTTGATGCTGAAGCTTATAAGGAATCTTTAGCAGAACTTGATCCTATTGAGAGGGAAAGGCTCCTTAATGGTAACTGGGAGATAAAAGCTACAGGAGACTTATTTAATAGACACTGGTTTAATATAGTTTCAGTGGCAGAAGTACCCTCGGCGGCACGCGTTGTTAGATATTGGGACTTGGCTTCTACAGACCCTGCTAAACGAAAAAGTAAGAACAAACGAGATCCTGACTGGACTACTGGGTTAAAAATGGCTTTCTATCAAGGAATGTACTGGATTCTTGATGTTGTTCATGTTCAATGCACTCCTGCTGATGTAGAGACATTAATATCTGATACGGCTAAAACTGATGGATATTCTGTAGCTATTCGCATGGAGCAAGAACCAGGTTCCTCTGGAGCATACACTACGGACCACTTTGGAAGAGGTGTTTTAACAGGATATGACTTTATTGGGGTTACTTCGTCTGGGTCAAAGGTAGAGCGTGCCCGTACTGCCTCTACAGCAGCACAGAATGGCCTAATCTTAATAGCAAGTAACTGTAGAAACATGTTAGCACTATTAGACGAATTAGACATTTTTCCATATGGAGCTAAAGATGACATTGTAGATAGTCTTTCTGGTGCTTTCAATTATTTTAGAACAACTACACTGTTGCGTATACCAACAAGTGTAAAAAAGACTGGTGGTTCTTACTGGTCAAACTTTAATAGGAGGAGTTAAATGCGCAATGTTAGTTTAAAGCAACTCGGTTCTACAGGACTTAATAGGTATGGGCCTTACATATATGAAGAGTTCTTACCTGAGTTGCAGTGGCCAAGAGCCAACAAAGTATATCAGGAAATGAGCGATAATGATCCAGTTATAGGTGCTATCTTATATCTTGCAGAGATGCTGATTCGAGGTACTACATGGTCAGTAGAAGGAAAAGATGAAAATGCAAAATTCCTTGAGGAATGTATGAATGACATGGAAATGTCATGGCCTAATGTCATATCTGAAATACTTTCTATGCTTACATATGGATTCAGCTTTCATGAAATACTCTATAAGGTGCGCCGCGGCCCTACAGAAACTAGTCCTAAGTATAGAAGCAAATATTCTGATGGGCGTATAGGATGGCGAGGTATGCCTATAAGAGCTCAAAGGTCTATAGAAGGTTGGATATTCAATAAAGAAGATGACCTTGTAGCAGTAGAGCAGCTTTGTGAACCTAATTATTTTAAAGTAACAATTCCTATGTCTAAGGGGTTACTTTTTAGAACTCGAGTATCTAAGAATAATCCTGAGGGTAAATCTCTTCTTCGTAATGCTTATCGTCCATGGTTCTTTAAAAAGCATTTTGAAGAAATTGAAGGTATAGGTATTGAGAGGGACCTTGCAGGTTTTCCAGTTCTTACTGCACCTGATGGGTTGGACTTATGGAATGATCAAGACCCATTAATGGTAGAGCTTAGAGCTAAAGCGGAAACGTTAGTATCTAATGTAAGAAGAGACAGCGAAGAAGGTATGTTACTTCCTCATGGATGGGATTTGAAGTTATTAACTTCTGGGTCCACAAGGCAAATTGATATAAGCACTACTATTGAACGATATGATAATAGAATAGCTATAACAATGCTTTCTGATATTATACTACTTGGTAGTAAGTCTGGCTCCTTTGCTTTGGCAGATACAAAACAATCAATGCTTGCAGCATCTTTACAATCTCAACTCTATAATATCGCTGATGTATTTAATACTAAGGCAGTGCCGCGTCTATTTGAAGCTAATGGTATTGCAGGACCCTACCCTAAAATTGTTCCTGGTCAGATACAAATGCCTACTCTTCAGGAAATTGCTTTAATGCTTAGAGCAATGAAACTTCCTATCAATGATGACTTTGAGTTACAAAATTATCTGCGTAAGATTATGAATATGCCTGAGTTAACAAAAGACCAACATGAGCAATACTATGAAGGCACTGATGAACAAGGCTCTGTAGATACTCTTGACGATGTCAATGAGAAATTAATGGAGCAGAATGGAGATATATCATGAAACCAAAAGTAGGTCAATCTAAACAGGACTTTATAAGTTCCTTTATGGAACAAATGAAGGATGAATACCCTGATGAAAAGCAACGTATTGCTGTAGCAGAAAGTACTTGGGAGCAGAGCTTATTTAAAATAGCAAAATCTGTAGATGAGTCTCAGTTAGTTATGGGTTGGGCTAATGTATCTGTAAATGCAGACGGTTCCATACCATTTGACTGGCAAGATGATGTAATTCCTATTGAAGTTCTTGAAAAAGCTGCTATAAATTTTATGATGGATTATAGAGGCAGCGGCGAGGTTCATATGGGAGAAAGTAAAGGAGTGGTAGTCGAGTCTATCGTCTTTACTAAGGAAAAGCAACGAATTATGGGCATTCCAGAAGGATGCGTTCCAGAAGGATGGTTTATAACAGTAAAATTGTTTGATGCAGATGTATTCGCTAAAGTAAAAAGTGGCGAATATAAGATGTTTTCAATACAGGGTAAAGCTGTGCGGCGTAGATATTGAGAAGTACCAAAAACCATATAATAATATTAGGAGGTAAGTATGCCAAACTTACTTGAAGACTTGATCATTGACCGAGTTGACTTAGTTGATGAAGGAGCTAATTCAGAAGCCTTCATCGAACTTTTTAAAAGAAAGGGGAAAAATATGAACTATACTGAAGTAATGGCACAGTTAACAGCAGAGCAAAGTGCGCCTATAAAAGCTGAATTTGATCGTCTTAATGGCGAGATTACAGTTCTTAAGGCTAAGCCAGCTCCGGCACCTACCGAAGAAGATATCATAAAGAGTATGCCTGAAGCGGCTCAGAAAGTCTTTCAGACTTTAAAAGTCCAGAAGGAAGCTGCTGAGGAAACCCTGCGCAAATCTAAGGAGGTTGAAAAGGAAGCTGTTGCTGTTGCAAAAGCGGCAACACTGAAGTCTTTACCTATCGAGCAGAAGAAGCTTGTAGAAATTATCAAGAGTGCATCTACAGATGTTCTTGATTTACTTTCTGCAGCTGCTGCTTCTATCGATGCTACTGTACTTAGTACTGTAGGTAAAGAAAAAGGTGCAGCAAATAATCCTGACTCGGCTTGGAGCAAGATTGAAACAAAGGCTACCGAAATTGCTAAGTCTAAGAATATTTCTCAGGCAAAGGCAATAAGTCAGGTAGTTGAGGAAAATCCTGATCTCTACAAAGAATACTTACAGGGAGGTGCAAACTAATGTTAACTGCGTATGAAATTCCAGGTCTGTCTTATAGTCTTCCGGCTACTACGGCTATTAAGAGATACCGTTTCGTATCTATAGATAGCAATGGCTTAGCCATACAGGCTACAGCGTCTACGCCTATACTCGGCGTATCTCGTAATGAGATAGATCCGGTCGGCAATCCTAATGACCAGATTTTGGATGTCGCTGATGGCATTATGATTGTTGAAGCAGGTGGTATTATTGCCGCCGGCAATACAGTTTCTTCTGATGCATCTGGTAAGGCTGTTGTAGCTACTGATGCAGAGCAGAGTACATCTTCGCCTTATGCATATACAGCAGGTTCGCCTATAGCTGGAGTAGCCCTTACTAATGCTACTGGAGCTGGCGTGCTTGTTGCAATAAAATGCTTTGGTGTATCGGCTGCTGGTGGAGCAGATGGAGCAGATGGAGCAGATGGAGCATCTCTTCAGACTATTTCTTATACCGGTACTGGTGATGCTCTTGTAGCACAGGTTATCGGCGCAGCGGCACAAACCGGCGTCATTTCCAAAGTCTACATTATTTCTCTCGGTACAGCTTCTGGTATAGATGATTCTAATACCTCAGTCTTTGCACTGAAAGTTGGAAGCACTACTAAGGCTACTGAAACTTTTGATGCTACTACAGCTTTTCCGGCTAATGGTAGTCTCATTGAGTTAACTGTTGCCAGCGAAGCAGTATCTGCTGGAGATGTGCTGACTTTGACAGTTACCAATGGCTCTACAGCTGATGTACCAGCTTATCTGGTCCAGGTTGTAGTTGCTACAGCTTAAGAAAGGAGATAAATAATGCCAGAAATGAAACAGGCACATATTGATCGTGCCTTAACTAATATGTCTGTAGCATATATGCAGGATGCCGGCGTTTATATTGCGAATAAGGTATTTCCTACTATTCCAGTTATTCGCCAGTCTGACCTTTATTACATATACAATACAGGCGACTTCCTTCGCGATGAGGCTCAGGTACGTGGGCGCATTGCTGAATCTGCCGGCGGAGACTATGACCTTTCGACTGCTTCCTATTTCTGTAGGAAACATGCCTTTCATAAGGACATTGCTCCTGAAGACCGCGTAAACTATGACCAGCCTTTGAATGCTGACCGTGATGCTCAAATCTTTGTTTCACAGAAGATGCTTATCAGACGTGAAATGGAGTGGGCTTCTAAGTTCTTCAAGGTTGGTGCATGGACAAATGAGATTGCAGGTGTTGCTGCTTCTCCTTCCACTTCTCAGACTATTTACTGGAATCTGGAAACTTCTGACCCTATCGGCGATATTACCAAGGCTGGCATCAACATGGCGGCTTCTACAGGTATGAAACCAAATACTCTGGTGCTGTCTCCGTATGTCTTTAATGCCCTTAAAAATCATTTTGACATACTTGACCGCATAAAGTATACTGAGAAGGGTATCGTTACTACGGCACTGCTCGCTTCTCTGTTTGAAGTTGATAATGTGTATGTCGCCTGGGCGGTAGCTAATACTGCTAAAAAGGGTGCTACGGATGATGTCGGCTTTATCATGGGTAAGCATGCACTGCTTTGCTACAGTAATCCTAACCCAAGTATTCGGTCTGCTTCTGCAGGATATATTTTCTCGTGGACTGGCTTTGAAGGCTCCGGTGAATACGGTAACCGTATTGTGCGTATACCTATGGATATGCTCGGCCTTGGTGTTGAGCGTATTGAGGGTGAGATAGCCTTTGCTGCTCATAAAGTCGGTGATGACCTTGGAGTTTTCTTCAAGGATATCATACAGTAATGTCCTACTATATCTGCAAAAGAGCTTTTCGTGATACACACGGTCCTGTTCCTGCCGGTTCTATTGTAGATCCGGCAGGCCTTAAACGATTTAAGTATCGTTTACAGGAACAGCATATTGTAGAAATTACTGAACAAAACTATGAGCGGTATGCTAAGTACTTTTCTATAAAATATGCTGTAGATATTCCTAACCCTATTGAGTCTTTACCGGTAGCTAAAGTAATCATTTAAGGAGGCGTTTATATGTCTTGGACTTACTCAGGAGATCCTACAAGTAGCCCAAAAGATGAACTACGCTTTCTTATAGGTGATACAAATAGTGTAGAACCTATTATGCAAGATGAAGAGTTACAGTATCTTATTGGTAAGTATGGTACCAATGACAACCTACTTAAATATCATACCTACATACAAGCTTCTACAATATTTGCCAGAGATATTAAACGTTCTTTAGGTCCACAATCAGAAGACCCTACAAAACGTTTAGAGTACTTTCAGCAGCAAGCTGAAAAATATGAACGATTACTTACAAGTGCCGGCTTAAGCCTTCCACACTATGCTTACCCTAAAATCTTTAGGAAAGGCATGCAAAGCAATCCTCCTACTGAAGGAGATGCTTACTATGTATAATAGCATAAAGCCCTGGATTAATTTACCAGCTACTAGAAAGCCTTATATAAAGCGAGATGGAACCGGAGAAAAAGTATTTTCTGCAGATATTTCTTTTATGTGTTATGCAGAAGGTAAAGTATCTGTAGTTACTAATAAAGAAGGTAAAGAAGTTGTTTCAAACAAACGACTTTATATTGAGGGCACTACAGAAATGAGTGAGCTTGATAGAATTTCTTTTGAAGGGCGAGAGTCAGATATTAAAGCCATTAGCTACTTTTATAGAAATGGTTCTATAGATATTAAAGTGGTGTATTTATAATGAAAGCATCATTTGATTTATCAGGTGAGCAGTTAAGTAAATTTGAAGCATCTTGTCAAGTTGTGATACAGCGTGTTGATAAAGGTACTAAGAAAGCTACAATAGCTGCTTGTGAAGAAATAATGAATGCAAGTAAAGAACAAGTTCCTAAAGACACTTTAACTCTACTATCCAGTGCTTTTTATGAGGTTCATAAAAGAACTGATGTTTCGTCTTATTTATATGAAGCTACCCTTGGTTATGGTGGTAATGGTGATCCAGTAAACCCGAAAACAGGAAAAGCTGCCTCTGAATATATGTTAGCAGTACATGAAGATTTGTCTGCTTTGCATATAATAGGAAAGGCTAAATTCCTTGAAGATCCCTTAAGAGAGTATGCAAATAGCAAATTTGCTAAAAACATTTTTGAGTATATTAATGAAGCCCTTTCAACAGGAGGTTCCTAATGGCTACACTTCTTCTTGATATAGCATCTTTTTTGAAAACTAAAGGTATTGTAACAGGCGATGGTGTAGATACCTATAGGGACTTTATTCCTGAAGAACCTGACTCATTAGTGGCTCTTATGGAGTACAAAGGAGATCCTGCAAATGCTTTAGATGCTGCAGTACATCGTTCAGTACAAATAACTACGCGCAATAAGAATGCAGATATTGCACGGCAAAAAGCTTTACAGATTTATAAAGTACTTGTAGATAACCAGGATGAAGCATATGGTATCCAGTTTACTTCTGATAGGTTTGGTCAAGTTTACATACGTCAGACACCCTTTAGGTACAAAACTGATGAAAATCATCGAGCTTATTACTGTTTTAATATCGGCATTACTACTAATATAGAATAGGAGATAAAAGAATATGCCAATGAAAATAGGCTGTGATAATCTTCATTATGCCATTATGACTACTGAAGATACTCCCAGTTCCGCACCAGTTTATGGAGCGATTAAATCAGCTCCAGGCGTTATGCATGTAAATATAAACCCGAATGCCTCTTTAGCGACAGCATTTTTCGATGACGGCCCAGGTGACACGGCGGCAACGCTTGGTAATATCGAGGTAGAAATTCAGAAAAATGTTCTGACTGCTGAAAATAAAGCAGACCTTCTTGGCCATACACTTGATGCAAATGGTGGTATTATGTTTTCTGGAGAAGATACGCCGCCATATGTAGCCATAGGATTTAGATCTCTTAAATCCAATGGTAAGTATCGATATGTTTGGCTTTATAAGGGTCGGTTCTCTGATCCTGAAGACAACAGTGAGACAAAAGCTGATAGCATAAACTTCCAGTCTGATACAATTACTGGCCAGTTTGTAAAGTTAGCTTATCCGGTAACTGTAAATGAAGTACTGAAGCGGCCATGGAAATATGAGATTGATTCTGATACGCCTACGGCTAATCAGACGACAATGGATGGCTGGTTTGATAGTATTACGATGCCTTCAAGCGTAGTAACAGCTCCTGCCATTTCGGCAACGTTCGCTATAGGTTCGACTTCAGGTACTACGAGTGCAACTATATCTGGTTCTGTTGGAGCTGGTAATAGCTTTGCTTATAAAGTGACTGCAAGCACTGTAGCAACGCCAAACGTTAGCGATAGCGTTTCAGGTACTACCGCGTATATTTCTGGAGCGGATATTGAAGTAACTGCTTTGCAGTATGTTTCTCTGTATGAGCTCTCCTCTACAGGAACTGTAGTTAAATTCCTTTGCCATCAGGTAACTGGCAGCGAAATCGCTGAATAAGTAGGAGGATATGTATGTCTAATGTGGCCGATGTAAAGTCTAAAGCTATGCCCATAAAACTTGCTGATGGCAAAGAGCATACTTTACGCTTTACCCTTAATG
>Ga0172378_10001233_pt1 | contig 23478 bp, 14 predicted proteins | sample GrowelOW332metaG_FD_119755 | JGI IMG/M metagenome (GOLD analysis project Ga0172378, IMG submission 119755) | Groundwater microbial communities from an aquifer near a municipal landfill in Southern Ontario, Canada - Pumphouse #3_1 metaG | ecosystem: Environmental > Aquatic > Deep subsurface >... | reverse complement strand
CATTTTTCCCACTGTTTTATAGCGGTAATAACTTCTTTTAATTGTAATTCGGTGACGGGATGGGCAGTGCCGGCAAAGCGGCTAATTTCGCATTGCTCCAAAATTTTAACTAAAGTCGGGAGTACTTTTTCAGTTAAACGAGGCTTGGTGACAGCCGCATTTTTTAAGTCTTGTGCGGAAATGGTTCCTGCACTCATGGAAAGACGAACCGAAAAATAATTTTGCAATATGTTGTAAATATCAGAGATGGTATTTTCTTTATAACATTGAACGCGCTTCAGTTGTTTTATGCAAGAATTGCCCGCTTGCTGAATTTGGTGTCCATGCTGATTTAAATGACGATAGCGGTAAATTCTGATTGCCGAAAAGAGCAGAATCCAAAGCAGCACTGGAAAAATTAAAAGGGCGGCAATCAGTGGCTGTAGAAGCCATTGGAAGAAGCCACTGCTGCGTTTATAAAGAAGTTCTTTCGTATCATAGTTGTGAGCAATGCCGAGGGTTGTTGCTTGAATTTCATTGCTGTTGTTGCTGATTGTTGCCTCTGTTGGAATTCGTTGAATTCCCTGGATGTCTTTAGTCGTAACTTCTCGGGCGGCTGCCACTTTTATCGGAATGGCCTGGGAGGACGCAATTTCGTATTTTCCTGTTTGGGAATTGAAGTAAGAAATTTCAATAGGGGGAATTTCTGTCACATCTGGTGCATTTGCGCGCAAAGTGCGCTGAAATACTTTTGTATCGTTCTCAATAATGCCTGGCTCTTCGGAAGAAATTTTAAAATGTTTGGATAGATTTTCTTGGCTTTCCAAGGATGGCAACTGAAGATTTTCCATGAATTTTGGGCCGGATAATTTTAATGTTAAAATAATGGGCTCACCGACATTTACTTCTTTCGGGGTTGCGGAAGTACTAATTTTGCAGGTGCCGATAATACAGCTGAAATTGGATGGCTTTCCAGTAACGGGCAGGGGGAGTACTTTTAGAATAATAGATTTGCTGCTGACGGTTATTTTTTTTGTGGCTGTTTGGTGATTCCCAAAAAAACTGTCAAAGTCGTCAAAAGGCGACGAGCGTCTTCGTTGTTTTTGCTTGTCAGCAATTTCGCAAGTTACCGAAGACTCATCAATAGAATAAGTGCCGGCCTTGGTCGGAATAAACGGATACCTAAACAAAACACAATTCAAGGACTGATTTCGAGCGCGAGCGCGCCCCTGCTTACCGATTAGTTGCTGATTCTGTAGGTTGGGAATCTTTAAGTATTGCTGTTGCTGCTGCGAATTGATCTCTGGTGTATAGTCCGGGAAAAAGAAGTTATCCTGTTTGAAAATTGGAAGATCAAAAGAAAAACCGTAAATTTGCCGATCAAAATACCACTGCCACGTTATCATTACGGGTTCACCGACATAACATTTTTGCACTGAGGTGCTCATCTCTAAAAAAATACCACTGATTTCTTCGGCTTTTGTTACACGGATCGGTATGGCTGGAATTCCGTGGCGTTTGTTGTCAATCACAATGGAAACCGATGGAATCTGTAGTGAGCCGAGGCGTTTAGGGGTCAGGGTATAATTAAAAACAGTCTGAATCGTATGACTGCTACTGCGTTGCCCATTAATGATCGAAATATTACTGCTGGAACTCCGTAGCGGAGGCTGCGCCTGAACGATGAAGTCCGGCATCGTCGGCAATTTTGGGGGATTGACTTCCTTATCATATTTGACGATGATCTGATAGGTGAAACTCTGGTGTAGGGTTACCGATTGTGTCTCTACACCATATTGGATGTTCGGAGTTTCAGCAGCCGAAAGGGCAAGAGGCAGAAAGAAAAACGTGCCTATAATAACTAGAATAAATTTTTTTAACATGACGATAAATATAGATTGAAATGATTTTAGTTTTTGTATGTTCCGTAATGTATTGCAAGATAACAGAAGTGTCTGTTTTTCGCTGATTTTTGAATACTCTTACCAATTTTTATCTACAGGGCGCGGTGATGGCCCGCGTTGGGATTGTCTTTTGCGTTGATTTTTTCGTTCTTCATTGAGAATATTTTGTGGATCATCATTGAGTTGCAGTTGATCCTGTGGTTTTTGTTGCTGAGGCGATTCCGATTCCGGTTCCTGTTTTTGTTGCTGGGCCTGTTGTTTCTTTGCTGTTTCTTTCGAATCTTGTTTCGAGTCCTGTTTTTGCTGCTGAGCCTGTTTGGCCTGTTTTTCTTTTTGAGCTTCCTGCTGCTGTTTTTGCTGCTCCTGCTCCTGTTGTTTTTGTAGTTCGTCTTTCGCGTCTTTTAGGTTTTTAGCAGCTTCTTCTTGATGTTTTTCGGCATTTTCATAATCTTTTTTGTCGAGATCTTTTTGAGCTTGCTGTTGGTTTTTCTGAGCTTCTTCTAATTTCTTTTGGACATTGTCATCTGGAGTCTGTGCTTGTTGTTTCTGCTGTTCAGAAACTTCTTTTGTATCCTGATTTAATTTCTGCTGCTGGCTTTGCATTTGCTGCTGAGTCTGTTCCGAAGAGTCCTGCTTTTGCTGCGCTTGCTGACTTTGTTGGGCGGCTTGTTTTTGCTCTTTGGAAAGCTTATCCAGCTTTTTGATTTGTTCTTGCCGCTGTTTCTGCATTTGCTGCTGTTTCTGCATTTGCTTTTTCTGGTCATTTAAAAACTTTTTTAAAATCAACCGAACGGTGTCTACATTTTTTCGGGCGACTTCCAAATCCGGATTAAGGCGCAGAACATCCTCATATTCTCGAATACTCTTTTCACATGCCTCAATGGATTTTTTCAAATCGCTATCTTTTTGGCGTTGTCCTAGACGATAATAAGTATCCCCAAGAGCAAGACGGCATTTAGCTTCAAAAGGCGGATTTGGCTTTTTTAAATCTCTTGTCGAATCTAAGGCTTTTTCCAACGCTTTTTCCGCATCCGTAAATTTTTCTTGTCGATAAAGAGCAATGCCGCGATTATAGTGTAGATAAGGGGATTCTGGATTTGTAATGGAAGCCTCCTGATAGGCTTTTAGGGCCTCTGGATAGTTTTCCTGCAAAAACAATTTATTGCCCTGCTTGAGGCTGTCTTCCGAAGCGTGGGCTGCAAAAATGCCAAAACACAGGATCAATAGGACCGCTTTTAGAACTGTTTTCTTTCGGTCATAAATCAAAATGGAAAGGGCAAGGAAAATCATGCCGGTGAGTAAAAAAATCTGAAATTTTTCTTCATAGCGTTCAATTGTCTGGGATTCGATTTCGCGCTTTGCGGCATTGGCTATCAGGCTATGATAAATAGTGCCTAAATTTATGTTTCCCGTAGCTACCGGAAGATAACGACCGCCATTCGTTGCGTTGACCATGGAACGAAGGGTATCGGAATCAAGCCGAGATCGAACAATTTCACCGTGATATTGAACCATTTCACGATGGCCATTTTCATCTTTTACCATAATAGGGGTGCCAGTACTATCGTTGCCCAATCCAATAGCTATTAAACGAACACCCTTTGCGCCGATTTTTTTTGCGGCTTCCAGAGGAAAACTTTCGTGGTCTTCGCCATCTGTAATAAGAATGATGTCTTTGTATTGTCGCTGCTCATTGTCAAACATTTCATTATCTGCTTTGCGAAGGGCATCGCCGATAAGGGTGCCGCCACGTGAAACACTATCGGTATCTACATCGGATAACATCATGCGGAAAAAACCGTAATCTTGGGTAAGTGGGCAGCGAATTACAGCATTTCCAGCAAAGACAATAAGCCCGACGCGATCCCCTTCGAGAATATCAATACAGTCATCAATTGCAAGTTTTGCGCGTTCGAGTCGGCTGGGTTTAAGATCATCGGCAAGCATACTCCTTGAAACATCAAGAATAAAAATGATATCGCGTCCCTCGCGTTTGATATTTCGCGGCACAGGATTCCAAGCCGGTCTTGCCATGGCAAGAATAATAAAAAGAATGCACAAAACAAAAAACATTGCTTTTAGAAAACGGCGTGTGGGACTGAGATTTGCGGTTAGTTTAGCAAGCATTGCGGTGCTTGCAAACATTTTTAGAGTCTGTTTCTTTTTCCAGGCCGCATAAACAAAGATCAGTATGATAATCGGCAAAAGCCAAAGAGCATAAAACATACTGATATTATACCAAGTTGCATTCATAAAATAGTAATTCTTTCGCTGAAGTTAAGGTTATTAAGGAATTCTTCTAAAAATCGTCGCATTAAGAAGAATATACAAAGTTAAAAGAATGAGGGCAACCGCTGCAAAATGCAGAAAAACTTCTTTGTAGTCAACAAAACGCATGGTTTCGACTTCGCTTTTTTCAAGTTCATCAATTTCTCGGTAAACAGAAATAAGGCTTTTGGAATCGGTTGCCATTCGGAATAAACCGCCGGTTTCTTTCGCTAGGTTTTTTAACGGCGTGGTTTCAATGTCCTGAGCGTTCCCGGCAACTTTATAATTTCCAAAGATGGTACTGATCACATTGACGTTTTCACCGCCGCCCACAGCAATTGCATAGACTTTGATGCCCCATTTTTTGGCTAACTCTGTGGCTTCTTGAATATCGCGCTTGCCGCAATTATTAATACCATCGGTAAGAAGAATAATCACTTTACTCTGGATCTTATAAGCATCTGGATTTTTTTGGGTCTGTTTTGCTAATGTTTTCTCTGCTGTCTGAAGACGCGCGGCTGCTAAAGCGAGTGCATCGCCAATCGCAGTGCCGTCTTCACTGCGTAACTTGACAATTTTAACCGAGTCTAAAAAAGGCTTGAGAATGCCGTGTTCTAATGTCAGCGGACAAATTGTGTCTGCGTATCGAGCAAAAGAAACCATGCCGATTAAATCATTTGGACGGCCTTTGAGGCCAATCTGTTTGGAACCATAAATAAAACTTGTGAAAACTCTTTTAACGGCATCCAAACGATTCATGCGCTGGCTTTGATATTCCATTTCCTGGGACATGGAACCGGAACGATCAAGAACCATCTCAATCGCGATACCCTTGCTGGCATCCCGTACGCGCTCACGCCCCGTTTGCGGGCGAGCAAGTGCAATGCAAAGAAAAGCCCATGCCAAAAACAGACATAATGACGGAATCCAAAGGAGGCGCTGTCGGAGCGATTTTTGAACTTTCTTTGCATTATGCAGGGATGAAAATCCGAGAGCAACGCGGGTATGTTTACGCCAGATTTTCCAAAGAAATAAGAAAAGGGGCAGCAGGATTGTCAGCAATGCCCATGGAGTTTCAAAATGTATGATCATGATACAACAACCTCTTGTGTTTCAGCGATGAAATTTTTACAAGCATCGAACGTTTTTTGAATTTCCGAATCATCGGGTTGGTGTTCGGCAAATTTTACTAAGTCGCAGTGTTCCAAAAAATGTGCGAGGAGTTTTTTTTGTTGTTTTATAAATGTTTGTGCTGTTGTGAGTTTTTGTAAAAATTCTTGTGTCGTGTATTCTGGTGCTTTGATTTCAAAGCGGTTTTCAATATATGTTCGAAGGATATCTGAAATACGACTGTAGAATTCTTTTGTGCGGTTTTGTTCAATCAGGTCTTCGTCCAAAAGTTTTTTTAGGGCAGCCAATGCAATAATATGCGCGGGGATTTTGGGTGGTGGGGACTGTTTTTTACGGCGATAATAGTGTATAAGCAGAATGATAATGACGATTAAAAGAAGGGCGCCTAGCGTTTCAAAGATCCAGTATAACTTTCGTTTTGCGAAGGGGTTTAATGATTCTTCCGGAAGTAGGGCTGTTTTATCATCGATATCAAGTTTTGTCCAAAAATCTTTTGGTGGAAGTGAGACTTCAATATTAAAGGGTTCTGTTTCAAGTTCATATTTTTTAGAAGGCGAGGCTTTTTCCTGAAATATTGCTTTGATGGGTGGAATTTTGTGAATATCGCTTAACAGGGGGTCTAAAAGATAGGTCCGTTTGTAAAGAATCTTTTTCTCCGATGTAAGAAGCGGTTCTTGGGTATGATAATCGAGTACGCCAAAGGCTTCCAGTCCTTCTCCAAATGGCGGAAATTGAAAAGAATATTTTTCGGGTGCTTCCGCCTCTATAATCATGGTAAGTTTATCTCGCAAGTCAATTTTGTCTTTGTTGACTTTAATACGAAATGTCATCGGCCCGCGAACAATTTCAGCTTTTGTGATATCGCTGGGAATCGCAGCATTTTTTTCGTTAACCTGCTTTGACTTTTTACAGCCCGCTATAAAAACAAGGGCCGAAACAAATAGCGTTAAGATGGTGAATCGGACGTTTTTCATAATTCTACAGTATCTGTTGCTTTTTGGGATTTTTTAGGTTCGGACTGGTTCTTTTTCTGTGGAATCGATTTTTCTTTTGTGGTTGGTTTAGGCTGTATTTGTGGCGTGGCCGGTTGGGGCGTTTTGGCGGATGATGGCTGTTGCTCTTTGGGTTTCGGCAAAACGGAAGTATGAAAGACCACGTCGTATTTATCAATTAGAGACTTGAAGTATTTTTGTTGGGCGTCTTGTCTTTTTTGTGCAGATAATTTTGATGTGATTTGTTGTTGGACCTCATTGAACGGCTGCTGTTTTTCATCTTTTTTGAATTCCGCCTTATGATTATTGTAGTATAGTTGTGCTTCTGCCTCGGAAGACTCGGGGGTTCCGACGGCTTTTTCCATAACCATACTAGTTAAGAATTGCTTCTCAATACTTTGACATTTGCGTTGAAATTCTTTGCTGTCGGCAAGTTTTTGCTCGCGTGCTTCGCGCATCAGTAATTCTTGAAAAATAAATTGCTGAAAATAATTCAGGAAATTTTCGCCTTTGCTGAACATTTTCATTAATTGTTTTTTACGTTGGATGGCTTCTGCGGGTGGAAGATTACTCATGGATTCATCTAACTCATTTTCAATGGATGCCTCCCAGTCTTTCTTGGTGATTTTCCATGGACCAATTTCAGCTAGGACTTTTCCCGAAGAATTGTTATGATCGGTTTGGATATCGGTTCGATTTTGCACATCTCGCCGTATTGCCGCAAAATGCCCGAGTTGCTCCAGGCATTCTTGGGTCCGCCGCGCAATTTCATTTTCAATGGAATCCACTTTTTGGATCGCTTGGGATTTTGCATAATAGGCAATAGCATCCTGATATAAACGCCCTTTTTGAGAAATCATACCAACCCGATACCATAATTTGGCTTCTTTTTCAGGGAGGGGGGTCGTACGCTGGATGTATTCTTTCCAATAATCAGCGGCCTGTTTGGGTAAATCGAGGTCTTCCATCTGCTGCGCTAATGTCAAAAGTTGCTCCTGAGACAAAGAACCCGATGTACTGGAAGAGTTTGGCAAACGATTCGGGCGGACAAAATAAAAGACCGCGGCAAATCCAATAATTTGCAATAGCAGTATCATTTTTAACAATGTTTGTTTTGGGGGTTTCTGTTTTGGAAGAACATCATTTATATTAAGATTTAAATCGGACATTATTATTTTCCCTTCTATTAAAATAAGAATCGATAATCGAAGTAGCAGCGCTACGAAAATTTATAGATGCATGGTGTTGCTTTTTAAACGCTCATGCCGTCGAAAAAAAGCAGTGAGGGACTTCTGATAATCAATGTTGGTCTGCAGTACAAGCTGATCAATTCCCATCGAATGCAGAGAATTCTTAAGAGAATCCTGCTGTTCAAAAGCGGCTAAACTGTAGTTGCGCCGAACAGTCGTGCTCCCAGTGTCTACGAGAATACACTCACCAGTCTCAGCATCTTCCAATTCTAATAATCCGACATCTGGAAAACTGAGCTCGCGCGGATCGGTAACCGTTGCCGCAATTAAATCATGGCGCCTGCCAGCTAAACGAAGCGACTTCTCATATCCCTCGCCTAGAAAATCTGAAATCAAAAAAACGACCGCACGCTTGCGCTGAACCTTGCTGAGAAAATCAAGCGCAGCACCAATATTGGTCTTGCGTCCCTGCGGTGTGAACCCTAAAACTTCTCGAATAATACGCATTGAATGCGTAAGACCTTTGGCCGGCGGAATATATTTTTCAATCTGATCTGTAAATAAAATAAGCCCGACTTTGTCATTGCTCTTTACGGCTGAAAAAGACATGAGCGCACAAAGCTCGGCGGCAAGATCATTCTTCGGCTGATCCCCAGAACCGAAACGCCCTGATGCGGATAAATCAACCATTAGCATTATCGTTAGTTCGCGCTCTTCATGAAAACGCTTTACATACGGATGCCCCTGCCGCGCGGTTACATTCCAGTCAATGGAACTGACTTCATCTCCAGGCTGGTATTCTCGAACTTCATCAAATTCCATCCCGGCACCACGAAAGGCACTCTTGTATTCCCCCGCTAAAACATCATTGACAGACTTGTTCGTGCGTATTTGAATGTGACGAATTTTTTTTGCTAACTCTTTTGGTATCATAAGACAGACTTCTATAAAAAGTGTTAATAGTAAAAATAGACTTCAGGGTACTTTTTATGGAACTTTAACGGTGTTCAGCAAGGTCTGAACAATGTCTTCGGAGGTCTTTTCTTCGGCTTCTGCTTCATACGTAAGAATGACACGATGACGCAACACATCCATTGCAACCGATTTTACATCCTGTGGCGTAACATAGCCACGGCCTTCCAGAAGGGCCTGACCTTTGGCGGCCATCGTTAAATATATGGTTGCACGCGGTGACGCACCATATTGAATAAAATCTTTTATTTCACCTAATTCGTATTGTTCTGGATGGCGCGTTGCATCAACAAGCGACACAATATATTCTTCAATCTTTTGATCCATAAATATTTCATCGGCTAGTTCGCGCAGTCGTTTGATATCCTCGGGTAAAACAATCGGACTAACGGAATATTTTGGAGATGAATTTCCCATTTTACGAAGAATTTTAAGCTCTTCTTCTTTGCTGGGGTAAGTCACTTTCAGTTTGAACATAAAACGATCGACCTGAGCTTCTGGTAAAGGGTAGGTGCCTTCCTGTTCAACTGGATTTTGTGTTGCCAGAACTAAAAACGGATCCTGCAATTTGAATGTCTGATCCCCAATCGTGATTTGACGTTCCTGCATCGCTTCCAAAAGTGCACTCTGAACTTTTGCGGGCGCACGGTTAATTTCATCGGCTAAAATAATATTAGCAAAAATAGGGCCTTTTTTTGTGGTGAAATCTCCCGTTTTCGGGTTATAAACGAGTGTACCCACAACATCGGCTGGTAGTAAATCAGGCGTAAATTGTATTCGATGGAAGCTTGCCTGAATGGCATTGGCTAAAGTGGTAACAGTCAGCGTTTTAGCAAGTCCAGGCACGCCTTCAATTAACACGTGGCTGTTGCATAAAAGCGCTAGTAGCAAACGGTTAATGAGCGCTTCCTGGCCAATAATTACATGCCCTATTTCCTGGCGTATGCATTCAATTGCCTGTGCTTCCTGCTGTACGCGGTTATTAATTTGCTTTACATCGACAACCGATTTTTCCCAATTATCATTGGACGTCATTACGGATCTCCTCTTTTGTTTCGATAGGATACTAAAAAATAAATGAATTGTTTTTTTTGACAGAAAAGGAATGAAGGAGTTCCAGAAAATACATTTTTTTTCGTTTTTTTGGGTATTTTTTTTAGGTGGGTGGAATGGGAAAAGATGTTTCAAGTTTTTAAAAGCAACAGTATCCTCCTTTTAAAAAAATACATCAATAAAAGGAGATCGTACTTGTATGAAAAGGATTATCAAAGAACAGGGGCTTTTTCTAAAAAAAAAGCACCATCTCAATAAAATGAGATAGCGCTTTTTTTAAGATAGAAGAGAATTATTTTTCTGCTTCTGCTGGAGCATATTTTTTAATGGTTTTGCTGGGTTCTTTTAATAATTCACGGATTTTATCCGGTTGCATTGCATCCACTTCTTCTTGAGGAACACCCAAGCCAACTAAACGACGATGCTGCACTAAACAATGACGACGCTTTGCGGCACCATCTTTTTTGGGACGGACATCATTTTTGTTACGGAATGTACTAGTTGCCATTTTATTACTCCAGTTTTAACGATTTTAACGATATTTTTATAAACTATAGGTCGATTTAATATGCAAAATGTGAAATACTAAATATATTTCATAAATCGCAGTTTTCAACTTTTAAATAGGATATTCATGAGAAACGATCTAAAAACAATAGAAATACTTGCACCCGCAGGCAGTCCAGATGCACTTCGTGCCGCAATGGAAGCAGGTGCAAATGCAGTTTACTTTGGCTTAAAAAAATTAAATGCCAGACAGGGCGCTACAAATTTTGACCCCGATCATTTGGGGGAGACCGTGAAATTTATTCATTCTTGTCATGCGAAAGCTTATTTGACTCTTAATATTGATCTTAATCAGCGGGAGCTCGGCTTGGCTGCACGAACCCTGCAATTAGCTCAAAAAGCCGAAGTGGATGCGGTCCTTATCAAAGATTCTGCTTTGCTTGCGATGATGCCCTTTTTCCCTAAGTTAAACTTTCATTTTAGTACCCAGGCTGGCATTAGCTCTTCTGCAGGTGCTCAGGCTGCAAAAGAGCTTGGGTTGTCGCGTGTTGTGCTGGCACGCGAACTCTCAAAGGAAGAAATACAGGCGGCAAATTCAATCAAGGATATGGAAATTGAATTATTTGTACAGGGCGCTATGTGTTTCAGTTGTTCGGGGCGTTGTTTGATGTCTAGTTGGATTGGCGGACGAAGCGGAAATCGCGGTGCTTGTGCAAGTCCCTGTCGTTTTGTTTGGAAGAACAAGGCACTGCCGGACGATTCTCGTCCGTTTTCGATGCATGATCTTTGTTCTATACAGCAGGTGTCTGAATTTAAAGAAATGGCTATTGCGTCCCTTAAAATTGAGGGCCGATTAAAATCTCCTGCGTGGGTTCATCAGGCGGTATCGCTTTATCGGTCTGCAATCGATAAAACGGATCCAATACCTGTGTTGTATAAGAAGGCTCAAACACTTGGGTTTTATACCGGTCGTCAGGTAACGGATGCGTATTATCAGGGTATTCATACTGGTTTAACAGGGGAGTCGGCTCGTTTAGCTAATTCGGAGTTGAGCGTATCGGAATTAAAAAAGCCGGATGTTCCCTCAAAAAAGTCAATCGTAACTGCGCATTTTATTTTTGATGACAAGGGTGGATTGGTGATAACTTGGCAATGGCAGGAGGAGAAAGCAAGCGTACGAATTCCGCCCCAAAAAATTTCGCATGTAAAACGGGCAATATCTCTGGGGGATATTTTTGCTAAATTATCGTTGCCGGACAACTCTCTGCCGGTGAATATTGAATTACCTAACGAATTTCAGAAAAAACTCTTTCCCAAGCGAATCGCATCGGTGATTGAGTCTAGCTTGGCGGATTTTATTCATTTGATGCAAAAAGACAAAGACGGAATGGTGCGAATATCAATTCCGGACAAGATCCGGCAATTGGTGACTCCACCAAAAGTTACTGCAAATACAAAGAATGCTAAAACGATCGGGAACCCTGTGGAATATTTGCGTCTCGAACTGTCGGAAACAAAATTATTATCGAGCATACCAGAGTCTTATCGCGTTATCTATGCATGGTATCCGCTCAATAAAAAAGAAAATCAGCAGCAGCAAAAATGGCTGGCTGACAATAGGCAAAAAATTTATGCTGTGGCCTTGCCCGCGGTTTTGTACGAAGAAGATCTTCCGGCGGTAGAATCTATTTTGGAGTTTGCCGAGAAATCTTCTTTCATTATTGAAGTTAATTCTTGGGATGCATGGTATTTGGTAAAGAAGAAGAACCTTTCTTTTATGGCGGGCCCTGGATTGGCTGTACTTAATTCTTTAGCAGCGGATATGTTGTATAAAGTGGGCTGTAAGAGCGTGGCGGTTTCTCCTGAAATTGATCAGGCGCAACTGGAAGCTCTTTGCGAATATGGGACTGTTCCGCTGATGCTCACTGTTTTTTCTCGGCCGATGCTGTTTCAAACCAGGGTACAAGATTCGGTGCCATGTCCTTCAACGGTTGAAGATGGACGCAACATTCGTATGATTTCGCAGCAAGTCGGCACGCTTGTTGTTTTTCGACCGATCATTCCTATGGATTGGCGCGATATTCGCAATAAAAAGATACAAGTCCATGGAATGATCCTTGATTTATGCGGTGCTCAAAATCCGGAAGATGATCTAAAGACAAAAAACAAGACACCATTTCGATTCAATTATGATCGCCAACTAAGATAATTTCAGTGTCTGTACGATTGAACAATCAACGCTTTTTGCTTTTTCTTTGTTTTATTTTTTGTTCTTGTACTCCCTAAAAAAATAATTGTATTTTCCCATTTCGATCTTTACAGATTTTGTTGGTGTATTAAAGTAAGAGGGATGATCATTGTTTCTTTTTTCCCAGCATTCTAAAAAACTGTTTCTTTATGTCCTCTTTATTATCATCAAAATCTAAAATGCCCATTTTTCGTTCTCAGGATGTGAGCCGGAATCCGGGCGTTTATGTTTTTCGTAATAATGCCGGTGTTGTTATCTATGTTGGAAAAGCTCGCAATTTGCGGAATCGCATGCGGTCTTATTTTATGCCGTCTACAGCTACGAAAAGTGATCCACGTCGACGCGCTCTGATTCACAGTATTGCGTCTTATGAAACATTTGAAGTATCCAGCGAATCGGAAGCGCTGCTGTTGGAGTCCCAATTTATTAAACAGTACAATCCGCGATATAATGTTGTGTTGCGGGATGATAAACGCTACTTAAACGTCTATGTTGATTTATCGGTAACCTATCCCCGCTTTGAATTCGGCCGGATCAAAAAGGATGACGGACGCGTTTATTTCGGGCCGTTTCCGCATGCTGCAGATTTACGCGCGGCAATTCGGATGCTGGAAATTCGTTATGGAATTCGTAATTGTGTTTGTGCGGAGCCGGATCAAGAAACGCGTCTTCATTGTATGGAACATGTTATTCATGATTGCGCTCAGCCATGCGTCGGCAAAATTTCACCCGAAAATTATATGGAACGAATGGAAAAAGCCATGTCGGTATTGCGCGGTGAAAATGAGGGCTTGGAGCTGCTGAAAGAACTACACGAAAAAATGCATGAGAAAGCATTGGCACTGTTATTTGAGGAGGCAGCCACATTACGGGATATTATAGAATCGCTCAAAACGGTGATCGAACCGACGCGCCGTTTTATAAATCAGACTATTGTGCGGCGTCAGGCTGTTATCAATGAAGAAGGCATGAAGAGCCTGCAAAAATCATTGCATCTTGATTCTTTGCCAAGTCATATGGAATGTTTTGATATGTCTAATATTTCTGGAACATTGGCCGTTGGCAGCATGGTTTGTTTTCGAAACGGTAAACCGGCAACGAATGAATACCGGCGTTATCGGATTCGCAATGAGAAAGCCGCCGATGATACCGCCTTTATGTACGAAGTGATCCTGCGGCGCTATTCACGCGTATTGCGTGAAAAACAGGCGTTCCCTAGTCTTATTATAGTGGATGGCGGATTAGGACAAGTTCATGCAGCAATGGCGGTTTTAGAAAAACTTGGGAAAAGCGAAGTGCCTCTGATCGGGATTGCCAAAGAAGACGAGTTACTGGTCCTTCCGGGACGCGCCGATTTTTTAAAATTACCACGAACCGATCCGGGGTTGAAAATGGTGCAGGCTATCCGTGATGAATCGCATCGTTTTGCAAATGGTTATCATCGGGAACTGCGCAATAAACGCATTAGCGATTCTATGATTTCAGAAATCCCGGGCATCGGCGCTAAAAAATGCATCGCGCTGCTAAAAACATTTGGGTCTGCTAAAAATATAGCCGGAAAAACAGCAACAGAACTCGCAAATGGCTTGAATGGTCTGGGCAAAATTACGGCAGAAAAAATTCTTGATTATTTGAAAAAACATGGCTTATAAAAAAAACGGCATATCAAGGAAGTTGATGAATGAAAAGAATGATTGACAAACAATATGATGTTGTGGTTGTTGGCGGGGGCGTAGCCGGCGCAGTTGCAGCAATTCAGGCAGGAAGAGCAGGGGCGAATACGCTTTTGATCGAAAAGAATGCCGGCTGTGGCGGAACAACAACTTCTAGCGGCGTTTCTTTTCCGGGGCTATTTCATTATCGCGGGCATCAAATTATTCGTGGAATAGGTTGGGAATGGGTTGAAGACTGCGTTGAATTAATGGGCACAAAACTTCCAGATTTTTCAAAACAGCTGGTGGATCCGACGCATTGGCATTTTCAAATTCAGTTAAATCCGGCTCTTTTTATGGCAATCTGTGATGAAAAATTAGTTTCTGCAAATGTGGATACGTGTTATCATACGATGCTGGGCGCAGCGTGTAATCAGGAAAATCGCTGGAATTTAACGATCTGTGGCCGAGAAGGGCTTCGTGCTGTTTCAGCGAGTGTTCTAATTGATGCTACTGGCGATGCAACAGCTTCTGAGATGGCTGGTGCCGTTGTTTCTCGTTCTAAAGTTTTACAACCCGGAACGATGGTTTATCATTTAAGAGGCTATTCGTGGGAAGATATAGATCCGAAACAGCTTTCTGCCGCGATTGAATCAGCGGTAACAAAAGGGGAACTGTATTATGATGATATTGGCTGGAATCATACGGGGATATCGTTTAATATGTGGCAAAATTACGGCGGTAACAGTAATCATATTTTGGTCCGTAATCCACAGACATCAGCTGGCCGCAGTGATCTGGAACAACGGGCGCGTTTTGCCATGCTGCGTTTTCTGCGTTTCAGCCATAAACAGCCTGGATTAGAAAATCTTGAAATAGATTCGATTTCCAGCGAGTGCGGAGTGCGTGAAAGCGGTGTGGTAGAAGGAGACATAACGATAACGGCAGAGGATTATACCCAGTGTAGAATATGGCCGGATTCGATGGCTTTTTCTTACTATCCAGTCGATCTGCATTCTTTTTCAACAAAAGGGGTTCAGCCAAAACCATTTACCCAAAGTCATGCACCAACAATACCGCTCGGGGCTTTGTTACCGAAAAACACTAAAAATCTGATCGTAGCCGGGCGTATTATTTCAAGTGATCGTTTGGCAAATTCTGGCTTGCGGGTGCAGGCTAGTTGTATGGCAATGGGGCAAGTTGCTGGAATGGCAGCAGCCATGGCGGTAAAGAAAAATTGCGGGATTCGTGAGTTGGAGTCCTCCGAGATTCGCACAAATTTAAAGAAATTTGATGCGATTTGTCCAAAGATATAAATAGTTGATTTAGGTTAAAAGAGGTCAATGAAATACTTATTAGCATTAGATTCATATAAAAACTGCATGGACAGTTTATCGGTAGCTCAAGCAGTTGCTCGCGGGATTCAGCAAAAGGATGCGAATGCGATTGTTGATATTTTACCCGTTGCCGATGGCGGTGAGGGCAGTGTGCATGCGGTTTGCTATCAAAATTCACAGGCTCAGCTTTGCCAAGAGAGCGTTTCCGGGCCGATAGGAAAGACACATTTTGCCGAATATGCATGGTTTGAGAAAACCCAAATGGCATGGATTGAATTGGCCAATATTTGTGGAATTGAATTATTGCCGGGGAAGCATTTAGATGTGATGCGTGCTTCGAGTTTTGGGGTGGGCGAGATGTTGTTGAAGCTCTATCATCGCGGTATCTATCATTTTGGTATTGGTATTGGTGGCTCTGCCAGCTGTGATGGCGGGGTTGGATTGTTACAGGCTTTGGGAGCGCAATTTTACAACAAAGAGCATCAGTTGATTGCCGTGCCAGCTGGTGGCGGAGATCTAAAAAAAATCGAATTTTGTGATTTAACAAATCTTCAGGAATTTATTCAAAAAACAAACATAACCATTTTTAGTGATGTGACCAACCCGCTTTTGGGATTGGATGGTACTGCAGCCGTTTTTGCTCCGCAAAAGGGCGCAGATGCAAAAAAAATTGTTGAATTGGAAGATGGGTTAAGTCATTATTACAACATTTTGAAATTTCATAAAAAATCATTAGAATGCACTATTGGCGGTGACGGTGCTGCCGGCGGCGTGGGTTTTGCATTGCGGGGTATTCTAAATGGCAAAATTGTTTCGGGGGCCAGCGAAATTCTATCTCTTGCACAATTTCAGCAGCGGTTATTATCGGCAGATTGTGTTATTACTGGCGAGGGGCGCTCTGATAGCCAAACACTGCACGGAAAATTACCCGTTGTGATTGCCGAAAAAGCTAGAGAGCAGAATAAGATTGTTATTCTGCTCTCTGGAGCTGTGCTTGATATGGACCATCTTTTACCGAAGTTTGATGCGGTTTTTAGTATCGCTTCTGGCCCCGGATCCCTCGAAGATGCCCTCGCAAATACCGCTGAAAATCTGTATGCCTATGGACTAAATATCGCTTCCTTATTGACATCCTCTAAACTACCAATAGAGAAAAAATAATTTTTAGAAAACAAAATCAGCATTTTTCTTGAAAGAGCCTAATTATTAAATCGGACTAAATTCTGTTGAATTTTAAATAGTCTGGTATTGTTTTTTTGATAGAAGGCCTGTTTGTCGGAGCGTGGCTTATCTTGGCCGTCTGTTAATTTTTGAGTTGCAAAACCCTTTATATTAGAGGGCAAAATCGTCTTATAATCTGAACTCACGAAGGCGATTCGGGACCAGTCTGCAACAATTGTATAATCACGTTTTACACCTGGTGTAAGAAGGTTTATCCCTAAGGCAAAATCGGATGCGGGGTTTTGTACGCCAAGATAGGGCGCCAACATAGGCACAATATCAATATGGCTACTCATTGAGTTGTAGGTCCTTGGCTTTTCCCCTGGTATTCTTAGAACAAGCGGCGTATGAATTTGTTGTTCTACAAAAGCTGAATTATGACCCAAATGACCATTTTCAAAAAATTCTTCGCCATGATCTCCGGTTAATACAACGATCGTATTTTTAAGAAGGTCTTTTTCTTTTAAGACTTTAAAAATATCGCCTAAACGCTGATCTAAATGATGACAGGCGTTAAGGTAGCGTTTTTTTATGGCAGGTCCGAGGTCGGGAGTGATGGTTACATAATTCAATGTTTTGGCATAATCCGGGTAGATGATTGATTCTGGTGGAAATTCATAAGGCGCATGCGGTGATTCAAAGAAAAAGAAAGCGAAAAATGGCTTATCAGATTCCGTTTTGTTTAAAAAATCAGTCATTCGTTTTGTGTTGCGGCGATCCCGTTGCCAAGTTCGGCCTTCGGAATCGCTTATCATATCCGTAGCTGCCACGCGGGCAAAAACAGTTTGATCAAATTCAGGGTAACTGAATTTGGCTGAAGTGATGCATTCTATTTGGTAGTGGTCTTCAATCAGCCAATCTATAAATAAACAACCACAATTTCGTTTCAAAAATTCATGCCAGTAGCTTCCATAAAGACTGTAAAACATGGAAAAAATACCGACGCGTGTGCCATTTCCGCCCGAATAATGATGGGTAAAGCGGATGCCTTCTTGGGCAAATTTCCAGGCATTGGGCATTACTTCTGGGGTCAGAGCATCGGCACGAAAAGTTTCTGCGGTTAACCATAGAATATTATATTTTTCTCGTTGGGGATCGCGAATGATGGAGGTTATAGGGTAGTGTAAATTTTCGATATCATTGGTGCTGATATCAATAATTTTGGATTCTTCCGGGGGCTTTATTTTTAAGGACTTTAAAAAGCTTTTCATGGTTACCGTTCTAAAAAGAGGAATGCGATCGGCTGCTTCCAGCACATTTGGCTGTAGCATAAAATGCTCATAGCCGTAGAAAAAGGACACAAAAGCAAAAAGGAGCACAAATGTTCCAGCCCACACATATTTACGTTTGTTTTTGAGCAGAAATGGCGTTATCTGTTGAAATCTTTTGTGTTTTTGACAACATATAGCCAATGCAATATGAAAGGCGAGTAGGACAAGAATGAGAATTGAAAGCAAAAGTAAAGTACCCACGCGAAGCCCCATCGATTCAAAACCGCCCGGTGTTGTTAATAAATTCCAGACTAGAGGGTTAAAATGAAAATCGAAATTTCGATAAAGTCCTAGGTCGGAAAGCAAGAGCATTTGCGTTAAAAATCCGGTTGCAATTGCAATACTGAAAACAATTATTCGATGGATCGGTTTTTCTTTAAAACAAAGAACTACCAAGATGGTTAGCGCAGTAACACTTATTGCTGGGAGCATATAGAAAAAGGTATAAGCTGGAATTGCTGCTAATAAAAAAAGGACGGTTTGAAAATCAAATTCATGAATAAAAAAAACAAAGCAACTGCAAGTCGCAAACAAAAGGAAATAAAGAATAATTCCATAGGCCTGAAGCCCATAAATCTTTGTTAAAAAATGCAGACGTTCCTTTTTCATACTTACTTTTGCTCCATATAATAAAATTGAATAAAATTTTCACAAAAAAAATTGGCTTGACCAATGCTGTAAAAGATAATACTATAGTGATGATTCCTTTTTTTGATATTTGTTTTGTTTTTTTATAATCTGTTGGTAATGTTATGGTAATCTTCACCGGTGTGAAAGAATGAGTCCGTATGTCGGTTTTTTGTTTTCTTTAGTTGTTTTTTGAGGGATATCGATGTATCTTAAAGAGTGTTCCTTTCTATTCTATAAACATTTTTTGCAAAACAGACAAAAAAAGAAATAAGATACTCCCTGATTCGTTCTTAATGGAAGGCATCGTCGGAAAAAACTGTTTTATTTTAATAATTTCTTAATAAGGAGCTGCAAAAAAATTAACTTGACAATTTGCCGAAAAGATCGTGATTTGATTTTGGGGCCGACGACAAGGAGCATACCGTTCGGTATGTGACAAGGTTGGCGGCACAAAAAGCATTCACGAGAATCAGGCAAATGTAAAGGTTATTTTTGAACAGCCCCTAAAGGGAAGCGCAATGTCTTTTTCTAATTTAAGAGAATTAAAATCTGAATTACAATCTCTCAAGCGTGGTCGCCAGTTTCAGCTTGTTGTGTTGTTTCTTTTTTATTGGGCGTGCATCGCGGCGTTATGGCTGGGATTTTTTGTCCTTCTCGGATTTCTTTTTCGACCACTGCCAGTGTTTTTAAGAATAATCGGTTTTATCGGTATTTGGACTATTTTTTTAGGAGGCGTTTGTTTTTATTGGAAAAAGTTATCGCAGGATTTTAATAATCAAGCGATGGCCATTCTTTTAACGAAGGCTTTCCGCGGCACGGGAGACAGCATAATCAATGCGGTGCAATTAGCCCATAAAGGCGCCAAGGATAATTATATCCATGCTCTTTTAGAAGAATCCCCATTACGAAAAAAACAAATCAAAATAACGCAGCTGTATCCTAAAAAATATCGCCAGTGGTGTTGGCGTTTCGTTGCGATTGTTTCGCTTTTATGGATTGTTTTTGCTAGCTTTTTTCCAACGCAGACGCTGGCTAATGTTCAACATGTCTTATTACCATGGAACTCCGTTCAAAAATTTACCAAAACACATATTCTGGCAGTCTATCCCGGTGATATTGTTCTCAAACGCGGAGAAATTATAAACTATAGCTGTAAGATTGAAGGAGCCCAACCAACAGCCCCTTCGGTTGAATTCGAAAAAAAGAAAGCCCCCGCAATTATTCTATCAATGAGGGATAAAAATATTTATGAAACGGCCAGCTTGCCATTTGTGGAATCTATCCGATATCGAATAAAAGCCGGCGATGCTTTAACCCCGTGGTTCAAAATTACGGTTGTCAGTCCACCAGCATTGGTGTCGTGGCGAGCCAAAGTGCTGCCGCCACAGATAACCGGCATCCAATCCTTTGAATTAAGCTCTGAAAAAAAAGAAAGGGGTATCCCTGTTTCCTCTCATGTGTTTTTAGAGTGTCAAACAACCGAAAAATTATCGTTCGCTCTTTTGCAACAGGGAGTCAAAATCTTACAGGAAATAAACTTAAAAAACAAAAATAACTTCTCTTTTGAGTTTGTTTCAGAAGAAAAAGGAAGTTTCTTTGTTGAGCTGACCGGAAAAGTAAAATCTAAAATAAAATTGCCGTTTGTTACAATTCCGGACCACCTCCCTACGATCTTACTTGTCAATACGCCCGATATACAAAAAGTAAAATTAGGCCAGAAAACTCCAGTGACTTTTTTAGCCAAGGATGATTATGGAGTCTTGCAAGTCGGTTTAGAACGCGTTTTGACAAAAGGCAGGCCATTTCAAATAACAAACGCAAATCCACCGACAAGCCGTTTGCAGGAATTCAATGGGCGTTTTATTGTGGATACAACTAGTTTTGATTGCCACCCTGGCGACACATTGAGTCTTCGCTGCTGGGTAAGAGACGGCGGCGGTGTTTCGGAACAACGGCGCGGATACTCTCAAATCATGCGCCTTGTTTTTGAAGAAGATCTGTCTTCAGAGAAAGGCAAAAAGGAAGCAATTAAAAAAGCAAAAGATATCTTTGCTGAAATATTGCTCTTACAACGCGCCGCAAGAAAGGATACTGGTAAAAGCCAAGAACGTTTTTTTGCGGGCGGAGCAGCAATAACATCCGAGGAAATACAAAAAATTGAGGATCAGCAGACTGTTATTCGCACAAAAAGCATCCTTTTGTTAAAAAACAAAAAATTACTGGGCAGTCTTACCGATCGCCTGTCTGGGCTCGTTAATTTAGAAATGGTTGAAATAGCAAAGAGATTGGAGGCCTGTTTCCCATTAGATGCAACAAATAAGTCTACGCAATTTCGAGAGATTTTTGCACTGCAGACAAAGATTATTGCGGTATTGTCTGGTTTGTCTGATAATATAGAACAAGAACAGTCCTTATTAGACAAGCAAACTCTATTTGCATTGATTCAAACTATAATTAAAGATCAACGCAACAATCTTCAAGAGACAAAGAAAAAACAGCAGGGCGAATCTATTGTGATTGCAGCACTTGTTCATAACCAGGAGAAAATAGCAGAATCGCTGCAATATTTTCAGGATCGGTGTCTGAATGAATCGGATAAACGCTCTACGGATGATTTCGGCCGCCAACTGCGGCAGTGCTATCAAATAATTGAAAAAAAACAAATCTATGAATTGATGCTGAAAATTGCGGATGAACTGGAATACAAACAATGGCCGAACGCAATCCAATATCAGGAAGAATCACTTTCATCGCTAATGAAGGTGATGAATTTATTGAATCAATGGCGCATGAATCGTGCAAAAAAAGTATTAAAAGAAGCGGACGCTGTGTTGGCAAATACCGCTGAAAAGCTGTCCGAACTGGAAAAACAACAGGCAAAAATTGCGGAAGTCACACGCGATATGAAGAAACGCGGGAAGCTCGATGATGAGGTCCGAAAAAAACTGGCCGAAATGGACAAAGAGCAAGAAAAAATGGCCGATGATGTTGAAAAACTCGCAAATGATTTATATCAATTTCCGGAATTACCCATCTGTAATGAACTCAATAGCAAAATGCGCGAAATCTTTGAAGATGTGCAACAGGCCGCCGATAGCGAAAATACACCCGCTATCGAAATCGCAGTTCAAAAAGAAGATGCATTGCTGACCGCAATAAAAAAAACAAAAGAACGCGTTGAGGATGTGGAAATGTGGCTCCCCGATGTGCCCGATAATATTGTCTGGAATATGGAAAGCTTCGATACGGATGAATTTCCCGATATTCCTCTTGTGCCACTGCCGGATGAACTGGAAGATATCGTGGGAGAATTGCTCGAACAAGATAGCTCTATCGACGCCCAAAGCCAAGATACGACCGGCAATAATATTGTTGCCGATATGGAAATGGGATGGGGCGTTTCCGATGGCCCAATGCCATCCTTTGCCGCAAAAGGAAAATCCGGCAATACACGCCCGAATGACAATGAAATGACCGGCCGTAGCGGTTCCGGCCGCGAGGGACAAGCTTCTGGTGAATTGGTCGAAAACCATGTAAAAGGCTACGAAGGCCGCAAAACACATGCGCGACGCACGATGGATAAATTTCAAAAAGGCATGGTGACTGAAGATGAAAAATCAACCGCTGATGCCCGCGCTACAGGCGGCGGAAAGCTCGGCGGAGAATCCGAAACACAGGGAATGTTTGGCATTGCACCAAGACGCGACTTGCATACCGCGGATCATAGTAAAAACGCGTTGAAGCTTCGTCAGGAAACAGAGGCGCTGTATGCAACCGCAAAACTTCTATATCTTGGCACTGGAAGCCTTGGCGCTGCTGCTCAAAATATGCGCTATATGGAAAATGCCCCCGCTAAAATAAAGGACTTCGGAGGTATTCGCAAACAGGTGATGCGGCAATTATCCGATACTCAGGTGGAAATGCGTGATGGTGTGGTTCTTTCGATGCCGGTTACTAGCGTGTCAACCAGCAGCGGGGTCTCTGTGGATGAATCGGATTACGAAAAAGTCTCGGCCGACTATAAAGAACTGCTCAAAGACTATTACCGCAGCCTTGAATAAGAAGGCTTTTCATTTGTGTCTATGCGGTAAACAATAAAAAGCTTGGCCATTGTATTTGCAGAAAAGTACTTGCTTTTTGTATTGATCACCCGTATATTATGCCTGTTATTTTGAACTGTTTACCGGATTTTTTTGTTTTAGACAAAAAAATATTTTGGGCACTCTTTTAGGATTTTTATTAGAATATTCAATTTATGAAAAAAAAAGCATGGAAATTTCTATTTTTTTTGTTTGCGATTGTATTGATATACGTGTCCATTGCGCTGGTTATGACAATCACTGCACGGCCGGTCCATTTTGACAATCCGCAGCATTTATGGTTTGGCATCGGCGGATTTATGGCCGGATGTTATGTTTTTGCTTTGCTGAATAGGTTTAATTCTGTTTATGTACTGGGACATGAATTTACGCATTGGGTCTTAGCAAAACTTTTTTTAAAAAATACCGGCCGATTTCAAGTGGGTTCCAGCGGCGGTTCTGTTGAAATAAAAGATTCTAACTTTTTAATCGTACTGGCCCCGTATATTTTCCCTTTTTACTTTTTGTTGTTTGCTGGAATCTATTGTGTGGTATTACTGATTTGGCCATCGTTGCCTGAGTGGAGTGCCTGGGGAGTCGATGTTTGGCTGGGACTTTGTTATGCTTATCATGTTGTTATGACAATTATCGTGCTGCGAAAAGGTCAAAAAGACATGAATTTTCGCGGATTATTTTTTTCGTTAAGTTTTATTATTGCGGGTAATCTTTTCTTTTTCTATTTAGGACTTGTTTTCCTAAATGGTCAATTCGGTTCGGCAATGTCGCTGCTTTGGAATAAACTATCGTGGGTTCTTTTGCATTGGGGCTGGAATCCATTGTGTGACATCCTAAACCACCTCTGCCATTTTATCGGCAAAAAAATCTAGAAAGTACTTTAATGACGAATTATAAATATAAAACAACGATAAATTCATCGGGGTTTTGGGCTTATCTCGGCGTGCAGTTTCTGGGAGCCTTCAATGATAATATGTTCAAATTAATGCTGATTTGCTATGCTATTGGCGTGCTGTCTAAAAAACAGGT
>Ga0172378_10001231_pt1 | contig 23489 bp, 20 predicted proteins | sample GrowelOW332metaG_FD_119755 | JGI IMG/M metagenome (GOLD analysis project Ga0172378, IMG submission 119755) | Groundwater microbial communities from an aquifer near a municipal landfill in Southern Ontario, Canada - Pumphouse #3_1 metaG | ecosystem: Environmental > Aquatic > Deep subsurface >... | reverse complement strand
GGCTCTTCGAATCCTGACGTTCCCTGAAGGGAACCGGCTTCTCGTTGTTGCGGTGTCACGTTGTTCCATCCTCACCCCTGCGGGGCCGGCCCAGAGTCCGGCTCTTCGAATCCTGACGTTCCCCCAAGGGAACCGGCTTCTGGTCATAAAAATGAATTTTTAGAGGTACCCTTTATCTAGTTAGATAAAAATCGAACTCCTGGGGGAAATGGAGTTCGACGAAGCGGGAGCCCGTGGACTTTTGCGAAGAGTGAGCCACAAAAGTGGCGAATCCCGACGGGACGCGCGAATAGCGCGCAATCTCCTTAGCTCCATAACAGAAAAGACTGGTCTTTTCTGTTACCCACCACCCGTCTTCCGCTCACTCCGGCCGCGCTCACGAAACAATCCGTGGACGAAAAGCGAGTTCCCAAGTATTTTTTGCGGAGACCACCGAGTTCCCTGAACATTTTCATCGCGCAGCAACCTTCTGAGGAACAAGCGGCATTGCTCAAGTTCCTGTCAAAAAAATTTCGAGAACGATGTGGATATGATCCTTCTGAACTTTTCACTGAATGATCTTCAGAATCTTCCAACCGCAGGATCTGCGTATTTCATCGCGGGCGGACAGCCGGATGCCGCCATCCATTACTCGGGTACCGCAACAACGAGGGCATCCGATCTCCTTGTTAGACTTTAGCCTTGTCCAAGGAATCTATGCCCTCATCACCATTACCGGTTTATACTTCAAGCATAGCTATCGAATACGGAAGCCCCGCGGAGGTGTGGAAGGAACAACGCAACTAATTGTCCATAATCATTGCAGTAGTGGAGTAAAAGCGCAGGGCCGTTTTTTTCAAGAGCTGAATTTGTACGTGAAGGGGGAAGAGGAGCCGATGCCCGATGAACGGGCAACTGGGCGACATCGGGGGGGAATCCCCCCCCCAAAAAAAAAGTCCGCCTTCGTTTTGAGAGCGGACAAATTAATTTATGCGGAAAATGATCAGCAGTTCTCTTTTTTGAAAGCAGCGACGCTCTTCTCAAATTCTGCGAGATATTTCTTTGCTTCTACGACTACGGCGGCGGGCTTGTAGCCGAACTTTTCTTCGAGGACTCCTGCCGGAGCAGAAGCTCCAAAGCGCTCGAGCCCTGCCGTTTTTCCGAATCCGCCGACGACATCCTTGAAGAGGACTGGAAGCCCGCTCGAAAGAGCGAACACAGGTGTCCACGGGACGATGACCGAATTGCGGTATTCTTCGCTCTCAAGGAGGAAGAGCTTGGGACTGATCATCGAAACGACGCGCACGGAAAGGCCTTCCTTGCGGAGAACTTCTGCGGCTTCGTGTTCGAGGAGAACGTCGGATCCGTTCGCAACAAGCGTCAAGTCCGGAGACTTTCCGCGGAGCGTGTTGTCGCTTACTATGTATGCGCCCTTGCGGCTCTTGGATGCTTCTGCATAACGGGTAGAACCCGCAGGGCAAGGAAGCGGACCGACCTTCTGGCGCGTTAAGATGAGAGCTGTCGGAGAGTCCGTGTTTTCAAAAGCCATCTCCCAAGCGACGCTCGTTTCGGCGGCATCCGCCGGGCGAAGTACTATCATCTGCGGGCGTCCATCGGCCTTGCAGAGGTCTTCCAGAAGGCGGATCTGCGTTTCGTGTTCGATAGGCTGGTGCGTGGGGCCGTCTTCACCGACGCGGAAACTGTCATGCGTAAAAACGTACTTGACAGGCAAACCCTGGAGGGCTGCCATGCGGATGACGGGCTTCATAAAGTCGCTGAATACGAAGAACGTCGCACAAATCGGATAGAGCCCGCCGTGGAGGGCGATTCCGCAAGCGATGGCTCCCATCGTGAGTTCTGCTACGCCTACTTGGACAAATGCGCCGCTGAAGTCGCCGGGAACCATAATGTGGGTTTTGTCGAGGAACTTCTGCGTATTGTCGCTGTTGGAGAGATCTGCGGAGCTGCAGATGACGTTCTTGAAATTTTCAGCGAGGTAGCCGAGGACCGTACCCGAACTGACGCGGGTAGCGACGTTGTCCTTTTGCACAAGGTTCTTGAGGTCGAGCTTCGGGCCTTTTCCCGTAAGCCAAGCGTGGAGAGTTTTGGACTTTTCGGCATTCTTCGCATCCCAGTCCGACTTCTCCGCATACCAGATATCCGAAATTTTTTCGAGTTCTTTTAAGCGGAGAGCAAAGGCTTCCTTTACTTCGGGGAAGATCTGGAACGCATTCTCAGGATCCCCACCCATGCGGCGCACCGTTTCTTCAGTGGAAGCTCCTGCGCCGCTCAATGGCTGACCGTGCGTGGAAACCATGCCTTCAAAGGATTTGCCATCCGCACCGACGGCACATTTTGCCATCGTCGTATGTCCGATGATGATCGTCGGGCGTTCCTTTTCAGCAAATGCGGCGTCGAAAGCCTTGCGAAGCGATGCGATATCTTCGCCGTCGGCTTCCACAACTTTCCATCCCCAGGATTCATACTGCTTGACGAAATCCTGGTCTATGACGTCTTCGGTCTTGCAAGAGAGCTGAACCCCGTTTGCGTCATAGAAATAGATGAGGTTCGAAAGCTTGAGATGTCCCGCGATCCGGCCCGCACCGTATGCTATTTCTTCTTCGATGCCGCCGTCGGAGACGAGAACAACCGTCTTGTGCTCGAGAATATTCCCGAACTGGGCTACCATATACCGTTCTGCAATTGCTTCGCCGACGGACATCGCCTGGCCAAGTCCAAGAGGACCCGAGGAATTTTCAATGCCATGTTCTACGGAAAGTTCGGGATGCCCCGGCGCATGGCTGTCAAACTGGCGGAAATTCTTGATGTCTTCCAAGGTCATACGACCGGTGAGCACGAGTTCTGAATAAAGCAGCGGCGACATGTGACCCGGATCCATCAAGAAGCGGTCGCGGGCTTCCCAATTCGGGTTGCGGGGATCGAACTTGAGATATTCCGCGAAAAGAAGCGTGATTGCCGTAGAAGCGCCCATTGCGCCGCCCGGATGCCCGGAATTCGCCTTTTCCACCATCGCCGCGGAAAGGATGCGTACATTGTCTGCTGCCTTTTGTATTATGGAATCGTTCACCAGAAGCCTCTGAAAATTTAATTTTCGCGGCGCAAATGTAGCTTATATTCCCGGATTTCTCAACCTCTGAAATGCCAAAAGTGCTATATTCCCCGCGATGAATTATCTTAAGCAACTCCTCCAGAATCTAAAGCACCCGGCAGGCATTGCCGGGACTCTCATTGCCCTCCTTATTCCCTTTTTGATTTATCTCGCCCCCAACTGCGGCGCAAAAGACCTCATCCAAACGCTGGATCTGCGACTTCCACTCCCGCTGTTCCTTTTCCAGATGGTGCTAGGCCTTTTTCTTTTTGCGACCCTGTTCCGCGATGCGCGCTCTTTTATTATGGAGCATCTGCCCGCTAAAAAATACCTCATTGCCTTAGGTATCATTGCAATTTCGGCGACAGTCTTCGCAGGTATCGAAATCGAAGCCCGCCACCGCGTACAAAGCGACGAAAGCGTATTCCTATCTGTCGCGCAAAACCTGTACCATAACCAGATCAGCGGGACTTGCGACGAGGGCGAATTCCAAAACGGGAGGCTCGATTGCTACAGGAATTCCAATAGTTTTAAAACAAAAGGGCTCTCCTTCCTCTATTTTATAGGGATGCCTTTCGCAGGTTCGGATCTCCATTGGATTTTCGGTATGGAGCTCGCATTCCTCTTCCTCACGGCAATCCTCTTTTTCTTTGCCGTGCGCGCTTGGACCGAAGATGATCTGCTATCTCTTCTTTCGACGGTTCTTCTCATTGCCCAACCTACAGTCCTCTTCCAGTTCCGTTCTGCATCCGTAGAGCCTCTCTACATTCTCCTTTCCGCATTCTCCCTCTGGGCTCTCCGATGGGCTTATGAGAGGAACACGATCCGCCATTGGCTCTTTGTCGCACTCGAACTTGCTTTCTTTGCGCAGACAAGGCAGGAAACGGTATTCTGCTTGCTTGCGTTCGTCGCCGTTGCGCTCCCGAAAATTCTCGATCGAAAGGATTTGAAGGCCCCTGCATTTTTTGTGACTCTTTCGCTCTTTTCGGTACCCGTGCTGCTCACCATCAGTTACTTCCAAGGCTACAATTTCCAAGGTGGCGAATTCTCAGCCCACGGGCATTTCATTGAAAACCTGACCCGCAACTGGGAGGTGATGACAAGACCACTCAACGAGAGCGGTCTCCTCGACAATCCATTTCTTTCGAGCTTCAATTACCTCTTCCTCATCGGCTTCATCATTCTAGTCATCCAAGCCGGGCGGGAAATCTATGCGAAGAAATTCGGCACTTATACTAAAATTGCGGGATTCCTTCTCCTCTACCACATCCAGACTTATGTGATCCTCGAAAACGTTTCCGGCGACTTCACCATCGAAATAAACCAGCGCTACAGCTTGGTGATGATGCCCACGATGGCCTTCCTTGGCGCTCTTGCCCTCCGCTCCATTCTATATACGGCATTCTTCCTCTTTGGATTTTCCAACTTAAAGAACAACCCCAAAGTAAACTTGACCGCTGCAGTCCTCTTCTCAGTGGCGATCCTCGGTAATACAGCGAGCTACAAGCAAAGTTTCAACGAAGATATCATGTATAACCGGAACCATCTTACTAACGAGGAAGTGGAAATCTGGAAATGGCTCAAGGCACAACCTCAAAAGCCGAGACTTTTTGTATATGGACGCCCCTGGCACTTCGTGGGCTACGGCGAATCCGCTATCCATTATGACCGCGTGCGCGCTCTTTCCCCGGATTCCCTCGAGCACTTGATAGACAAATACAACGGCGAAGTTTATTACATCCGCGGACTGGACTGCTGGGACAGCAAAACGTACCACGCAAAGGCCATCGAGCACCGGATTCCCACGACTTGCGACGTTTTTGAAAGAGAAGCCAAGCTGGAAGACGTATACAGCGTGCTCATCACGAATAATTACTGGGTGCGCATTGCGAGACTCAAGGCAAAACACGATTACGATCCGGCAAATTTATTCCAATTCGGGTTCTGGCAAGGAACGCCCGAAAAGAAAGAACTCATTGTGGATTATGTGATGAACTACGGCGGAAATTCCCCATGGAACGTCAAGCTTGTCCTCAACGGCGACAGCATTAAATCTTTTGCGTACAGGCCGGGAGATGCGAGCGATACGTTGAAAGGCCCCGTGCTAAAACCCGGCTATAATAAGATGGAAGCCCTCATCAGCGATTCCACAACGGGCGAGGTTATCGCCGTCGCCACGGATTTCCGGTTTTTCCGATTCGACGGAGCGCTCCAGATGAATTTGATGTCTCCAGTGCATAATACACAAGGCTGGGGAGAATTACAAGTAAATAAATCCATCGACGGACACGAATTTACGCTAGCTTCCCGTCACTTCAAGGATGGCTTCGGAACGCACGCGCCATCCAATACAGAATTCGACATCCGCGGAGAATTTACAAGATTCACGGCACTCATCGGCCTCGACGAAGAGAGCCTCTGCAGCGATGGCGTCTCCTACACGATCAAAGGCGACGGCAAGGTTCTTTACCAAATCGAAAAAATTTCACTTGAAAAAATCGATACGCTGGACATTTCCGTGGAAGGTGTCCACAGCCTCGTAATCGAAAGCGATCCATTGGGAAGCAAGGATTGCGACCACATCGACATTGTGCACCCGACGCTCTATCCAAAGCTAAAGAAGTAGAACAAATGAAATCCAGACTTTTTGTGATGAGTGCCCCTTCTGGCGCAGGAAAAACGACGCTCAAAGACCTCGTCATCAAGGAATTTCCCGACCTCTGCTATTCCATCTCAGCGACAACGCGCCCGCCGAGAGAAGGCGAAATAGACGGGATTCATTACTTTTTTAAGACAAGAGAAGAATTCAAGAAGATGATCGCCGAGAACGACCTTGTGGAATGGAACGAAGTACACGGCAACTTTTACGGAACACCCAAGAGTTTTGTGGAAAAGAAGCTCTCCGAAGGAATGCGGGTCCTCTTCGATCTCGACGTTTTTGGCAAGGTGAACTTCGATAAAGTCTATCCAGACGCGACAGGCATTCTAGTGCTACCTCCCTCTATGGAAATTCTCGAGCAAAGGCTCCGCCACCGGGCAACCGACTGCGAAGCCGTAATCGAGCTCCGGCTCTCCAACGCAAAGAAAGAAATTGAATTTGCAAAGCAGTACGGCAAGTACGAATTTACTATCATAAATGACAATCTTGAAAGAGCCGCAGATGAACTTCGCAAAATTCTGTCATAAGGGCACCTCTAATCATTTTTATCATCTAAAAAACAGAACAATCCTTGTTCTGTTTTTTTATTTTTTCTGCGTTAAACCAAATTTCAACTTTTCAGAGTTAGAAAGGACCAGAATATGACTTTAAATCCTCTCGCGGAAGCGCTCAACAGCACTCTTTCCGCAAACGGCGCTTCCATTTTGGAAATGCTTTCAAAAAAGGGAAAGGCTATTTTCTTCCCATCGAAAGGCATTCTCGGCCAAAGCGCCGAAGCCAAGGGCAAGGAAATCAACGCTACAATAGGAACTGCTCTTGAAGACGATGGATCCCCGCTTGTGCTCCCATCCGTTCACAAGTCGCTCAATTTACCAAAAAACGCATTTCTCTATGCACCGAGTTCGGGTAACCCAGATATGCGCGATGCTTGGAAAAATCAGATTTTAATCAAGAACCCGAGCCTCGCGGGCAAGAACTTTTCCCGCCCGATCGTCACTTCGGCTTTGACTCACGCCATTTCTTGCGCCGGCTATTTGTTCCTCGATCCGAATGACAAGGTTATCATCCCGGATCTCTATTGGGACAACTACGAACTTGTGTTCGAAAATGCTTATGGGGCAAAGATCACCACTTACAAGACCTTCAACAAGGGCGGATTCAACATAGCGGCTCTCGAAAAGGCTGTTAATCGCGGACCCATCGGCAAAAAAGTTCTCCTCCTCAATTTTCCCAATAATCCTACGGGTTATACCGCTACGGAAGAAGAAGCCAAGGCTATCGCCGACATTCTCGTGCGCGCCGCAGAAAAGGGAAACAAGATCGTTGTCCTTCTCGACGATGCTTATTTCGGGCTTGTCTATGAAGACGGTGTCACGAAGGAATCCCTTTTTACAAAACTCGTCGATGCACACCAGAACATACTCGCAGTCAAGCTCGACGGCCCTACCAAGGAAGACTACGTATGGGGCTTCCGCGTGGGCTTTATGAGCTTCGGATTCAAGGACGCGACTCCCGAACAGCTGAAGGCTTTGGAAAGCAAAGCGGCAGGTGTCGTGCGGGGAAACATTTCCAATGCACCGAATATTTCCCAACGGATTCTTCTCGAAGCCTACAAGAACCCGGAATACGCGAGAGAAAAAGAAGAAAAGTACAGCGTCCTCAAAAACCGCTATGATGTAATCAGGAAAACATTGGCCGAGCATCCGGAATACAAGGACGCTTTCGAAGCGATGCCTTTCAATAGCGGTTACTTTATGTGTGTAAAGCCCAGAGGCGTAGATGCCGAAAATGTCCGCAAGGAACTTCTCGAGCACTACAGCACGGGCGTCATTGTTTTGAGCGGTCTTCTCCGTCTTGCCTTCTCGGCGGTACCCACAGACAAGCTGCCCAAGCTTTTTGATAATGTCTACAGAGCGATTCTCGCTTTGCGCTAACCATAGGAGAGAAAAATGCCAAATTCCGCAACTTTGAACTACGAAGGAAAGTCCTACGAGCTTCCTATCATTTCAGGCACGGAAAAAGAACAAGCCGTCGATATTTCCGCACTCCGGAAACAGAGCGGCCTTGTCACTATGGACTACGGTTATACAAATACCGGCAGCACTAAAAGCCAGATAACGTTCGTCGATGGCGAAAAAGGCATTCTCCGCTACCGCGGTTACAACATCGAAGATTTGGCGACCAACGCTACCTTCCCCGAAACCGCTTGGCTTCTGATTTATGGAGAACTGCCTTCCCGCGAGCAGCTCGGCACGTTCCGCCGTCTTCTCACAGAAAACGCACTCATCCACGAGAACTTGCTCAACTTCTTTAGAGAAATGCCGCCCTCTGCGCACCCGATGGGCATTCTCGGCGCCGTAGTCAATGCGCTAGGGCTTTTCACTCCGCGCTTCTACGACGATGAAAGCAAGACGGACGTGTTCAATCTCACCGTTGCAAGCCTTATCTCCAAAGTGCGAACGATTGCCGCATTCTCTTACAAGGCAAGTATCGGCGAACCTTTTGTGTACCCGGATGCAGAAAAGAGCTACTGTTCGAACTTTCTCAATATGATGTTCTCGAGCAAGGCAAAGCCCTACAACGTAGACCCTCTTTTCGTCCACGCGCTGAATGTGCTCCTCATCGTCCACGCGGACCACGAGCAAAACTGCTCCACATCCACCGTGCGTATGGTGGGAAGCTCACAGGCAAGTCTCTACGCTAGCATTTGCGCTGGCATTTGCGCCTTGTGGGGACCTCTCCACGGCGGAGCAAACCAAGCAGCCCTAGAAACAATGATAAAGGTTCAACAGAGCGGTATGTCAGTAAAGCAAGTGATGGAAAAGGCGAAAGACAAGAACGATCCGTTCAAGCTTTCCGGCTTTGGCCACCGCGTGTACAAGAGCTATGACCCGAGAGCAAAAGTTCTAAAGGGCCTCGTGCATACGATCTTCGACCATGAGCACATCAACGATCCGCTGCTAGATATCGCATCCGAGCTCGAAGATGCTGCCCTTCACGACGATTACTTCATCGAACGCAAGCTCTATCCGAATGTTGACTTCTATTCCGGCATTCTGTATCATACGATGGGTATCCCGACGAACATGCTCACCGTAATGTTCGCCATCGGGCGCTTGCCGGGCTGGATTGCCCACTGGAAGGAAATGCACGACGATCCAATGTCGAAGATCAACCGTCCGAGACAGATCTACACAGGCCATACGCAACGTCCGTGGCTCCCGATCGATAACCGTTAATTTATACGATATATAAAACAAAAGCTCCAACAAATTCACTTTGCTGGAGCTTTTTATATCTACCTATCTCCTTTTATTCCTTGAATTCTAAAATGCGGCGATAGCTAGCATAACGGGCCTTGGGAATCCGGCCTTCATTTACTCCAGCTTCTACTGCACAGCCGGGTTCCCCGCAATGCGTACAATCGTTGTACTTGCAAGTAAATAAGCCATCGGGAAAAAATCCGGGGAAGGACCGCGCCAAATCGCGTTCATCCATTTTCATAATGCCGAGTTCGCGAATACCCGGGGTATCGATAATCGAGCCTCCGAAAGGCAAATCGAACAAACAGGAAGAAGTCGTGGTATGGCGGCCTTTTCCATCGAGTTCGCGGACATTTCCCACAGCTAAATCCGCTTCAGGCACAAGGGTATTCACCAAGCTAGATTTACCGACTCCGCTCTTGCCGGAAAGCACGGAGCTTTTCCCCTTGAGAACCTCTTTCAATTCATCAAAACCCTTTCCCGATTTACAACTCACAGAAATAAATTTATCCACAATGGACATAAAATCCCGCACACCTTCCGGAATTTCAGGCAAAAGATCCACTTTATTTAAAACCATCACCAGCGGCAAATCACAAAGATTCGCCGCAAGAAGAAACCGGTCTGCAAAGCCATAATTAAAGGGCGGCTCCGCAGCACTGGAAACCACGACAACCTGATCGACATTGGATGCAAGTACGAGTTCCCGGCGCGATTTGTCTTTCGGCCCCGGACGAACTAGAACGGAACGTCTCGGTTGAACGCTCAAAAGGGAGTAGGGCAAAGCATCTTCGGCGTCACTAGCGCGGGCAATCACAACCCTATCGCCGACAACGGGAAATTCCCCGAGTTCAAAAACAACCGCAGGCCGATACGTTGCATTCACTTTTTCACCGGAAGCAAGCCTCACCACACAAGTGCGGCGGTGCACTTCCAGCACAAGGCCTTCTATGGAATCCCCCGCTTCAAAATTTCCCGCCGGATCCTTAATTTTCTTGACCTTAGGGCGTTTGAACTCCCGGCTCCAGCGCTCCTTCACAGGGCGGTCATCAATCGTTCCGCGCTTCCACATTTCCATTGCATTCACGCGGCGCGACCGCACATCCCTCCGCGTTGAGCGCGGGGAAGATTCGTCTAAATTTTCATCGGAGTCTTTTTCCTTCATCAAAGTAAAATCTAACTTTTATCCGTGATTTTCAGAAATTTTTTAGGCACATTCAAAGCCATTTGCGAACTCGCAAGACCCACCAACGCTCTCGTCGCAGTCGTTGCCCTTCTCATCGGCTACCTGCTCCAGGAATTCTCTCCCCCACTTTCTGTCTTTGTCGGCGAAGCCATCGCTATATTCTTTGCGGTTGCCTTTGGGAACGCGCTGAACGACATACAAGACCTTTCCACAGATAAAGTCAACAAGCCTCTCCGCCCGATTCCTTCCCAAAGAATTTCGCTGAAAGGAGCGAATACCGCAGCCATCGCCTTTGCGATCGTATCGCTCATTGCGGGTTCCATTTCCGGAATTTTCCACGCAGCTTTCTTCTGTCTTTTGAATCTCCTTCTCTTTGCCTACGACTATAAATTCAAGCGCCTTCCCTTCGCCAAGAACCCAATGGTGGCTCTTCTCTGCACAGCACCGCTCTTTTTGACGCTCCTCAATTCTACCGCGAACTTCAAGCGGATTCTTTTTGTCGCCGCCTTTGCCTTTCTCCTCACGCTCGCCCGCGAAATTTACAAGGATATCGAAGACTTCGATGGCGACGAACGCGCGGGCATCCTCACCCTTTCACGACTTATCGGTCAAGAACTCTCTTCCAAACTCGCGACATTTACATTAGTCCTTGCGATATTTTTGATGCCCCTACCCGAAATTTTCGGAATATTCTCTCCTTTATTTTTTCTCTGCGCCGCTCCTCTCGTCATCATACCCACCATCCTAGCTCTAAAAAAAGCCAAAACAGGGAATTTCAAAGCCGCACAGAAGATGGTGAAAATTGCTATGCTCGGCGGGCTCGCGTCTGCCGTTATCTCCTTAGGGTATCACTGAGCCCACAATTTCGGCTATAGACAGGAACACTTGGCGCTTCAGCGCTTAGTGTCAAACAATTCCTTCAGGAGATGCTTTATAGATGAATGCGCAGGAGTAGGCGCTTTCCCCATAGATGTGCTGCGAAATGAATTTTGAGAGGAACCCTCTATTTATCCCACTCTAAATCCGGCGCAATTTTCTAAATTTAGGCTACAACCCGAGGTTACCGTGGTAGACGAATTACACGAAGAATGTGGCGTTATCGGCATTTACAATGGCGAGAACGTCGGACGCAACGTCGCAATGGGCCTATATGCCCTGCAACACCGTGGACAGGAAAGCGCAGGCATCGCGCTTGCCAATGGCGAAAAAATCCGAGTCCGCAAATCAATGGGGCTCGTTTCTGCCTTACTTAGAGAATACAACGTAGACGAACTCGAAGGTTTTGCTGGCATCGGTCACGTCCGCTACAGCACCACCGGTTCGAGCACACTCTCCAATGCGCAGCCTATTCTCGTAAGCTGCAAATGGGGCAGCATCGCACTCGTCCACAACGGAAATCTAACGAACGCTCCTGAGCTCCGAGAAGAAATGGAAGAAGCTGGTCATATTTTCCAAACTACCTCCGACTCCGAAATTCTTTTGCACGAAATAGCCCGCACCCAGGCGCCAAACCTCGGCGAAGCAATTAAAAAAGCAGTTTCCAAACTCACCGGATGCTTCTGCCTCATCTTCCTCACCAAAGATACGATGTATGTGGCGCGCGACGGCTATGCATTCCGCCCACTTTCTATTGCCCGTCTCGGCAATAGCTGGTGCATCGCAAGCGAAACTTGCGCATTTGATCTTTTGGGAGCAAACTATGTGAGAGATATCCAGCCAGGAGAACTTCTCACAATAAACAAGGATGGGCTCCATTCCGAACAGTTCATCGAGAAAGGACGGCTCGCCCATTGTATTTTCGAGTACATCTACTTCGCCCGTCCGGATTCCAAAATTTTCGAACAAAGCTGCGATAAGGTTCGCCGCAAGATGGGCAAAAGACTTGCCCGCGAATGCCCGGTCAAGGCCGATATCGTAATTCCCGTTCCGGACTCTTCCACGACGGCGGCTCTCGGTTACGCACAAGAATCAGGTATCAAATTTGAAATTGGACTTCTCCGCAATCACTATGTGGGTCGCACATTCATCGACCCCACTCAGAACGTCCGCGCACAAAAAGTCCGCCTCAAATTCAATCCCATCGAAGGTGTGCTCAAAAACAAGAAAGTCTGCGTTGTCGACGACTCGATCGTCCGCGGAACAACGCTCAAAATTTTAAGTAAGATGCTACGCGATGCAGGTGCGACTGAAGTCCACATCCGTATCGCATCACCTCCAGTTGCGCACCCTTGCTTTTTCGGAATGGACTTCCCGAATGCAGGCGATCTCGCTGCGGGCTCCATGACCCCCGAAGAAATCGCCAAAATGCTCGGTGTAGAAAGCCTTGGCTATTTGAGCATCCAAGGCGTCAAAGAATGTACAGGTGAACCTCAGGCCTATTGCGCAGCCTGTTTTGACGGAGAATACCCGGAATATATAGGCAAGGACGCAAGCAAGAACCGCTGCGGTTAATTTATACGGATATTACACAAGCACCGGAAAAAACCGGTGCTTTTTTGTTTGCATTATGTGGCTATTTTGTTATAATTGAACTGTGAAATTTTCAAAAGGCATTTGCGACGGCTTACCTATCGGGATCGGTTACTTTGCCGTTTCCTTCTCGTTCGGTATTGCCGCATCCAAATTTCTGAACCCATGCCTTGTTACGCTTATCTCTATGACAAACCTAACCTCCGCCGGGCAGTTTGCAGGGATTCAAATTATGCAAGCCGCAGGAACCCTCGTGGAGATGATCCTCGCGACATTTTTCATCAACCTCCGCTATTCGCTCATGGCAATCTCTCTTTCCCAAAAGGTGACACCATCTTTTGGTACACTACAAAGAATATTTCTCAGCATGGGCATCACCGATGAAATCTATGCACTCGCCATGTCACAAAAAGAGCGCATATCTCCAACCTATTATTTCGGGCTCACAGTGCTCCCCTACATCGGTTGGTCTCTGGGGACTCTCACAGGATCCGTTGCAGGGCAGATCCTCCCCACAGTACTTACAAATTCACTAGGCGTCGCCCTCTACGGAATGTTCATCGCCATCGTCGTTCCAAAGGTAAAACAGCATAGACCAACACTCATCGCCGTCGCTATAGCTATTGCGATCAGCCTCCTATTCCACTATGCGCCAGTCCTTTCCAACGTCACTCCGGGATTTGTCATCATTATCTGTGCTATAACAGCATCGCTCTTCGCCGCTAAGTTTTTCCCTATTGAGGAGAAGACTGAATGAGCATAACTGAATACGCAAAATACCTTCTAGCAATGGCAGGAGTCACCTACCTCCTCCGCACAATTCCATTCATCCTTCTCAAGAAAAATATCGAAAGTCCCTTCTGGAAATCGTTCCTCGCTTACGTCCCCTACACAGTACTCTCGGCGATGACTATTCCCGCCATTTTCTATACGACAAATTCCAAAATATCAGCTGCGGCAGCACTCATTACAGCTATCGGAGTTTCGCTACTCGGACGCGGACTCGTGTTAGTCGCCATTGCAGCTTGCGCAGCAGTTCTTTGCGTGGACGGAGCTTTCCTCGTTTTTTAATGTCCCTGCCCAAATCGTTTTGATTAGGCAAAATATACGCAGACAAAAAATCATTCATCATTATCAAACAGTTGAACTGCATTTTTCATTTTGATGCTTTTCAAAAAAAGGCTCATTTTTCCAATTCCATCATGATCTGCGTTATGGCGACACACCTCTAAAAAGCAATCCTCGGTCAAAACAGCTGCGCCACATCACACGGAAGCGTCTATCAAAGAGACTAAGAGCATTCAAACCGAGTATTGCTCTGCGAACTCATTCGCCGACATAATCGAGGCACAGACGCGGATGTTGAAGGCATTCAAAATTCAAGCAAAACTGATATTATATCATAAAAGAGAAAAGCTATCGTCCATACCCGCAGTAAACAAAAAAGACCGTCGAAAGAACGGTCTCCAAAATAAGCATCTGAAAGTTTTTGCGTCTACGCCTATTGCCGAATGATCACACGGAGCACCGGAACGGAAAAAACTACGGACGCTACGCGCAAAGATACCCGGAAGATGGCGAAGCGGCGACACGGGAATGAATCGGAGCGGACCTGCAAAAACGAGTGAAATACGAAGTATATCCGAAGGACGAAAGGGATTGGAAGGATAATCTTGATAGATAAATTTGTATTATTATATAGGAAAGCGTACGTGAGAGATATGAGGAATAAATGTCTGCCACAGATTCCCAAGGAAGCTATCATGCCGAGATTTGATGATGAACGGATATTTTGTTTAAGATCAAAACTGAAAAAGGGTTGTGATATGACTGAAAGAACTAGAAGAAATAAAAGCGGGAAGTCCCGTATATTTTTTATGGAGGCGATAAACAATGAATAAGCAATCGATACTAAAAGTTCTCAATGTATTCTTACTGTTTGATTTTCTATGCCTGTTGGTCACCGTACTGTTGAATGAAACTCTTCCCAAGGAGGTGTTCTTCAAGATACATCCAATATTTGGTTCGATTCTGCTCTTTCTGGTGGTAGCGCATCTAGTTCTGAATTGGAGCTGGATAAAGAATTCATACATAAAAAGAAAGAAATAGAGTGTCGTAGAACTACTGCTTGAACCCGGCAATCCAATGAGACTTGGTCTTCAGACAAGAGCGCCGCAAGTTAAGCATTTATTAGTCATAACTTGGCATTTGATGACAGTTGAAGACATTCCAAAGTATCATCAGCTATCAGGAGACGGAAAACGGCAAGGCTTACTCCGAGTAAGCAAAAGAGCCAACCGGCTTACTGCCAGTTGGCTCTTCGTGGGACCTCCCGGACTTGAACCGGGAACCAGCGGGTTATGAGTCCGCGGCTCTAACCGATTGAGCTAAAGTCCCTTTTGCGGCCTAAAAATTAGAAAAAAAACGAAAATATTCAACCCGAAGCACAGAAACATAGCCAAAAACAGAAAGTTTAAAATAATTCTTAAACTCGTCTAAGGATCGCGTTGTAAACGGACGCAATGCAGCACTAGCCCTCTTTGCAGGCATCGGCAGAAGGAGCAACCTCATTTTTACGCTGCTCAAAATGGGATTTTCCACGCTTTTCAAGCACTTGTAGCGATCTACCTGATGTACTTCTTCAAATCTTCCATCACGCGAGGAACCATCTCCGCAAAAACGCAACTCAAGATACGCGAATTCATTTTCGCAAAAGGGAGTGCACTAGCCTAAGTTTTATCTCTCAAATATCGAATTCAAAAACGCTCATCGTCTATAAGAGAACATCGTTCTCGTTCTTCCCCGGATACGCCACCACACTCTCATTCTCCCCTTTCTTGCAATGATTTTCATACTCGGATTCAACTGGTATTCGCTTGTCGCAAGTAGGCTTTCCGCACCAAAGGCTAAAAGGGCATTCCTCAAACGGTCGCACATCGGATATGCGGCAAGATCATCCTCACTTTAGGATTCAAAATACTCTTCAATGTCGCGTTAAAAATTTACTTTCTGCCTGGAACTTTACTCTCACGCCAAGGGAGAACAAGCGTATCCTTCTCATCCACTTCAACTACCCGGCGGCTCTCATCGAGAACCGTTCCATGGGTTTCGGTAAACAGCGTATCCGGCAAAACGGAACCCACCAAAGGAAGCGAAACTTCCGTTTCATTTTCAAAGCAGGGCAAGACACCTTCATCTTCTTCCGGCCCACAAGCGTCTGTGTTAGAAGCCATCGTTTCAACGAACACAACCCCACCTTTGCCGTCCAAAGCGCCGATGCGAAGATCACTCCCCCGTTCACCCGAATTTTCCTTCAAGATATAAACCGGCACGGAACCATTCCAGCGTACATATAAATTCTTGGGCAAAAAATCGGAAGAATCCGCACAAATTATTCGCGGATTAAAATACTTCAAGGCCCCCTTTAAATCCGTATAGAGAACTCCTAAGCAACCATTTTCTCTGTTAAAGAGATAAATCGAGCCAAACGGGGAATGACCTTCAGCTAGCACTTCATTCTGCACCAACAGAGGCAATTCCGGCAACGATCTCTGAAACAATGGGGTTTCTTCTCCGTACATTCTAAATTCAAATTCATAACCATTTACACCTCTTTCTCGGGCATCGGCAACAGGAGCCATCGGAAAAATTTTCGATGTACTTTTCAAGCTTTCCTCTTCTTTACAGCCAAAAAGCATCAAGAAAGACAAAAACAAAAGAGCAAATGGAACTAGCATTTTCATATCCCTAAAATACTCTAAAAAAAATATTTTAAGAAAATTATCCTTCAAGACTTGCAAAATTACAGGCATACCGTGTTAAAAAGCTATGTTTAAGGCAATGCCTTTCTATTCCGATGAAGTCATCCAAGAACTCAAATCCCACGCCGATATCGCGGACGTCATCCAGCAATTCGTCCCTCTTAAAAGATCCGGTAACGGACGCTTCATCGGGCGCTGTCCTTTTCACGAAGACCATTCCCCCTCAATGAACGTAAATCCGCAAATCGGAATTTATAAGTGCTTCGCATGCGGAGCCGGGGGCGATGTATTCAAGTTCGTAATGGAACATGAAAAGATTGATTTCAAAGCCGCTATAGAATGGGTGGCAAACGCAACAGGATTCCATCTGCCCGAACTCGGAGCCCCCGAGAAACCGGAAATACTCGAAGAGCGTACGCTCGTCCGAACGATCAACGACCTTGCTGCCGAATGGTTTGTCTCTCAGCTTTCCAAAAACGAAAAGGCTCTTGCCTATATTACGGAACGGCACGTAAGCGAAGAAACGCGCAAACAATTCCGGGTGGGCTTTGCCCCCGAAGGCCGCGAAGGCTTTTTAAACTATGCCGCACAAAAAGGGTTTTCACCGAAGCAACTGGTCGAAGCTGGGCTTGCCGTAGAACGCGAAACGGGCGGCGTTGCAGATAAATTCCGAGGTCGCCTGATGTTCGCGATCGAGAACCTCTCTGGAGCAGTCGTCGCCTTCGGCGGGCGCATTCTCAACAAAGAAACTAAAGCCCCGAAATACTTGAACAGTCCAGACACGGCTCTTTACAAGAAAGGTGAAATTCTCTACGGACTTTCGCACACCAAGCAAGAGATTGCCAAAGAAAATGCGGTAATACTTGTCGAAGGATACTTCGATTTCATCAGCCTCTACCAAGCAGGCGTCCGAAACGTGGTCGCAGTCTCTGGAACCGCTCTTACCGAATATCACGCATCGCTACTCTCCCGCTATGCAAAGACGGCCTACCTAGTCTTTGACGGAGACGCCGCTGGCAAAAAAGCGACCCAGCGCACACTCGAAATTGTACTCCCGCAGGGAATTGTCCCTCGCATTTTTTCGCTCTCCCGGCCCAACGGAGAAAAGATAGACCCGGACAACTTCGTAAACGAACACGGAGCAACTGCCGCCGCAGACTTCAAGGCGGAACTCGCCCAAGCCGAAGACTGGCTCACATACCTTTCACACGAGCTTCCCACACAGACGATCGAAGAACGCGCCCAGTTTATTACTAGGGCAAAAACGCTCATTATGTCCATCCGCGACAGGGAGCTCCAGAATCAATATTTGAGGCTCGTCGCAGAACGCTTCGACACTGAAGCAAACTTTATAGGCATCCACCCGCAAGAGAAGCGACACACAAAAGAAAAGAACATATCAAGCGAAGTTTCTATCGAAACTCAGGAACGAGTGCAATGGAACACCATTCCGACTCTTGAATTCCGATTCGTCACACTGGTACTCACCTCGCCATCGCTCTGGGAAGCCGCAAGCGTATTCTTCGACTTAGACTTTGCAAGTTCTGGCATCACGCTCTTTGATTCGGAAGTGCTCGACGAACTTTTAAGCACAGCACTCGCCGAATACGTCGAAACAGCGTCAATAGACTTCAAACGCCTTCATAGCGCGCTTTCAAATCTCCCTGCACAAGTATTGGAAGAGCTCCCTGAAGAACGCTGGGAAAAGAATGCGGCACAAAAGGAATTCTTGGAAACTCTAGCCGAACTTGAAATCCGTACGGTAGAACGCTTCCGCAACGCGCTCAAAGCGAAGCCCACGACTGACGAAAACTTAAAACTCCGCTTGGAACTCCATTCCTTCGCAAAAAAACTGTCACTCCGCTTGCACAAAGAGGCGGACCCAACCAAAGAGCCTAATTTTTTCAAAGAATTGCTCGATTACCGCACAAGCCTTATCGAGTACAGCGAAAAAATCTAAATTTGCACTATGCTTTCTATTCAAAACTTAAAAGCGAGCCTTGCCGATGGCACTCAGATCCTCAAAGGAATCAACCTCGACGTAAAACCCGGCGAAATCCACGCCATCATGGGTGTCAACGGATCCGGCAAAAGTACGCTCGCCAAAGTTGTGAGCGGTCATCCGGCCTACAAAGTCGATTCTGGATCTGTAATACTAGACGGAAAAGACTTCCTTGCTCTTGATCCCTCCGAACGCGCCAACGAAGGCTTCTTCGTCAGCATGCAGTACCCCATCGAAATTCCGGGAGTATCCAATGTGGAATTTCTGCGCATGGCGATCGATTCCAAACGGGCCTACCTCAAGCAAGAAAAAATTCCCGACGAAGAATTTCAAAAACGCCTAGACCAAAGCATGGAGCTATTGGAAATGGACGAGCGCTACCGCGTAAGAGGCCTCAACGACGGCTTCTCCGGCGGTGAAAAAAAGCGCAATGAAATCTTGCAAATGGCAATGCTACTCCCCAAAGTCTCGTTCCTCGATGAGACGGACTCCGGGCTCGACATCGACGCGCTCCGCATCGTTTCCAACGGAATCAACCACATCATGGATAACACGCGTTCCGTAATACTTGTAACGCATTACGAACGCCTGCTAGACTATGTAAAGCCGAACTTCGTTCACGTGCTTCAAAAAGGAAAAATTGTCCTCACCGGCGGTCCTGAACTCGCAAAGAAGCTTGAAAAAGAAGGTTACGACTGGATCCGCGAGGAAGCCTGATGCAGAAACAAGCTCTCACCCGCATCAGGGAGCTCGGCTTTCCCACCCGCAAATCCGAAGACTGGCATTTTTACCCGGTTTCCAAGCTCGCACAAATTTCTGCTCTGAATGCATTAAAAGACACTCCCGTATCTTCTGATTCCGATAAATTAAACGAAGCTGATTTTGGCATTGCGGACGAGACTGATTTTTCGGCACTTCTCCCCATAGCCCTCGGCGCAAAAGTTTTCTTGAAGGACATTCCCGAAGGCAGTATAGAAAAGGGCATCCTCAAGCCCCGCGATGAGTTCTCGCACACCGTATTCTACTTAGGGAAAAACGCAAAAGCATCGCTTGAAATCCTAGAAAACAAGACCCTCCGCGCGCTCTCTGCAGAACGCCTCGACTTTTTTCTCAGCGAAGGCGCAGAATTAGAGCTCTATTCCACCGAAGAAGAACACGCGGGCGAAGTCAAATTTCGCAGCATCCGCATTCACCAGGCAATGGGCTCCACGGTAAGTCTCCTCGACCTCAACCGCACAGACTCCCTTTGCCGCACCAGCACTGAAATATTCCTCAACGGCGAAAAAGCAAATGCCGGATACCGCGCACTATGTCTTGTGAACAACACATCCGAAGTTCATGGCTTTGTACGCATCCACCACAACGCTCCGCACTGTAAAAGTCGGCAATTCGTGCGCAACCTGATTTCTGGAAGCGCCTACGTGAGCTACGACGGAGAAGTCTTTGTCGGCAAGAATTGCACAGGCACGGACTCCTCCGAACTCGTGAACACAATGCTTCTCTCGGATAACGCCAAAGTGAGCGTAAAGCCCATCCTTAAGATTTACCACGACGACGTCGAATGCACACACGGCAACACCTGTGGATCTCTCGACGAAGAAAGCGTATTCTATCTCCTAAGCCGCGGGCTGAACAAAAAAAGCGCAGAGCAGTTGCTCATACGCGCTTTTGCCGAAGAAGTCCTTTCCGAGCACCCCTACCAAGCTGGGCAGGAAAGGCTGAGGAAGATTCTTCAGAAGCTAATTTAATTTGTACTAGAACAAGCCTTTCTTGGCACCTTTGAGCAAATTCTTCACCTGCTTCGCATTGAGCGGAGGCGGGACATTCTGATCGCGCCTACTCTTCGGATAACAATTTTCACAGTAATAATGGACGACAATGCCAAAACTCGCCGCACCATTTTCAATATCCGTTTGGCGAGAACGATGCGGACGCACAAGAGTTTCCTTCTTGCAACGGTCACAGACACCCATCTTGGGTTCAGCAGGTTTGTGGTCGTGTTTCACTTCTTTCTTTTTGTCGTCCGTCAAATCCCAAGCGCGGCCCATTGCCGCATTTTTCGCTGAATATTTATCAAAATCCATTTTCGGGCTCCTTTTGTTTAAAAAAATTCTTTTGTATAAACAAGCCTAACAAAGCGTGGCAAAGGGATGTCGGCAGATGCGAAGAATCATACAAGTTTCTTGCAAACTTACCGCGCTCTAACTGATCTTTCTCATAATTCGCAACACATTCCGCAAAATCTAAAACGCGGACCCGCACACTTTCTAGCAATTTCAATTTTTCATTGAACTCTTCTACAATAGAAGCGCACTCCGGCAAAGCTTCGCCGGGAATAGTCAAAAGGCACAACAACGACGATGTCTTGGAAACAATATCATCAACAAGCGCCTTGTATGGAACAAAAGCCTTGTCCGCATCTGCTACCATTTTAAGTTCGTGAAGCCCAAGGCCGAGCACGATCCATTCCGCTTGTTTCCCCAAAATATCAGAAGGAGCACGAGCGAGCAAAGAATCCAAAGAGAACCGGACTGAAGCGGAAATGGCAAATTGAAGAGGACGCGACGGATTTTCGCAAAGCAACAACTCGGAGAAAAGCGCAGCAGCTTCGCCATCTGCGCCGAAAAGTTCGTCTCCGATGACTTGAATCCGGTGTGTCACACCTTTAATCTACTTTGTATTCGCACTTTTGCGTACCTTTATTAACCAATAATTCTCTTTTTTTTCACGAAAAACAATAGAATTTCCATCTTCTATCATAGCGCGCGGCACATTTTCTATCGGTTGTCCGTCATCCAAAAGTATGTCCACATCTTCGCCTTTTTCCATAGCAGCAAGCACTAGGCGAGCCCGGACAGATCCAAGAGGGCAGCGGACAGCCCTCAAATCGACAGGTCCCGAAACATAGTCAGCAAGATTCAAAGTCTCTGGAAATGAAAATTTTTGGACACTTTCACAAAATTCGACAATAGCAGGCGCATAATCCTCCGGAGAGGAAATCCAATCGCCGAACTTAGCAGGAAGAACTTCTTTGGGAAGCCGCTCCGCCAAAGAGAGTGCCTTTTCCGGTGAAAAAATGGGAAAATTGCTCATTTTTTTGCGGAAAACCCCTAAAAGAGCATGTCCTAAAAGCAAGCGAAGAGAATCATCTAAACCGGATGCATCCTTATTTGCATCCAACCAACGTTCCAACGGAGATCTATTAAATTGATTTTTACTCATAAAAGTACAAAAAGAATGTAGCAAACTTGAGCGTCCCTTTCTATATTTGGCGCCAAGCATAAAATATGCAAAGGTTTTCCTAAAATGACACAATTTCTTCTCGATCTCATGTTTGTAGTCTATGTCATTGCAGGCATTGGACTCGTCGCCTATGGCTTCAGCTGCTATGTCAGCATCTATCTGTTCTTGAAAAACAGTCGCCATGTGCGCCTTTCAGACCGGAAAAATCTTCTCCAATTCTACCGCGACCATGCGATGAATGACCTCCCCATGGTCACAACGCAACTCCCGGTGTATAACGAGGCTAATTGCGTCGAACGCTTAATTGACGCCGTATGCGCAATTGACTACCCAAAAGACAAGCACGAAATCCAGGTGCTCGACGATTCCACGGACGATTGCTACGAAGTCACCGCGCGCAAGGTGAAGGAAAAACAGGCCGAAGGCTACGACATCAAGCTCATCCACCGCACAAACCGCCAGGATTACAAGGCGGGCGCCCTCAAGGAAGGTATGGCAGTCGCCAAAGGAGAATACCTCGCCATTTTTGACGCGGACTTCGTCCCGCAGAAAGACTTCCTCCTCAAAACCGTTCCTTATATGGAAATGGATCCGAAAGTCGGACTTGTACAAGGCCGCTGGGGTCACCTCAACCGCTCAGAATCCGGTTTGACTCTTGCACAATCCATCGGAATCGACGGCCACTTCGTTGTAGAACAATCCGCGCGCAGCTGGGGCAAGCTCTTCATGAACTTCAACGGCACAGCAGGTGTATGGCGCAAGCAAGCGATTATCGATGCCGGCGGATGGGAAGGCGACACTCTCACCGAAGATATGGACCTTTCCTATAGAAGCCAACTCGCCGGATGGAAAATGAAATTTGTCTTTGACGTGATCGTCCCCGCCGAACTCCCGGACGACATCAATGCATTCAAGGCTCAGCAATTCCGATGGGCAAAGGGTTCCATCCAAACCGCCATCAAGGTTCTCCCCCGCGTATTCAAGGCCAAGATTCCTCTCCGTGTGAAGATTGGCGCCTTTATGCACACCACGCACTACTCCATCCACCCCTGCATGCTTTTCACAGCCCTTTGCGCATTCCCGCTCCTCGCTTGGTTTGAGCCCATCAAAGGCATACCGAGCTGGCTCTTCGCCATCTGCTTTACATTCATATTCCTTGCCGCCATTGCGCCTTCCACACTTTACTTTGTAGCACAACGCTGCTCCGGCTATACCGGTTGGAAGACCCGTCTTCTTTCGATGCCGATGCTTATGGCTTTAGGAGTAGGAATCGCAGTCAGCAACACGCGTGCCGTATTCTCTGCGGTGCTCGGTCATAAAGGTTCTTTTGTACGTACCCCTAAAAAGGGAGGCAACAAGCACTCCCACTTTGCCCAAAAATTTCCACTCATTGCAATGCTCGAGCTCATCGTCGGCTGCTACTGCGTATTCGGTCTTTTGGAATACATCGGTGCACAGAAGCTCATCATCGGACCATTCCTCGCACTCTATGCCATCGGCTTCCTCGCCGTAGGAGCATTAAGCTTTACGCAATACTTTGAAAACATGATCGACATGCACAAAGAAAAGCAGAAAATCGAAGTCGCGACAGAAACGACGCATTCGTAAAAAAAAATCAGGATAGAAGGAAAGGCCCGTAAAATCGGGTCTTTTTTTGGTGCACTCGGACCACACCGCGCGCGGGCTAATTGCATAAGGGTACCTTTAAAAATTGCTTTGGTGAAGTGAACAGCTTGCCAATCGAGCGCAGCAAAGGCAAGCTTGCGTGTCTTTATTGCCGAGATGCAACAGCGGACGATGACGCGAAGCGTCAAAATC
>Ga0172378_10001229_pt1 | contig 23503 bp, 16 predicted proteins | sample GrowelOW332metaG_FD_119755 | JGI IMG/M metagenome (GOLD analysis project Ga0172378, IMG submission 119755) | Groundwater microbial communities from an aquifer near a municipal landfill in Southern Ontario, Canada - Pumphouse #3_1 metaG | ecosystem: Environmental > Aquatic > Deep subsurface >... | reverse complement strand
TACCTCAACTTCGCTCTTTTCCATGCGGAGAACGGGAAACACGTTTCCGTCGTGGACGGCCCTACATAATAGCCGACCTCAAGAGGTATAAGGACGACAAGTCAGACTCAGTTTCTATTGCGAAATTCGGATCGGGAAAAAAAAGAAAATTTGCAAGCAGCAGGCAGGTCGTTTCCTATCTTGGCCTATCGCCCCGACAAGGAAGCAGTCTGGGACGAGTCTGAACTCGCGCGGACCGATTTCCAGAATGGGAGAATGCAAAATGCGGAGTTTTCTCTACCTCTGCGGCGTCTCGGCCATGAAATACAACGGCGACTACAGATCCTTGTGGAAACGGATGAAGGTGGTGGGAAAGCCCGGGAAGGTCATCATCGTGGCTATAGCAAACAAGCTCGTAAGGCGGGCCTTCGCAAAGGTCAGAAGCTATTCCACTTACATCAAAAATTATGCGTCTTGCCCTTGACTTTCTTCACAGTTTGTTAGATGGACAATTTATAAGATTAAAAACGGATTTATCTGCATTTTTTTGGATTTTCTTTTCCAATAAAGACTTTTTCGTCTTCTACTTTTACTTTCATTTAAAACATATATTCCGACAAATTTATATTTGTCTATCCCTAATATATCCTTATGCTTAAAAAACACAATTCTTCGTTGATTTAGATTTATATATTCCTCATAATGCTCTAGGCTTTTTACTCTATCACTATTTTTTTCTTCTATTTCTGAAAAATCAAATTTTTCGCAGTTAGTCCATCCATTTCTTGTTTTTTCTGCTGGCCACCATACTAAAATATCTGAATTAGCTGGCAATATTGCTCCACCTGTTCTTTGGAACCCTCTTTTTATTTTTGAGGGATTAATATTGAAAACCTTACAAATCTCTTCAATCGTAGATAGGGAAATATCGTTATCTACATCAAGGGTATTTTTTCGTCTCCAGAATAGGCCTGTATTTTCCTTTTCATCCCAAGGTATGAATTGATTTTTAAGTATCAGTTCTCGTTTTTGTTCTAGTATAAAATTGACAATACGATCTATGTCCCCATTAATGAGTTCTATCTTTTTTCTGCAATCAATTTCTAATACCCTATGGCCTGTGTTTTTCTCTATCTGAGCCTTGCGCTTTCTATCTTTTTGAATACTTGCATTGTTTTTATAATGAGCAGGTTCATTTACTTCGATATGTATTTTAAACTGCGGGAAATAAACATCAGTAAGTGCGTATAAGTTGGAAGCTCGATTGACATATTGTTGTGGAACCAATTTCACTGTTGGATCATTAATTTTATGCCACAGTCTAGAAATTACATAACCTTCGTAGGCCTTTCTTGCTGTCTTTTGTAGAACTCGCGCAATGTAATCAAATGTGGAATCAAAATTGTTCATTATTTTTCCTTCCATAATATGTCAAGCGCCAATGGCGTCCATCTACCATATAAATTATCCGCGATAATAACTGATGCAGAGCCTTGTAAATGGTTATTCCTTGCTAATCCATAACACAACGGACATACAACGCGCTACTCTTATTGTAGTAGAGCGTACTCATATATGTGTCGTTGTAGTCCAAATGTCTACTGTAGGCACTGTCTGCATTGTTTTCCCTAGCACTCCAAAAATCCGTACTGAGACCCGTATTGTGGAAGCTACCATCATCGTGGCGACGGCCAGCAGGGAGAGCTGAAAAACCGTAAGCATCCGTTCCATTGCCACTGTCATACCACCCATCGTTGCTCTTCAGCGCGGTTCCCGCTGTGCTGAAACCACCGACTGCGGCTTCAAGAGTTGCCCACTCACCATTGCTTGGAATATGCCAGCCGCTGGGGCACGCGCCTTGATGATTCACGCTATCACCGAGGATCGCGATGTTATAATTCATGCTCACGGACATCGCACCCACCCATAGATACAAACGACCATATTGAGAGCAGTTATCCGCATTGTCTTCGTAACACCAGCTGCTATCAACTGCGTAGTTCAAATTTTCTGCCATCCATGTCTGCGTACCGATGGCGACCGTCTTGTAAGTCTGCCCGTCCCGTGTATCAGTCACCTCGCCATAACTGACCGTTTGTGTTGATGAACTTGAAGATTCTGCCAAAGAGGAGCCATCTGAAATGTCCTTGACACAACGGATGGAGAACGCGTAGCTTTTATTGAGATCATACGTAGATATCTCCGCATTGCCATTATCCAAGTATTTGTTATAAGCGTTATACGCATCGTTTTCCGTGGCACTCCAGAAGTACGCGCCACTGTCCACGTCATAAAAGCCATCCGTGCCGTCACGACGACCTGCCGGAAGAGCCGAAAAACCGTAAGTATCCGTTCCATTGCCGCTGTCATACCACCCATCTTTACTCTTCAGCGCTGTTCCCGCTGTGCTGAAACCACCGACTGCGGCTTCAAGGGTTGCCCACTCACCATTGCTTGGAATATGCCAGCCGCTGGGGCGCACCCTGATGATCCACACTGTCGCCGAGGATCGCGACGTTATAATTCATGCTCACGGACATCGCACCCACCCACGAATACAAGCGACCATATTGAGAGCAGCTATCCGCATTGTCTTCGTAACACCAGCTGCTATCAACTGCGTAGTTCAAATTTTCTGCCATCCACGTCTGGGAGCCAATCACCACCGTCTTGTAAGTCTGCCCGTCCCGTGTATCAGTCACCTCGCCATAACTGACCGTTTGTGTTGATGAAGAACTCACCCCTCGATTATCATTCCCGTCCGCTTCAGACGAAGAATTGATTTCACACGCAGCAAGAAGTACAGTAACAAAAATTAGGCCCCATGCGAAAAAACACATTCTATCATTTTGCCATCTCATAAAATCTCCTATGATAAAAAAGCAACGTTACTCAAACATCTCGTGTATGACAACACTTAGTTGCAACAGTTAATTTAAAATATAAATACGTTCTGCCAAAGTTGCAATCAATTTATTGCATAAAAAAGTTTGAACATATCTTTGAATGGCCCTCAGATTCTTCTGTTCGCAGGGCCTGCGGATTTTAACCGGATCGCCAATCCATATTTCTTAGGTATCGACATTTTAGGCTCCAGATGGTTTGATACTTGCATTATAGGAGGTATTCGATCTCCTTGCTAGACATCATTTGGCCAAAAAATCTATATGTCCCCATCAACTTTTCTCGTTTACTGAACTTCAAGGATCGCTATAGAACCTTAGCCCACGCAAAGCACGGGATTCTATTTTAGATAAAATTTCTAAAATGGATACAAAGTTGCTGAAAGAGGTTCTTTCGCTCTATGCAAAAATTTCATTGCGCTTTGCGTAAAAGCAGTTCTCTTGGGAATGAAGGGGTCGCAAGAGCCGGTATCCGATGGGATCGTTACAGGGCGATTGCGCAGGGGAAGGCCTTCCCCATCACATCCTACAAAATTGTATTGTTTATTTTTTCATTTTCTTTTAAAACCCCTTGCCATTTATTTTCCGTTTATTTAATTTCTGCGTATGCTAAGCGCAAATTCACATATCGCTCACAATAACAACTGGTGGTGGCAGGCTCACAGAACTTGAGTCTGGTTTTTGCGTGTTTGCAATAAGTTTGCAAAAAAGCTCCGGGCTCAAGCCCCGGGGCTTTTTTGTTGCCTGAAATGAATTTTTAACAAAGGATCTAAGTTATGGCTAAAAGGACTGACAGCATTTACACTACCCTCGCGGGAGAACGCTATACTCCGTTCTCCCTTGCAAAAAAACTCGGAGCAAAGGCAATCCTTGAATCCGCTTCATTTTCACACGGTACGGACCGCTATTCGATCCTGATGTTCGATGAGGCGTTCCACATTGTAGAAGATGACGCTGGCGTTGCAATCATTGCGAACGGTAAGCGCACTCCTTACAAGGCGAAAGATATTCTGGATGCGCTCGAAGAAATCGCCGCGGAGAACGACCGGCCGGCGAAGGGAATTCCCCTCCCCGCTTCCGGCATCGGCTTTCTCTCTTACGAATTCTGCTCGCGCTGCGATACAATCCATTTGGCAAAGCAGACGGATGCGCTCAAGATTCCGGAGTCCGAGTTTATGGTGGGGCATGTCTATATAGTATTCGACCATTTTACGGAAACTCTCCACATATTCGGGCTCAACTATGCGGAACATGAAATTGATTTGGTGAAAGCTATCGATAAAGTAAAGAAGACCCTTTCCAATCTCGACTTTTCGTACTTGGCCGCTCCAGAAGAGGATTTTCCGTGCAAGGTGATTACCGATCTTGAAAAGAGCCATGATGAATATGTGCACCGCGTGAAGGAGATTCAAAAGCATATTGTCGCAGGCGATTTGATTCAGGCGGTGCCCAGCAGAAGATTGCAGCTTGAAACCGAAGTGGGCGCGCTCGAAGTGTACCGCAGGCTCCGCTCGGTGAATCCGTCCCCATATCTCTTCTATATCGACTTCGGCGCCTACCAGCTTGTGGGAGCTTCGCCGGAAAGTTTGGTGAGGAGCCGTAATGGCAAGAGTTCCATCCGCCCGATCGCCGGTACTTGCCGCCGCGGAAAAAACGAAGCGGAAGACGAATTCTTGAAGGAAAAGCTCTTGAACGATCCGAAGGAACGCGCGGAGCATTTGATGCTCGTCGATCTTGCAAGAAACGATCTCGGGCGCATTTCCGAAGCAGGGTCGGTGAAGCTTACCCGCTATATGGAATGCCAGTCCTTTAGCCACGTGATCCATTTGGTATCCGAAGTGGAAGGGAAGACAAAGGCCGGCATTCACCAGATTCAAGTGCTCCGGGCAGCATTCCCGGCGGGCACGGTGAGCGGCGCACCCAAAATTAGCGCGATTGAGATCGTTTCTTCGCTCGAAAGCGAGAAGCGGAACTTCTATGCAGGCGCAGTTGGCTATCTAGAGGCGGACGGCGACCTCGATTTTTGCATTACGCTTCGCAGTGCGCTCAAGCAGGGCAACGTGTGGACCCTTCAGGCAGGTAGCGGCATTGTCTATGCTTCCGACGCCGAACGCGAATGGGAAGAAACCAACGAGAAGCTCGGCGCAATGAGAATTGTTCTAGAAAATAAGAAGAAGAACTAAGGAAAAGGATATTCTATGATAGTCATCATCGACAACTACGATTCATTTACATACAACATTTACCAATCCGTATGTAACCTCACCAACGAGCCCGTAACGGTTCTCCGCAGCAAGGAGTGCTCTATTGCGGACATTGAAAAGTTGAATCCATCCCGTTTGATTGTTTCTCCTGGCCCGGGACGCCCAGAAGATGCGGGAATCTCTGTAGAGGCGATAAAGCATTTTGCAGGCAAGCTCCCTATTTTGGGCGTATGCCTCGGACACCAGGCAATCGGTTATGCTTTCGGCGCAAAAATCGTGCAGGCCAAATTCATCAAGCACGGTATTGCTGAAGAAATCAATCTCGACGGGCATGGTCTCTTCCGCAACATCGGGAAGAAAGGAACGTTTACTCGCTACCACAGCTTGGTTGTCGATGAAAGTACGCTCTCCGCCGACTTTGAAGTAACAGCCCGCGCTACGGATGGCGACATTATGGGTATCCGCCACAAGAAATATGATATTGAAGGAGTGCAATTTCACCCGGAATCCATTGCATCCAAGGAAGGCGACCCGCTTTTTAAGGCTTTCCTGAACTACCGTCGCGATTCTCTCCCTGTGACGGCCATTCTCAACATGCTCATCGCCAAAGAAGATCTCGACCAGAAGACGGCAGAACTTTTTATGGAAGCCCTTACTGACGGGCTTCTCGACGAACGTCAAACAGCCGCGATTCTCACGGCTATCGCCGCCAAAGGGCCCGCTGCAAGCGAAATTGCGGGCTGTGCCGCTGTGCTCTGCCGCAAAAAGACGCAGATTCCTTTTTCCGTGGAAATTGAACTTACGGATATCGTCGGCACGGGCGGAGACTGCAAAGGCAGCTTCAATATCAGTTCTATGTCAAGCTTCATTGCTGCGGCTTGCGGGCTCAAAGTCGCGAAGCATGGCAACCGGGCTGTTTCGAGTAAATCAGGAGCCGCGGACTTCTTTGAAGCGTTCGGAATCAAAATCAACGCCACCCCTGAAAAGATGGCCAAAGCCATCGAAAAGACGAACTTCGGCTTTCTCTTTGCTCCGATATATCATTCCGCAATGCGCTTCGCAGGCCCAGTGCGAAAGGCTTTAGGGATCAAGACCATCATGAACCTGATAGGCCCGCTCTCCAATCCTGCAAATGCAAAGTACCTGATGCTCGGCGTGTACAGCACGGATTTGCTTAAACCCGTCGCGGATGCAGCTAAGATGCTCGGCGCAAAGCGCGTAATGGTAATCACAAGCGAAGACGGCTTCGACGAAATCTCGCCGATGACCAAGACGTACGTGTATGAGATTGATGAAGACAACCAAGCGATGAAATACAAAATCGATCCCGCCGAATTCGGAATTCCCAAATGCGATGATGAAGAACTCGGAGGCGGAACGGCCAAAGAAAATGTCGCTCTCGCAAAGGACCTATTGCAAGGAAAGGGACGCTCCGCTATCCGTTACGCCAGTCTTTTGAACGCTGCCGCAGCCCTCTATGTCGGTAAGCAGGCAAACTCGCTCAAGGCAGGTTATGAAATGGCAAAGAATGCGCTCGATTCCGGAGCTGTCGAAAAGAAAATCGAAGAAGTCGTTAAAGAAACGAACGCATAAGCCATCGGAAAATAATGCATACAAAAAAGCACCTCAAAAACTCCGAGGTGTTTTTTTATAGCAAAGGAAATTGGACACTTCTAAAAATTGTATTGCGGCCAAGAAATTCTGCAAGGGCAGGGAAGCAAAAAAAATACGCACAACCCGTGTTCCCAAAGGGGTGTGCAACAGGATGTCTCGAATTAACCCAAGAGGAAACTGGGACTCTTTGCGCTTTAGCGCTTAGAGACCCAAACCCTGTGCAAGCAGGCTTTAAGGAGCCCATTAAAGGTTTTTCTCAATGGCCGCGACCAGCGTCGCTTTTGGCACGGCACCGACGATATTGCCGACTTCCACGCCATTCTTGAAAAGTTTCATATTAGGAATATTAGTAATGCCGAAACGGGAGCAGAGAGCCTCGTTCTCATCGACGTTGACCTTTGCCACGGTCAGCTTTCCTTCATATTCCTTCGCAATATCCTCCATCACAGGCCCCATCATTTGGCAAGGACGGCACCAAGTTGCCCAAAAATCTACAAGTGCCAGGGCTCCAGAATTGATGACTTTGTCAAAGCCAGCATTATTGACATTAATAACAGACATTTCAAAACCTCATAAATGTTTTTATATAAAATAGCTATTTTTCTCTTCCAAGAGTATGCGTTTCTGTAAAGTTGCCATTATCCTCACGTTTTTCCTCTGTTCTAGATTCGTATCTGGACAAGAAATCAGCACATCCCGCAAAGTAACGGAGATGAACGGAATCGGAGAACGCACTTACGATTTGGAAGGCGAGAAAGCGGAATGGCTACTCGGAACGTCCCTTTTGGGAAACCCGGACTTGGAATTTACGGCAATGGGACTTTCCGCCCCCACGCACAGACTACCTACAAAGCTCGCCGGCATTTTCACCTTTCCTATCCACTACGATGAAACGGAACTTTCGATGCACGGCGAAAACGGCGTGATGAAAGAAGCCTCTAAGGAAGCTCCCATTGATACGCCGGTTACAAAAATAACTTGGGAGCGATTTTCATTCAGCGGAAATGCTTTTGGGCTCGATTTCCGGCGGCTTCTCTTGGATAGCATCGAGCTCGACATAGGAGTCGCCTCCTATTCCGACCTCTATTCCGAGGAATTCCGTTATCAAGACGTAACGCATCAGCCATACTTCGCCCTTGGCAGGGATTCGTCCACAATTCCTTTCGCAGGCAGGAATATTGCGATGAATAGCTTTCACTTCCGCCCCGCCATTACCTGGTACTTGGAAAAAGGCGAGGTAACGGCTTCCGCGAGCATCTTGGACGTTGACGATGATGACGTTTCCAATTATCAGATCATCATTGATTCCACGGATTACAGTTCCCCTGAATATTTAACCGGTCCTTTCAATATCAGTCTCAATTCTTTTACATACGGCATCTCGGGTATTTTTCGCCCGCTAAATCTTCTCCAACTCAGCGCGTCCATCTATTCCGGGACACATGAGATTTCCTATGATAGCTTGCCCGACTTTGTGAAAAGCGTTCGGGATTCCATCGGCGAAGACGGTGATACGCTTCAAGACACGACTTGGTACGGAATAGAAAGCGAAACAAAATACGAAACAGTAAATGGCGACGGAGAAATCGAGTTCCGCACTCTTTTCAACCCCGCTTTGCGGATGAAATATGAATTTACGGATGTCGACGATCACTACCATCAGGACCGCGAAGTTTACTTCCTAGAATTGAAAGATACGCTCGGAAGACTTTCATTCCGCACACAGACGGGAGCTATCCGCAACGGGAACATCGACGATTCTTCACAAATTGCAGGAATGTATTCCGCAAATGCAGCGATTGCATTGCCGTTCCATTTAATCGCAAAAGGGGCCGTGCGAAGCGACAGTAAATTTCCGGACATTGATGAGTTAAGGCTCGTGAACACGGGCCGGTACGCTTTTCCGAGCGCAAATCTCCTCCCCGAAGAGCGCACCCGTATCACAGGAGACTTCCAATGGAACGCCGGTGGAATTTTTTATGGCACAGGTTTCCGCTACGAATATGCGGAAAATCCCATTAAACAACGCTGGGTTACGGGCGAAGGATTAGAATCTATCAAAGATGCGTTTCAGTATGTAAACTTAGACTATGAAGAAGCCTTGGACTATTTTATCGCCATCGGCTTCGGGATCGGCAATTGGACAATCCACTTGGAACGCGAACAAGCCTTCGCCAAGCAGAAACGCCCGATAGATGTACCGGACCTGTTCTACAAAGGTTCCATTCATTGGAGCGATAAATTTGTCAAAAACCGCTTGGGCGTGAGTGTCGGATTTGATTTCAACTGGTTTAACAAGCGCTATGATTGCGAAGTCAACGAAGATGGCGACCCAGAACTTGTAGAACTCAAGCATTACCTCGCCCTCAATTTTGAGGCACGCATGCGTATTCTCACATTTTCCCTCTACACACGCATCGATAACTTGAATCACAGTATGTACGAACCCGCTGCAGGCTACAAACCGGAAGGAGTGCGGTTTCTCTACGGAATTACATGGCAGTTTGACAATTAATTCTTTAGAACTTTACTTTGTACATCACCGGCCAGTTTTTGCCTGTAATCCAGAAAAATTTGCCATCGAAGGCTATGCCATTCAGTACTTCCGCAGCGGGATTTTTAGCCCGGACTTTTTTTGCAATGCTTGAAAAATCCATCCAATTCAACACTTTGCCGGAACCGATATCGATTACGGCAATGGAATCTGAACGCCACACGTTAGCATAGACTCTATTGCCCACAATTTCAAGCTCATTTAAATTTTTTACCGGATTTTTCCCATCCAGAACAGGAAGCGTTTTGAATACGTGCTTATCGCCCGGTGAAAGGAAGAACAAATTAGAAGATCCATCGGAAAGCACCAAGGAACCGTTCCAAATCGAAAGCCCCCAGCCTTCGCCCGGAATATCAAAAGAAGCCTTGCATGCTAAAGTCCGTGCATCGTACACGAAGGCGATGCCTTCGCGCCAAGTAAGCCAAAAAATGTCATCGCCAATTTTGATGGAGCCTTCCCCGAAATAGCGGGAATCGAGCTTTACGGAATCCTTTGCAGGATTGCTGGGAGAAATATAACGGAAGAGCCCGGAGTTCCCGTACTCCCCCGTCGTCTCATACAAGGTCTTCCCGTCAAAGAAAAGCCCCTGAGTATAATGCGCTGTGGAATGCGGCACAGAATCGAGTACCGTAAAAGATGCAAGGGCTGCGGCAAAAACAACAGAGGCCATCATCTAATTACTTTTCTATCCAGATATCCGGCCAGCGATCATTCGCTGTGTGGAAAGTGACCCGCGCTGCCGTCTTTACCGGTTCACCGATCTTCCAGACATAAAGTTCATAATCATAGATATCGTGGTCATGGCCTTTGTCCGTCGCACCCCAGACGAGCCATTTTCCATCCTGCGAAACACGCGGAAAATATTCGTGGGAGCGGCGACCCGGAAGATCCATCAGTTTAGCAGCTTTGGGAATGCCGAAGAATCCGATCTTTTCCTGCTGTTCTCCATTCTTGAGAGTAAACCAGAGAATTTCGCTGGGAGCAGCGGTTCCCCCGTTTCCTGTCGGGTTTACGCGGTATGCACGGCTTCCATCGGCAAAAAAATCAATCTGGCAGCCATCACCGGATTTGTTCCACTTCTTTTGCGCTAGATCCCAGATACCCGTTTCCCGCATAGAACCGCGGAGAGTAATTGCCAAATACTTGCCGTCTGCGGAAAGATTCGGTTCTTGAAGAATAACGTCCTTGTCCTTAAAGGCTACTGCGCCGTCCAAAAGCAATTTTTCTGTACCACTTTCAAGTTCCTTTTCAAAGACTTTCGCTCCACGGGAAAACACAATGGACTTCCCATCCGGGCGGAATGTGCCCCAGGTGGCATTGTCTGCGACCTTCTTTTCATTCTGTCCATCAATACCGACGGTCCATAGATCCCATTTTTCCGGGTAGTTTGCGTCATTTTCCGGAGTCCAGCCGCCCTTGGAGCGCGTAAAGATGACTGTTTGTCCATCGGGAGAAAAGCGCGGGAACCAGTCCACCGTCTGCGAATTGGTAAGGGCCTTGGCATCCGTACCGTCGGCATTCATCACCCATAAATCGTGCGTGGAATGGACTCGTGAAGTGGACCACACAATTTTTCCCTTTATTTTGCCCTTCAAGGCGGAAAGAGCTGCCGCCTCCTCAGAAGACGGCGAAACGGGAACGCCCGTAGGAGCTTCATCGGCAAAGAGTGGAATGGATAAAGCGGTCAAAGCAAAAACGACAGAAATAACATGCATAGAATATTCCCTATTTCAACAAAATACAAAATTTATTTGGAAACATTTTCCAAAGAATCCAGAACGTTTAATAAACGGGCGCTCAAATGGCTAGCTCCTGACAAACACAAATGATCATAATCAGAAGCCATTCCATCACTGTAATCATGATTGCCCATTTTATTTTCATCAACCAAAGTAAAATTGGAATACTTGCTTTCAAGTTGCTTAATTTGTTTTATCAGTCTAGGAGCAACGCTGCGAGTGAGTCCGTATTTTCCAAAAGCTCCAGTTTCTTTATAATACGGACTTTGCGGGAATATAACACCTATGACTCGAATGTTATTTTCAGTAGCCAATGCAATCATGTCCTTCAAGCAATTGAAACTAGCATACCAAAGGGACGAATCCTCGGCAAACCAATTAGAATCCGCCAACACTTCCGGATTAGAACCGCCCCAAGAGTCTTGAGGCATCATGAAATAACCACGAATACCTGCATAGCTATTTCTCAAAGAAACATCATCCCCTTCACTATACGCAGTATATTCATACATGCTATCCGGAACTCCAGATTTCCAATAATCGTGCTCTGCATCATATACAAAACCCGGTAGAAATCCATAATAAGAACTCCAATCATTACCTTCGACTTTATTCCAGAAATCTATATCGAGGGACAGTAAAATTGTTTTTAGTTTTGGTGCAAGAGGGACTAGATAATTTTTGAACAAATAGCGCGAAATGAAAATATCGTTGGGAGTCTGGGCAAGATTCATCGCCATATGAGGCTTAAAATAATACGGATCAATTCCATCCATAGGACGGGAAGATCCTAAGATTGCAAGATCAAAAGTGTTGCGATATTTCCAAAATAATTCCATTTTATAGCGCATGGAATAACCCACAGAACCTTCTGATTCGTCATAATAAACGCCAAGGGAATCCATATTCAGCAAAGAACCGTCCGAAGACTTTGCTTGAGATAATTGATTCTTACCCAGCGCCCAAAAGGAAGGATGCCAAAGTTCATTACCGCTCACTAAATTGAGAATAGAAGAATCTGAAGTATTTATCAATACAATTTTTGAATGAACTCCTTCTCCATCAGAAAGTGAAGCTATCGCAAAATTGGAAATTGAAGTCCATTCAGAATGGTCAAATGTATAACCGGATGGCGCTTTGATGGATTGAATCACTGCTCCTGTAGAATCGGCAATTATCAGACGCTCGTGAGCAGAATAGGAGGAACCAACAAAAGCTTTACCAATCGAACCTCCGAAATCAAGGAATAAAGTCCGTTTTGCTCCGTTTTTTTCGAGAGATGCATTACAGGCTTGCTCCCCACCGTACCAGACATTCTCCAAACCTTCCTGATTAGCCCGCAAAAGCCGCGCTCCATCGACAGCCAAATTACCATCCGCAGAAACGCCTCCATTATACGTTCCATTAAACAACTTCACAGGAGTTCCAAAATTTCCATTGGAGAACGGGACTTTCCAAGTAGCACCCGTTTTCCAAATAATAGAATCCGTATTATCGACAGTTTGATCCACATAGATAATAGATGTATCTGTGCCAGATGTAGTCCAACGGGGAATTGCGGCGCTTGCTACATTCAATTTAACAAGTCCCGATCCCAAAGAATCCAAATTTCTTACAAACAATTCTGAAGTTCCTTCTATTCCTTCCGGTTTAGTGCAAAAGGCGACTTTAGAACCATCTGGAGAAATATCAGGATGGTAGGAATCAATCGTATCCGAAATAGTCCTAGTTCGTGGAATGGTATCTGAAAAATCAACATAAACTAAATTTTGAGAATCATCATCGCGAAAGACGAGTTTTGCCCGATAAGTTCCAACTGAAGAAACAATAGAACTCGCTCCTACATTTATCGCAAAAAGCGAAGTTGCTGAAGCTCCGTTTGAAGACAACCAATGCGGGGAAGGAATCTTTCCAAAGGCAATTCTAAAACCGATATATCCGCCCCGTGAAGCTCCCGTTACCGTATAGACATCTCTTCTCAAATAGAGCTTCATTCCTTCTGGTTTATTGACAAAACTTCCACCCTTTAAAATACGTTCGCTTAATTTATTAGGATAAGCACCTCCTACATAATCAAGAATTGTCGAATCAACAGGCGAGACCAACCAGTCGTTGACCCACTCAATCACATTTCCTGCCATATCGCAAATGCCGAGATCATTTATGCCTTTGGTGCATATTGAATGATAGATATAATTCGCATTAGAAGAATTCCAACTATTTTTCGGATTCCAGCCTTGGCTTGCTGCATATACCCATTCCGCTTCTGTCGGAAGCCGAAAGGCTTCTTTAGAAGGATCAAATTCCAAGCCTTCTAAAAACATACAATATCCGCTTTGATTAAAAATCGCCTTTGAATACGTGTATGAGGTATCATACCCATTTCTTTTAGACAGAGCATTTAAGTAAAGAATCGCATCGTAATAACTTACATTTACTTTAGGGACATCACCAGAAGAAAGAGTGTCTATATAGCCAAGAGAATCCATTAAAGAAATCCAGTCATCCTGGGTCACCTCTGCATTGCCAATGGAATAATCATAGTCAAATGTTACTTTCATTGCCGGGCGGAGGCTCGAATTCGCCGTAGAATCATTTGTTCCCAAGTAAACAGATTTTCCGGATGCTTTTACTTTTACCAGAAAATTTCCAGCGTGGAAATAATCAAGAGTTGCATTATGCGCATCATTGTCTACACAAGACGTGAAAATAATAAGGCAGGAACACAATAAGAAAAAAAGAGGCATAAAATTCTTAGAATATAGAAATATACAGGCATCCAAAGCTTGAAATTTATTAGTCAAAATTTCAGAAATAGGCTTATTCTTTCACTTAAGCGTCTTCAACAAAGAATCCAAACGGGCTGTAAACTGATTAGCACCTATTCCACTCAAATGGTCCCAATTAGCAGCCATTTCGTCCGTGTAATCATGCGAGCCATATTTATTTTCATCCATAAACTTGAAATTTGGATACGCCGATTGAATTTGTTTCAGTGTTTCTATGAGTTTTACAGCACGACTTCTCCGCAAACCGTAACGTCCATAAGCTCCTGTTTCTGCATACAATGGAGAAAGTGGAAGAATAACCCCAACGACATAGACTCCATAAGAATTAGCCGCCGAGATGATATTTTCCAGTGCAGCCAAAGCATCTGAAATTCGATCCTCTTCATCATTATTGATGGAATCGCGATCTATTTCAACGGTTGTTCCCCATCCTGCAGATGCTACATAAACATAGCCTAAAGAATCGTTTATTCTGCTGCGCCATGTTTCAGATAGGCCCCAACTCAATTTCGTCGCATCCAACAAACCACGAGGTACGCCATCCTTCCAGAAAAGATGATTTTGGTCATATATATATCCTTTATTTTGTGCATAATATGTATTCCAATCGTCATTTTTCTTTTTAAACCACATATCAATATCCAAAGAAACAACTATAACCTTTAACTTGGAAAACAAAGGAAGGAAATAATTTGAAGAGAAATATTCTGATATATAAATATCATTCGGCACATGAGAAAAATTGACAGTAAAACCGCTTGTAATAGAAAAAGGCTTCACTGCAGCCAAAGTCCGGGAAGACCCGATAATTGCAACCTCAACAGAATCGTAATACTCCCACAAAAGTTCCATTTTATAACGCAGGGAGTAATTTTCGCCAACAATTTTCTTTTCTGATTCCAAGTATACCCCCGCGCTGTCGAAGTCGAGCTCGGCATCGGAGCTGAGGGCCTTCCCGACCCAGAGGCATGGGTGCCAGAGCTCGTCGCCCTCGGCGAGGACCCTCAGGGAGGAGTCGCCCGTGCTAATGACCGCGACCCTGGAGTGCATCCCGGCGCCGTTCACGATGGTGAGGACCGCGTAGCCCGGGGCCCCGTGGACCCACTCCGTGTGGTCGAACGTGTAGCCCGATGGAGAGGGCACCATCTCCGACAGGTTCCCGCTGCTGTCCGAAACGAGCAGCATCGCGTGCGCCGCGTAACTTGTGCCGGAGAAGTCCCGGCCCCCTTGGCCCCCGAAGTCGAGGAAGAGGGTGCGCTTCGGGGACTCGGGCTCGAGGGACGCGTTGCACGCCTGCTCGCCCCCGTACCACAAGGACTCCTTCCCGCCCGAGTTCGCCCGCAGGAGGCGAGCTCCGGACACGGCGAGGGTCCCGTCATCGCTGACGCCCCCGTTGTAGGAGCCCCCGTAGAGCTTTCTCGGACTGCCGAACCTGCCCCCGCCGAACGGCACCTCCCACGTGGACTCCGACCTCCATGAAGCTTCGTCGGAGTTTTCAGCTGCCGACGTCACGTAGACTATCGACGTATCTGTCCCTATCACCCGCCAACGGGGTATCGCAGCGCTAGCCACCCCCAGCCTAACGAGACCGCTCCCCGAGGCGTCAAGGTCGCGCACGTAGACTACCGACGTACCGGATATCCCCTCCGGCTTCGTCGAGAAAGCGACCTTCGAGCCGTCGGGCGATATGTCCGGGTGGTAGCAGTCCAGGGTGTCCGCAATCTCCACCGCACGGGGCGACGAGGACGCGAAGTTCACGAACGCCACGTTGCCCGTCTCATCGTCCCGGAACGCAAGTTTCGCGTGGAAGGTGCCGAACAGCCCGCGCACGTCCGCGGCGCCGGCGACCACAGACACGTAGCCCCCCGCCAAGGAGCCCGCAGAAACGTCCGCGGCGCCGGCAACTACAGACACGTAGCCCGCGGAATAAAGGGACGGGTTGCTCACGGTACCGCGGGCGAGGCGGAACCCCACGTAGCCCGCGTGCGTCGAGGACGTCACCGCGTAGATGTCGCCGCGCGACCAGAGGCTGATATTCACGGCCGAGTTCCTATAGGAGCCCCCCTTCACAACCCGCTCGCCGAGGCTCTCGGATCCCGGGGCGCCAGCGAAGTCGGAGACTGATGTGTCGGAGAACGCGCCCATCCAATCGCCCGTCCACTCCATTACATTCCCCGCCATGTCGCAGAGGCCGAAGCCGTTCCTCGCGAGGACGCAGCCCGGGTGGAGGATGTAGCCCGAGTTCCCCGACGTCCAGCCCGCTCCCGCCGGGTCCCAGCCCGGCCTCGCCGCATACGTCCACTCCGCCTCCGTCGGGAGCCTGTAGGCGTCCCTCGACAAGTCGGACGAAAAGCCGTCGAGGTAGGTGCAGCGCCGGTCCTGATCGTAGATCGCGGAGGAGTAAGCGTAGGCCGTGTCTAGCCCGAGCGACTTGGAGTACGCGTTCGCGTAGAGCACGGCGTCCCAGAACGTGACGTCCGTCACGGGAAGCTCCGCGAGGCTGTCCGAAACCCCGCAACCCCTGAGAGCGCAGTACTCGCCGCGCGTCACCTCCCGCTCTCCCAGGTAGTAGTCGTACGTGAACCTGGACTCCATCGACGGGCGCGCCAACGCAGGGGCGGAAGGGTCGTCCGTCCCGAGCATCACCGAATCGCCACGGGCCTCCACCAAGATGAAGTCCCCCTCCTTGAGGAAGGGGGGCGATGCCGAACGGGTGCCCTCTTCCGTGCAAGATACGAGAAACCAAACGACACAAACAAAAGGAAGAAAAAAACGGTTAGGCATACATAGAATATAGAATTATGGCCTATTCAAAATTTTGCCATCAAATACAACATAAAAAGGATCTATATAAACTCTTTTCCACAAAGGATTTGCGGAAAGTTCGGCTACTAAAGGATTCCAAATTGAAAAATATCGCAAAGGCAAAAGAACTCTGCCGACGTTCATCTCTTGTGCAAAAATCAAAAAAGATTCCGGTGAAGAGGCAAAGCCCAAATATCCCGCAAAAAAAGAGGAATCCTTCAAAATAAAACGACCGTCCGCATACGTTTTTATACCGGGAAAGCTCCATTCGATATATCCACCAGAACGATCATCGTTAAAGAGGCGCCTATTTGCCGGAAGAGGATGCGATTTCATGAATTCTACAGCATTTTTTGGTACTCTTGCCTCAGCAAAGCTTTCAAATCCATTTGGCGAAATATAGGCAAAAAGGCTTTTAATCCAAAAACCTAAAACAAAAGCGATTAAAGCTGTAAAAGAAATCGTTCCCATGCGATTTTCTGCGCAAATCAGCTGATTTTCATTTTGAAAAATTAAAGAAATAAAAGGGAATAGCAAAAGTACGGCATTCCGTTCGGCCACCAAAGCGAGAATTGCCGCAATAAAAAGCCAAGCATACCGCCAGAAGCCTTGCCATTCTCCACTTCTAAAACAGCCCAAAAACGCACGCATAGAAAAGGCTATCGATGCAAACGCCGCTACAAGCAAAGTTCCCATCGCAACCACATTTTCTTCATTAAAAAGAAGCGTAAATGGGGAACGATTTTCTGAAATTTGCGAAGCAAAAATGGAGGCATCAGACGTAACCCCCATCAGGCGATTGAGCAAAGGAAATGGATACGCCCAAACAAGGAATCCTTGGCGGTGTAAAAGGGGAATTATCAAAAGGAGCACTGCAAAGATCAAAAAGCGGAGGCGCCCTGCAAGTGGAATCATCTTCCAATTTACCGCAACAAACAAAAATGAAATCGCCCATCCCAATGCAAAAAGCCCCTGAGACCGGCACCAAAACCATTCCATTAAAAGGAGAATCCCCGCACAAATTACCCATCTAACCGATAATTTTTTGGACAACATCGGCAGAAGATTCCAAAACACCCCCAAAAAGAATAGCGAGAAAAGAACAGGCCTGCACTCTAACGAATAGCGCAAAAGAAATGCAAATAGAACAGCAAAAAATATGCCGCATGAATTAAACTTCTTGGAAACCGGCAAAAGCCACAAAAAGGCGACAACACCCCAGAGAAGAGATTTGAAAGCAACTAACCCATCGGTTCCAAAAGCTCTGTATACGCCATAGATTGTCATTTGAAAAAACAAATGAATATTCACCCAAGGGGTTTTAGAAGGAGCCCAGCAAAAAGGATCGCGTATCGGAAGCCCCGATCTGAAAAACTCTCTAGCACTCGCCAGATGCCACCAAACATCCGTATCCGTCAGCGGGAAAAAGGCAAAAAGAACCACAAAAAAAGAAATTCCGAGCTTTTGCGGAATGCTTTTCATAGACCGCCTTCCCGGCGCTCAAGTGCGATCTTCCTATTTATTGCAATTCCTGGATAAGCAGGGAAAAGATCTTCTGCCATACGATACCAGCTAAGAGCCTTTTGCACATCCAGTGAAAGATACGAATTTCCGATATTGAACGCAGCAAGCCCCAAAAATTCATTTCTCAAGAGGGGGCGGAACTCAAGTCCCGTCCAAGGCCCTACCGCGTATTTTTCACGGTATTCTTCCTCGGTATACGCAAAGCCCTGCCGATTTGGCTCCATATAAATTCCATGATAGCGAAGCGTTACGTGTCCCGGTAAAAGGATCGCCTCCAATGCAATATTCTCTTTTTCTGCAACCATCATTGCAAGCCAAACAAGCCCGAAACAACCGGAAGAATCTCTCGCAAGTACTCGCAAAGGCAACACTGATTCTTCCCGCACGGCAGGCGCCCCGGCTCCTGCGAATTGCAAATTCCAACCATCTTTAGACCACAATAAATCCTTTAATGCATTCAGAGTATCGGTATACGACGTTTTTCCCCGCACCTGACCTCGAAAATATTTTAGGCCTTTGTTGAACACAACGTTATCTGCAAAGCAAGACTCTTTTTGTCCACTAAAGGCGCAAGCCGCTTCCGCATACGAAAGGACAGAAGAATTTCGCAAGAAAAAAAACAATACTGAAAAAACGAGTATCAAGAACAAGCCCGCGACAAAGAATTTCTTTGTAACAGACTTCATCATCATGGCTCCGTTTTATTCCTTAAAGGGTCCCATTCCATCGGCGCCTGGTAGAAATCGCGCATCGTCATCATATAGATTACAAGGCGCTTGGTCGAAAGAGCCTTTTTATCCTTCAGCATACGGTGGCGCACACCAGGGCCGCCTCCCCAACTAGTCATTACTTGCACGTCTAAACCAGTAGCAAAAGCGAGAAGCGAACCCGGCCCACCCGAATGCCCATCTACGGATTCAAAAACGCCGGTAAAGGAATCGCCCATCAAAAGAATCGGGCTATTGCTTTTCCCCACATAAGACTTTCCATTCGAATAAACTTTCTTGACTTCCAATGTATCGGCGGGATATTTTTCACGTTCCGCCAGCGGAAGCTGTTCCACCAAATCTCCATCGCGGGTAATTACCGTATCGCGGATTTCAAGGAATCCCGGCCTTGCTCCGGCATCTTTATACCAAGAATAGGACATCATTTTTTCTGCAAGTAGAGTCGCCACGCCAAGAAGCCCTGCAGAGCTCCAATGTGTATCGTACCGCTGATACAAGGGTTCAAAACTTGTTGCGGAATTAGAAAGAACCGGATATACATCCAAAACGTCTATTCCCGCTTCGAGCATTTTCCGTATAAATTCACGACCGGCGACATCCACACAAAGAGAATCCGGAGTCCCTTTCACAATAACACCCGGATAAGCGGATTCCTTTACGGGAACCGGCACTACCAAGAATTGAATACCCAAAGAATCAAAGAACGCTTTGAGTTCTAGCATACGAGGAAACGGGTTATGTAGGGAATCTTGTGCAAGGAAATCCTTGGCAAGAAGAGAATTTGCATCGCGGCGGAAGAAAAGCACACCTCCCGCATCCCATGCATTCTGTTCTTTGGGAATCGAATCGAGAATTTTGGCAAGCGAAGCTTTAAATGCATCTGTCTCCTCTGTCTCCGGGCAAACACCTTTCAGAGATTCGAGAACCGAAAGCCGCCATGCGCTAGAAGTGTCCAAGGAACGGGATACGGAAGCATTAGGCGAAACCGTTTCTTTTTCAGCCGTTTTCTTCTTAAAAGCCGGTACATCAAAAGCCACCCACATAGGATTTCCCATCGGATTTCCCCGCATCACGGCAAACGGATAATTCTTGTTCCACTCCGTTCCCGGTTCAAAAAGTTCAAGGTCCGTATTGAGCGAAGGATACCAATAGGCGGCAAGAGAGCGCACCCAATCCAGGGATTCTTCCAAGCTCAATTTTTTGCTGGTATAATTCCGCAAAACGGCGGATTCTTTCTCTGAAGGCCGCAACGTTAGTCGTCCCCAAAAGGGAGCGCGTCCCGTCCATTTGCGAGGCATCACGTTTACCCACCATTCACCGGAGTTCCCATTATTTACATACAAGAGTTTTTCCACTTTCTGGAAATCCGAACGCACATCGGTTTCTCCCCACTTCACGTCTTCCAACAAACGAAGCTCTTTGGCAAGCGTATCGCCGGCGCCTTCCGCATGAAGCCTTTTCACAAAAGGTTCCCATGCGATCCAATCCATTTGGGAAATGCCTTTTAACTTTGCGGGTTCTTCGCCCGAAATGCTATCAAGCATCGGAAACGGATACTTGGCAAGTCCCGCTTCGGCAAGCAAGCCCTTATAATTTTCAGGCATTTCATCATGCCCTGCCTCGCGCACTGGATTTTCATAATAAGCGGCAAAATCTAGAGCCGCTAGTGTCGGAAGCGACGCAGAATCAAATAAAGCAACATGGCGGACTTCGCTATTCACCCCGAGAGAATCCACCGAAAAAAGGCCACCTGTTTTTTGAATCCCTGAATGACTGAGTTCTAGAGCTGCGCTAACAGAATCCTTTTGAAGTTCAACAGACTTTTTTTCGGACGATGCGCAAGCAGCGAGTCCCAAAGCGATACAAACGAAAAAAGGATAAGGGAAATTCATATATAAAAAATAGAAAATCGACCTTTTCGAAACAGGGCTTTTTCTACATTGAACGCTATGAAACAGATCCGCATCGCGACTTTGCAAGGCAAATGGAATACGGACACACAAGCGAACGACGCTTGGTATAAAGCCGAAGCTCTCAAGCTCCAGGGAAAAGGTGTTGATGTCCTAATTCTCCCGGAACTTTACCACACACCCTATTTTCCATTTGAAGAAAACGAAAAATATTTCGATATGGCCATCGAGAAGAACGATGCGCTCATCGGCGAATGGCAGAAAATAGCCAAGGAACTCGGAAGCATCGTCGTTTTCCCGTTTTTCGAAAAGCGCGCCCGCGGGATTTATTACAATAGCGCATTTGTCTTTGAACGGGACGGCTCCATAGCCGGCCTCTATCGCAAGAGCCATATTCCCGATGATCCGGGATTTTACGAGAAGTATTACTTCGCTCCGGGCGATACGGGTTTTGAACCCATCAAGACTTCTGCAGGAACTCTCGGTATCCTCATCTGCTGGGATCAATGGTTCCCGGAAGCAGCCCGTATTGAATGTCTCAAAGGCGCGGACATTCTCATCTATCCTACGGCAATCGGCTGGGATAAAAAAGAATCCAAAACAATTTATGAACGCCAAAAAGACAGTTGGATGACAGTCATGCGTGGACACGCTATCGCCAACCGAGTTTTCGTTGTCGCCGCAAACAGGACAGGAACCGAAGGCGATCTCACGTTCTGGGGGCATTCCTTTGTCGCGGCTCCGGACGGATTTCTCCTTTCCGAAGGCAAAAGCGATTTTTTGGGAAGCATCATCACAGATTTAGACTTTTCGGAAATTGAATTCAACCGCCGTTGGTGGCCGCATTTCCGCGACCGTCGCACAGACCTCTACAAGGACATTCTCGACACTTGGGGAACACCGTGAAATTAACATATGCTGCCGAATGGGAAAAGCAAAAGGCAATCTGGCTTTCTTTTCCGCACAACAAAACAAATTGGAACGGTGAACGCAAAAAGAAAATCCGCGAATTTTACTTTAATCTCATCGGGATCGTCTCTCGCTTCCAACAGGCAAATGTTCTCGTACCCCAATGGTGGGAAACGCCTAAAGCACTGGCAAAAGAATACGCGAAGGCTGCATTCAAGCCCAAGTTCATCAAAATACAGACAAACGATATATGGATTCGTGACTATGGTCCGCTATTCGTGTATAATGAAAACGGCGTAGAAAAGGTCGTCAAATTCGGATTCAACGCCTGGGGCGCCAAATTTCCCCCCTGGGACAAAGACGAAGTAGTTCCATACAAGATTGCGCAGAAGAAAAAGTTCGCAGTCAAAGAATATCCCTATATCTTCGAAGGCGGAGCAATTGAAGTCAACGGAGATGGATTGGGCATTACGACGCTACCTTGTCTCATTGGCAAAAACCGCAACCCCAAACCGGAACTCAAACATATTGAAGCCTCCATTTCCGAAGCTTTAGGACTCAAGGATCTGCTAGTACTCCCGGAAGGTCTCTGCGGGGATCATACGGATGGGCACATTGATAACGTGGCGCGCTTCGTCGCCAAAAACCGAGTCGCAATGGCTTGGGAAAATGACCAGAACAAGCCTAACTACAAGCGACTCCAACGTATCCGCACCATTCTCGAAACCTGGCTCAAGCGGCACTATGGCGATAATGCAAAAGTCGACACGCTTCCACTCCCGGAACAGAAGATGCTCGGCAAAGAAACGCTCCCCGCTTCCTACATGAATTTTATCTTTTTGAACGGTGCACTCATTTACCCGCTATATGACAAAAATTGTGACGCTACGGCACACAACTATTATAAGAAGCGCTTTCCCGAGCGTGATGTCATTGGCATCGATTGCTCTACGATCATTGAAGAAGGTGGAAGCCTGCATTGCATGAGCAAACAGGAAAGCGAACTTCCGTAAACGCCCCCAAAGGAAGTTCAAAATGTAAAAGCGGACGCCTTTACTAGTGGTGCCAATAAAAATTGATTTAAGACCGCAATCTGTTTCTGCGCCTCAAATAAAGAGTTCACGTAGTCTCTATTGCGGCAACACGATTTCCTTTCGCCTTCGCCTCTTCTATCGCTTTCTTTGCCCGCAAATCAACAATTTCATTCCACTTATTTCCCGTATGCGCTTCCACTTTTTCAAATCTCGCATCGGGAAAGTTGCGGACATCTTCCATATAACGCATGGCGACCGGACTTTTTGCCTTCCATTCACCTTTTGCCCAACGGGCAATGCCCTCATAATCATGGCAGATTACCCCATTCTTTCCGCTTTTCTTCAGCCATGCTAGCGCATGAATGCTCGCCATTAGTTCTCCGTCAATGTTGCGGCTTTCTGCAGGGAGCGGAGTGACGCCGCGTTCCGAGCCAATTTCAGTATCATTCTCCACAACAACAAAAGCCCAGCCGGCGCGATCAAAACCAGGAGAAAAAGAGCCGTCCACATAAACCCGGAGACCTTCCGGATGTTTTACGGTCATTCCTGAAATCCAAGCCTGTGCTTCATCCCTAGAAGTAAAGGATTTGAAAAGGACTCCCTTTACCCCATGCGTTAATTTTTCACATTCCGGCCAAGAAGTGACAATTTTACTACTCGTTGGGGTCTTTATCGCATAAAATTTCATTTTTGTCATTTGGCGAAAAATTTATATTTTAAGAAGAAGATTTTGGAGTCCAAATTGAAACCGTCACCCTATTTTGCAGATACATTTTCGTTTTTTTTCAAGCGGTTTCTCTCACAGGAATCC
>Ga0172378_10001227_pt1 | contig 23512 bp, 20 predicted proteins | sample GrowelOW332metaG_FD_119755 | JGI IMG/M metagenome (GOLD analysis project Ga0172378, IMG submission 119755) | Groundwater microbial communities from an aquifer near a municipal landfill in Southern Ontario, Canada - Pumphouse #3_1 metaG | ecosystem: Environmental > Aquatic > Deep subsurface >... | reverse complement strand
TATATTATTCAGTAGTTATAATTTTACTTTACCATGGATGAAAGTATATGTATACTAGATAGGGAGAGGAGAAAACAATATATGACAAAAATGCTCTTCTATGATACAAAATCCTATGACAAGACAAATTTTGATCTTTTGAAACGTTCCTTTGCTGTCGACATTACGTATGTCGGAGTGGAGCTGAACGAACAGACCGCGGCCATGGCGAAAGGATACGAAGTGGTATGCGCCTTCGTCAACGCGACGATAAACAGGGACGTCATTGACCAATTGGTAGCAGGAGGCACAAAACTCCTTGCCATGCGGTGCGCAGGATACAATAACGTCGATATCAAGGAAACCTGCGGAAAACTCAGGGTCGTAAGGGTTCCCGCCTATTCTCCATATGCCGTCGCCGAACACGCCATGGCGTTACTCCTGACGCTGGTCAGGAAAACGAACCATGCGTACGTAAGGACGAGGGAATTCAATTTCTCCCTTGTCGGCTTGGTTGGATTCGATCTCCATGGAAAAACCATCGGGGTAATCGGCACGGGGAAAATCGGGAGCGTATTCATAGACATCTGCAACGGATTTGGCATGCGCGTGCTCGCCTACGACGCCTACCCCAAAACGGAGATCAAGGCCGAATACGTTACCCTCGATGAATTGCTTCGCCAGAGTGACATCATCAGTCTGCATTGCCCTCTTACGCCGGAGACCACACATCTCATCAACGCTGAACGCATCAAGGAAATGAAAACGGGGGCCATCATCATCAACACCAGCAGAGGCGCGTTGGTGGACAGCCAGGCGTTGCTCGAAGCTCTCCGTTCGAAAAAACTTGGGGGCGCCGCATTGGACGTGTACGAGGAAGAACGGAACCTGTTTTACAACGACAATTCCACCAAAATCATGGAAGACGAAACGTTGGCGCTTTTGATCAGTATGCCGAATGTCCTGGTGACGAGCCATCAGGCGTTCCTGACGAATGATGCGCTGGAGAATATCGCAAAGGTAACGCTCCAGAACATCAAGGACTGGCGGGAGGGGAAAGAATTGGTCAACGAAGTATGCGTGGACTGCAAAAGTCAAGGAACGCCGCTGAAACATTCCGAGAAATAAAGAAAAAAGGAGGCGGCTCTCACGGAACCGTCTCCTCGTCGCTCGGCCAGAGGGATTTGAACCCCCGACAGGGTGGTTAACAGCCACCTGCTCTACCAACTGAGCTATAGCCGAATGAACACTAGGTAAGATACCGTTTTTTCCGCATACCTGTCAATATCAAAAACGAGACTCCGGCCACGTCCTGTTTCATGAGGTATGAACCGCATTTTTCTGAACGGTGCGGATGTCGTCCAGCATATGACCATCTCCGAAATGATGATCCCCTGGAATGACATCGTGAAGCAAATTCCCCCCTGCACCAAACAATGCGTAAATCGATTGAAGCCGAACATATTGTTCCATAACGTTGACCATTCCTCGCTTCCCGTTGAGATGGTCCTCTGAACAGGATTGGATTACCAATGGACGAGGGGCGATCATCGCGGCGATGTCAGCACAATCGAACGAACGCCATAATCCTGGTACGTAATTGCAACTACAGTTTCCATTTAGTTCCAGCAATGAATCCTTGAACCCATAAAAATATCCGCTGACGAACGCAAGTCGTATCCTCGGATCCAACGCGGCCGTATAGAGCGTCTGCATTCCACCGCCAGAGAACCCCACCATGGACATCGCTCCTACATTCCATCTTCCTTGGGCAGCAAGAAAATCGACGAGACGCATCAAATCCCATACAAGCGATCCAATGACCGTAAAGCCCAAAGGCTCAGCCATATGCGCCAAATTGAGACACGTACTTCCAAGAATATCCGCCTCTTCGTCGCTTTGCCGCATTTCATCCCTCCGCTCGCCAAATCCTCTCGGATCGGGAGCGACGGCGACATAACCGGCCTCGGCAAGTTTCAAAGCATAATCATAATGGAAGAAAGCAATTTGCCGACGTATGCACGGGATATCTTTGTTCCCCGCAACAGACTCCTTCCCTCCACCTTGATGACCAGCCGGACAGATGCAGACGGGCGTCGTTTTGTCAGAATCGGCGGGAATGAGCAAATACAACGGCATCAGGACATCCTGTTCGGTCGTAATCACCCATTTTTCCCGGACGATGTTTCCCGGTAGGACCTGAACTTCAAGTTTATGAGGTTCAAAGTCCACCGGAACAAACAAATCAAGGCCAAGCAACGAGCGAAGTTTTTCTCGTGCCTTTTCCTGCCATGCGACACATTCCGCCATGTTCGTCCCACGAAATGCATCCCGACCAGCAAGATCGTCAAACTTCTTTTGGAAACTTTTTAAACTCCCATACCACATCGCTTGGCCTCCAAATCACTGCATCGCTTTAGTGAACCGTTCGTATTGCGCGGTGCGTATTTTCAGCATATCGGGAAGATGCATCCTTTGTAACGCATCGACATATGCCTGATACTGGGAAAGCGGAGTCGTTCCCGTGATGAAAGATACGGCCATTTCATCAACATACGTCTGGATGTCAACCATGTATTGGCTACTGAGTGCAGCCTCGTCCTCCGTAGCATAGATGAACGGCCAAGGATCACGGACAAATTGCGCGATGTACGCATCCTGTTTTGCATGCCAGGGAGCGACCAATGCATTGGTCGCTTCGACCGATTGATGTGCGGGAAGCACCTGAGCCGGATTGATGCCCAGTTGCTGAAGCCACGTATTATCAGAAGCTTTCTTTGTATACTGTTTCGTACCGTCGGAATCCACCGTATAACTCTCGCCTTTAAGACCCCAGACGTACATTTCCTGGTTGGGTTCGCTCATCGCCCAATCCAGCCACTTACAAGCAAGATCGATTTTCTTCGAAGATGCCGTGACGCCGAATATGGTACCTATCGCGTTTCGCCCAACATAGAATCCTTTGGACGGACCGGACAATGGTTTCTGGGCGACGACACCGGTTTCCGCAGTCCCGTCATAATATGGAAGCTGAGGACTATAAGTCATGGATTGCTGCCACCCGAAATCGAACGTAACCCCCGTTTTATCCTGAGCGAACCGCTCGATGATTTGATCTCGCGTGAGCGTAGTGAACTCCACTTCCAAAAGGCCTTCCTTGTACAGACCGTTGAGGAATTCAAGGTATGCCTTGTATTGCGGCGTTGCCTGAGCGTATACAACTTCCCCTTTATCGTTTTCGAAGAATCCGGAACCGATTTCGGAAGTGAAGTTCAGTCCAAATGCAGGTCCGAACATATATGGCAGAAACTGTGCCTTGATGGACATCGGAATTTCATCAGCCTTGCCATTCCCGTTCATATCGTGATTCTTATAATACCGCAGGAGTTCGACAAACTCGTCAAGCGTTTCGGGAACTTGCATCCCGGCATCCTTTAGCCACTTCATATTGTACATCAACATCGGTTGGTAATTATGGGTGACGTTCGTCGTCGGAACATAGTAGATGTGTCCGTCGCTTGCGGTAAGACTTGCCTTGATCAACGGGTTTTTGTCCAACCATTCCTTGTAATTGGGCATCTCGTTGAAATGGGTGTCAAGCGGTTCGAACATGCCGCTGGACAAATACGTTTGGTTCTGATCAAGATCAGGAAGCAATACAATGTCGGGTAAGTTGGTGCCGGCCGCAAGCATCGGGCTGACTGCCGTCACATAGTTCACCGGGTCGACCAACGTCCAATCAATACTTACGTTTGCATCTTTCTGTACTTTCTGGATGATCGGGGCTTTCTTCAAGTCAACCGTCGTATAATATGATGCCTGAGCAAGCGTCGAAAGCGTTTGCCCGTCAAGATCAGTAATCGGGGCTTTCCCCGCGTATACGTACGAAGACGCCACACCTTTCGCCCCATCCTTCTCCGCACTGCCTTGGGCGAATATCATACCCATGGCAAGCGACAAGACCAAACACCAACAAACCAGTTTTTTCATTTGGATTCTCCTCTCTTTATCCTTTTACCGCCCCGAGCATCGTTCCCTTCACGAGGTACTTTTGCACGAACGGACAGATCAATATCACCGGTATGACGGCAAGCACGATGCAGACATATCGCACCTGAAGCGTCGACTGTGCGGCAGCGGAGATGGCGGTACCGGCACCAGCGGTCTGCATGATCTCATTAGACGACAGCAACAGGATTTTCCTCAGGAACAATTGCAACGGTTGCAATTCCTTTTTTCCCAGATACAACAATGCGTTGAAGAAATCGTTATACCGCGCTACGGCATAATACAGCGTGAGAACGGCAAGCGTAGGCTTGGAAAGCGGAATGGCGATACGCGTCAGACAGACGAAATCATTCGCGCCTTCCAACGATGCTTCCTCAAACAGTTCCTCAGGGATCGCTTCGAACGCCGAACGGCAAATCATCACGTTGTAGGCAGACACCAATACGGGCAGAATCATGGCAAGACGAGAATTGTACAGGCCAAGACCGGTAACCACGATATACGTAGGAATCAACCCACCGGAAAAATACATGGTGAACGCCAGAAAGAAATTGAGTTTTCTTCGGAGGAAGAAACGTTGCCGTGAAAGCGGGTAGGCAGCCAAACATGTCATCACGATGTTCGCCACCGTTCCCACCACCGTATAAAACAACGTATTGGAATAACTCAACCACAAGTCGGAATACCCAAGGACCATCTTGAACACACTCAAGTTAGGCCTCACGGGGAACAACCATACCCTTCCTTGATTCACCGCCACACCATCGGAAATGGAAATGCTGAACACATAGAGGAAGGGATAAAAACAAACGATGACGGCGAACGCAACCAAAAACCCATTGACGATATCGAATGACTTGTCCCCAAATGATCGAGCTGGTGTTTTACCTTTCATATCACGTCCCCCTTACCAGATCGACGTGTCAGAAAGTTTGCGGGATAACCGGTTGCTCAAAAACACGATAGTGAAGGTGATCAACGAATTGAACAGGCCGACGGCTGTCGCATATCCGTAACTATGATTCTCAATCCCCTGCCGGTATACATACGTTTGGATGACGTCGGCGGTTTCATAGATTGCCGGAGAATACAACAGATATACCTGCTCGAACCCGACATTCAGCAAACTTCCAAGCGCCATGATCAGCAACAGGATGATGGTTGGCTTGATGGAAGGAAGGATCAACGAGAAGACCTTTCGCCATTTTCCCGCCCCGTCTACGTCCATCGCCTCGTACAATTCCTGCGGAATGGACATGATCGCCGCAACAAAAATGATTGAATTGAAACCAAACGACTGCCAGGATTTGCTAATTACATAAATCGCACGAAAATACTTTGGATCCCCAAGGAAGTTGATCGGTTTTCCCCCAAGTACAACGATGAGTTGATTGATGACGCCACTCGACGGAGAAAGGAAATTGTTAATCATTCCGGCGACTACTACCGTCGAAATGAAATACGGAAGATACGTCAGGACCTGAATGACTTTCTGGGCTCCGGAATGTTTGATCTGGCAAACGGCCACGGCAAAAATAATGGGAATGGGAAATCCGAAAATCAACGAATAAAACGACAACAGGAACGTATTCCGTATCAAACGAAATGCATAAGGAGAGTGAAAGAATTGACGGAACCATTTCAAACCGACGAATTTTCCGGTAAAAATCCCCGCCACCCCGGAACCCGGCCGGAATTGCGTGAAACTCATATACAGGCCAATCATCGGCAAATAACAGAAAATGACGTAGTACACTATGACGGGTACCATCATAAGCACCAAATATCTTCCCCTATACCAATTTTTCTTGGAGAAAAACTGTGTATCCTCTTTGCTTTGCATCACAACGCTCCTTGCTCGCGTATATTTATTGTTGGAGCGCTTTTGGAAAATGCGAAACAATCAAAAATTTCCATGCAATAAAAAAGGAAAAAAAGTCATCTCAGTGTTGCATTCGCTGTTCTTCACGGAATCTGCTCGGAATAAGGCCAGTCGTCTCCTTGAAATTACGACGGAATGTCATCGCGTTCGTATATCCGCATTTCTCCGCGATCGTCTCCAAATCCTCGTCCGTTGAGATAATCAGTTCTTTGGCGCGCTGGATGCGTTTGCCACTCACATATTGAAGATATGTCACCCCAAACGTTTTCTTGAATAGCATCGTCACGTATTTCCCGCTGACGGAAAAACGTTCCATTAACAAAGACAGGGAAAGCGACGGAGAAACATACATATCATCCACATACGCAATAATCTGGCGTGTCCTGTCATTCGACGGCTTTTGCTGCTTCACCACATTGATCAGCATATCGAGCGCATTCACATAGTACGCGAAAATCTCGTCCACCGTCATGCCTTCCCGTACACGATCGATTTGAACGTCGGAACCAGACAAGGCAAGATTTTTGATCACCCGGATGCAGGTATAATGGAGTTCATCGCTTAACGCGGCAACCGTTTCAGGAGATAGTTCATGACGCATCTCGTTGGTTCGCAACACCCCGGAAAGATAGGTTTGCACACCCTTCGCATCCCCTTCATTTACCAATTGCGTCAGAACCGCCTCAGCATTCGGGTCAAAGTCGTATTCCGTCCCCGCCGCATCGTTTTCCGGCTCGTAATAGTAGACATCTCCTCTTCCCCTCGCAGACATCAATTTCAAGGCAGAAAGAGCATTCGCACATGCATCCCTGAACTCAATGATGTCATTTCGGGAATCATCCACCCCGATGGTAACGGCGCAGGACGGTTGCATCGCATCAATCAAAAACTTATGGATGCTGTCCACCAAGTCATCCAAGACATGTTCGTCTTCCATTGTGATGACTACAAAATACTGGTGCGGGCTCCGGCGATAGTGATACAGGCGAACCCTGTCGCTCGCAAACACGTTCTCCATCCTGATGACCGCATCCTCGCTGTCATCGTCATTCTGAAAATCAACGGCGAGGACGGCGTAATATGGTTTGTCCAGATCGAGGAACTGACGGGTGATGCTGACATTCACGGGAGAAGTCCCTTTGGTGACCATGCCATGCAAAACACCCTGTTCCACATACGGTGATATGGTAGTCAACGTCTCTTCATATCCTGAATATACTCCGATAATCCCTTTCAACCGTTCGATCGTGTCATCAAGTTCGTCACCACGAGTGGGAATCAGATTCCGTATTTCCTTAATGGGACGATAGTATTTCTGTGCATATCGGAACGCCATCAGCAAAAACAACAAGGAGAGCATGATGCCAAGCGACACCGGCAGTATGCAGAGTCTCAGGTCTTCCGCAAAAAAAGCATACGGAGAAAATGCCACAACGATTTTCAGATCCTTTATCCTTCGTGACGATACACTTGATGTTCTAATTCCTTCAGGGAACGAGCCGTGCTCCAAGATGGGAGCCCCTTGGTAGACAATGCGAAATGGATTGCTTCCCAACGATGCAACCATATCCCGCTCCATTCTATCCAAGTTGCACACAACCACGATGACTCCTCGATTGGAGCCACCGTAGAATTTAAATGCGTCACAATACAACAATGCGTCGGTCGACAGAGTCACCCGCGATGAATCCAGTCCAAACAAATGATTGACCGTATCCCGATACAGATAGGGTTTTGGGTATTGGACCGCACGAAACGGGGAATCGAGGGACAGCATTCCCGTAGGGGAAAATGCAAGAGAACGATCATTTAGCAACAAAAGCAAATCGTCGACCACAAAGCCCCCCAAAGTTGCCTCGGTCTGACGCATATCCGTCTGAATGGTGGAATAATCGGTCCCCGTCATATCCGCACCTTCCACCAGTACTTTATGGAGAGCCCTGATGGATTCGGAATAGTTGATCGAGGAAACGATCCTGTTAAACGCATCAAACCTTTGATCAAGTTCCGTACGGGCTTTTTCCAACAGGGAATCGTTTTCGAGCTGATAACGCCGCATTCCAAGATGATAGGATACGCTGACGACAATCGTCTCATAGATCAGAAAGCACAAAATGATGATTGTTATGTACGAGGTAAACATCCCTTTCCAAAATTTTCGTGCTCCTGTATCCGTTTGCATGCAATCAGCATACCATATTTTTCCAATGGTTCTATGGAGATCCTCGGCAACATTTTGCATTCGACCGTTCTCCTCTCCAAACCGTACGGTGACGTTCGGTTTGGAAACTGCCGGAACAGGGCTTCCTGCACGTTGGAATCCTGTCTATAATGGAAAACCATGCAGGAAGACGAACATATTGACTGTGACGGACGGACAACAGGACCGGGCATCAGATGGCCGGATCGCAGACGCATTGCCGTCATGTTGACGTTTGATTTTGACGCGGAATTCCTTAGAGAGTCCCGGGCACGTTCAAAAGGGAAAAAAATAGGTTTTACCGATCTTTCCAGAGGGCAATACGGCCCTCACGAGGGATTGTGGCGCTGTCTGGAAATGCTCGAGCGGACGTACGTAAGAGGCACATTCTTCGTTCCGGGTATCGTCATTGAGCAATATCGGGACGCCGTGGAGGAAATCGCAAAAAGAGGACATGAAATTGCCTGCCACGGATACGCTCATGAATCCGACGTCAATTGTTCGCTGGAAGAAGAGAGAACGCGTCTTTGTACGTGCGAGGAACTCATCGCCTCGGTGACGGGGAAAAAACCGGTCGGGTATCGAGGTCCCGAAGGGGTGATCCATCCATTCACCCCCCGTCTGCTCTCCGAACGAGGATACCTGTACAGCTCTTCTATGAAAGATTGCGACTGGGCGTACCAGTGGCCGGATCTTCCGTTGGTCGAACTTCCCAACGACGTGATGATGGACGACTTCACGTATTGGTACTTCACGTTCAGCGATCCCGCCGACAGATCGATGTATCCCGTCGGAGACGTGATTTCGGATTGGAAAGCGGAGTTCGACGGATTGGCGGAAGAAGGGGACAAAATCTTCATTCTGAAGTTGCATCCCCAGATGATCGGCAGAGGCAGCCGGATAGCGGCATTGGCGGCGTTCATCGGATATATGCGCGCCCATGGAGCATGGATCGCCACATGCGAAGAAGTCGCAAATTACGTGCGTTCGCAAGGAGAAGCCACATGAACATGAAAAACAACGGCCATCTTGGCGAGGTACCGCGCTGGCCCGACGGCAAGCGCATCGCCATCATGTTGGCATTCGATCTTGATGCGGAGACGATGTGGACCACCCACGGGGATGGCAGTGTCGGACACATCACCAATCTTTCCCGTGGAGCATACGGCCCCAAACAGGGAATACCGCGTATCCTTGCAATGCTGGACGCATGGGACATCAAAGCAACGTTTTTCATCCCCGGCATCGTAGCGGAATCGTATCCCGACGTCGTACGGGCCATCGCGAAAGCAGGCCACGACATCGGATATCACGGATATCTTCATGAGGAATCGTCCACGACGCCCTACGCGGAGGAAGACGCGACAATGCGCAAGGCGGAGAAAATCATCTTTGACATCTGCGGGAAGAAACTTTTGGGACATCGGGCGCCGGGAGGAGTGATCCACGACTACAGTCTCCGACTGTTCCTTGAACATGGGTATATCTACAGTTCAAACTGGCGCGACTGCGATGGTCCCTTCATCCACGAAATCGAGGGGAAAAGAGTCCCGCTTGTGGAGCTCCCGAAGGATTCCGTCTTCGATGACACCGCCTATGATTTTTATACGGACACACCTCCGGAACGCTACGGACTCAAATCCCCGAGGGAAATGGAAGAAGTATGGAAAGACGAGTTCGACTCGCTTGCCGAAGAGGGGCGGATGATCAACTTCGTGCTTCATCCGCAATTCATGGGACGGGTAAGCAGAATAGCCATGCTTTCCGAGCTTGTGGGATACATGAAAGCCCACGGCGCATGGTTCGATACCAACGCGAACGTGGCTCAGTATGTCCTGAAGGCAAACGGCATAAAATAGACTATAGGACTTTGTCCAGAAAATTTTTGGTACGCTCCGTTTTCGGATGACGGAAAAACTCCTCGGGAACTTCGTTTTCAAGGATTAATCCGCCATCGACAAAACAAATCCTATCGGACACTTCTCTTGCGAAACCCATCTCGTGAGTCACCAGCGCCATTGTAATGCCGGTATGGGCAAGAGCTTTGATCACATCCAACACTTCCTTTACCATTTCGGGATCCAATGCGCTGGTAGGTTCGTCAAACAACATGATCTCCGGTTCCATAGCCAACGCCCGTGCGATGGCGATGCGTTGCTTCTGGCCTCCGGAAAGTTTTGATGGATATTCATTCGCCTTGTTTGTAAGTTCCACTCGACGCAGTAGCGTCATTGCCTTGTCAGCCGCTTCCTCCTTGGAAAGCTTGTTCACTTTCATCGGCGCATACGTCATGTTTTCCAACACTGTCATATGGGGGAACAAATTGAAATGCTGGAATACCATACCGATATCCTTTCGTAACCCCTGGATGTCCGTTTTCGGATCCGTAACGTCCAGACCCTTCACCACAACTTTCCCCGACGTCGGACGCTCCAAAAGGTTGATGCACCGCAGGATGGTCGATTTCCCCGATCCCGATGGCCCGATCAACGTAACAACCTGTCCCCTGTCGACAGTAAGGTTAATTCCTTTCAGCACTTCATTCGCGCCGAAACTTTTATGTACATCATGAAACTCGATCACTTCTGCTAATCCTTTTTTCCAACTTGCTCGCGAGAAACGACAAGGCCATCACGAAGACATAGTAAATCAAGGCGATGAACAGATACGGCTCAAAGAAGCGGAAACTCAATACGGTGATCTGGTCCGCCGCCCGAAGCAACTCAACTGCACCGATATAGGACAGTTGCGAGGATTCTTTCAAAAGGGAAATGCCTTCGTTCACCAGACTTGGCAGGATATGTTTGAACGCCTGCGGAATGATGATGTCCTTCATCATGTCTCGGTATTTGACGCCCAAAGCCTTTGCGGCCTCGAATTGCCCGATGTCGATGGCTTTGATGCCTCCTCGGAATATCTCGGAAACATACGCGGCCGAATTCAGACTGAACGTCAGGATACCTGACTGTACCGCGGTGAACCGCACTCCGAACAGTTGAGGAAACCCGAAATGGATGATGCACAATTGCACAAGAAGCGGCGTTCCCCGGAACACCGACGTGTAAAACTTTGCGAGCCACACCAACGGTTTAATTTTGCTGAGTTTTATCAACGAGAGCAACACACCCAGAAGAAACCCCAGAAACGTACAGATGGCCGTCAGCTTCAAGGTCAGCAAACCGCCTTGAACGATGAACGGCCAGTATTTCCATACACAGGAAAAATCAAGCTTCAACGTGCCACCCCTTACAGAATGAATTCGGGGCTGAGATGATTCGAGACGATCTTGTCGATCGTTCCATCCTGCATCATCTCCTTCAACGTGGCATTGAACGTCTCGTAATACGGGGAGTTCTTGGGGAACCCGATGGCAAAACAATCATCCGTCTTGTCCAACAGACTAAGCTTCAGGCCTTCGTTTTGCTTGAGAAACTCTGTGGCTCCGGCGCCATCGATGATGCATGCATCCGCACGCTTGCTCTTCACTTCCTCGATGCATGCGGGACTTCCCTGGATTCCGACGGCCTTTACACCGGGAATGCCTTCCGCAACCTGCTGGTAATTCGTCCCGAATACATATGCCACGGTTTTACCTTTCAGGGAATCCAATGTCGGATAAGAATCCTCCGAGCGATAGACGATGGCGTTGCGGGGATAGAAGAACACATCGGAAAAGTCAAGCGCCTTTTTCCGTTCCTCCGTAGGAGCCATACCGCCACTGGCAAAGTCGATCTGCCCCGCCTGAATGCCGGCGATCAAACTTTTGAACGGCATGTCAATGAACTCGACTTTTCCTCCGTTCTTTTCGACAACGGCTTTGATGATGTCGATGTTCATCCCTACATGCGTCTTGTTTCCTTTCGCATCCATCTCAATGGACTCGAACGGCACAAACGTTGCCGAACAACCGACTTTCACGCTCTTCCCCTTCAGGGGATTGTCCGCAATTGATGTCAGTGCCGGAGATGTCGTAGTGTCCTCCACTTCCTTGCTTCCGGAGGCAAATACGGAAGCTGTGAACGCACAAACAACCATCAGTGCAATTGCATATTTTTTCATCAGTATACCCTCTTCTTTGGACGATATCTTTCGTTTATACAGTATTATGAATATTTATTCAATACGTTTTTTACGGGAAAACATGCAAAGACACACAAAAAGGGGATGCCTTTCAGCATCCCCTTGATTCGTCAAACGCTTCCTTACTTAACGGGGTAATGTGCGGTCAGATACTCCATGAAGACATCGCTGAGCAGCGATCCCTCGGAGACTTTCTTCCCAAACATCGTGTACCCATCACCACCAGCGGCCATGAAGTCGTTGGTAGCTACTTTGTAAGTCGCATCCTTGTCGATGGCCTTACCGTTGAGCAATACGCGAAGGACCCTCTTGCCGGGCTGAGCGAAGCGGTTGTAAACAACCTGCAGATCACTCTGCGCGAAGCGCCCGTCAGTAACCGGCAACTTCTCGTAACCATGCTCAAGAGCGGCGTAGACATCGGAACCCTTCATCTCACAGACAGTGATGATGTTGGTGAACGGCAAGACATTGATGACATCGCCCTTGGTGATGTTTCCGGCCTTCAGCGAAGCACGGATTCCGCCGCCGTTGGTGATGGAGAAATCAGCTCCGCTGCTTTCCGTCATCGCGACGCACAGCATCTTGGACAGATTGGTCTGTCTCGTTCGGACATGCTCACGTTCTCCGTCGAGATCGGTCGGAATCGTGGCGATGACCTGATTGAGTTTGTCGGACAACTTGTCACTGACGTTCTTCACGTACGCGTCGACTTCCGGATCATCAGGAATGGAAGTAATGCCATATTTCTTGGCGAGGGCGCTCTTCGCAGGATCGAGCACGTCTTTCGCGGGAACCAACATGGCAGTCTTGGAGGCTACCTTGCCATCCTTCACGAAAACGTCCACGACGCCGACGTTTTTCAAGTATTCGCCGGTCTGTACGATCAATGTATCGCCAACCTGTTTACCCTGTTCAAGCACCGTATGGCTATGTCCGTCCACGAACAGATCGATACCCTTTACATTCTGGGCGACCTTGATGGAAGTAATCCCGTTCACACCCGTCTCGTCGACACCGATATGACCGAGAACGACGACGAAATCGGCGTACTTCTTTACAATGTTCACCATCTTCTGGGTTCTCTCGTACAATGTGTCAGGATTGAAGCTGTACCCTTCCGTGTTCTTCGGATGACTCATCGTCTTGGTATCCGGCGTAGTGAGCCCGATGACACCTACCTTAAAGCCATTGAAGTCATACAACTGGTACGGTTGCAAAACAAGTTGTCCATCATCCGTCGTGAAGTTCGCGGACAGGACTCTGACATCGGAATGCTCTTTGGCATACTCCGCTTCAGCGATCAAACGGGCGGCACCATAATTGAAATCATGATTGCCTGGCGCGACAGCGTCATAGCCGAGCATGTCGAGCAACACACCAACCGGTTCGCCTTCAAACATATTGGCGAGGTTGGTGCCATGGGTGACGTCACCGGCATCCAGCACGAGAATGTTGTCCGTAAGGGAACGGCCCATCTTCAGCAGGGTAGCCAGTTTCGAATATCCCATACCTCCGTCGGCGGGAACAATTCTCGCATGAACATCATTGGTATGAACGACGATCAAATCGAACGTCTTGGTACCCGCGGTGTTCTTCTCCACCATCTTGACGCCATACGGATACGGCATCAATGCGGAAACCGCGGAATCATCGGGAACAGGAGCTGTCGCACTGTAGCCGTACGCGGTAATGTATTTCGCATACTGCTTGACAAGCGCACTGTCCGCCGGGTCAGTTACGGCATCCGCGGGAACGGTCATCGGATATGTTGCGGTGACTTTCCCATCCTTTACGTGAAGCTGGACGACACCGACGCTTCTCAGCTTGGAGTCCGCACGCACAATCTTTGCACCGTTGACGGTCTTGGCCGTTGCGTCCCCACCGGCTTCGACATACAGATCAATGCCATTGAGGTTCTTGCAAACATACTCGCTGGAGAACGTTCCGTCGTCCCCGGTATCCGCTATGACGATGACGTAATTGACCAATTTCCGCGCCATATTGATGGCCGCCTGGGCATTGGACAGGATGACGTCGCTGGTAAAGGAAACGCCTTTCACGTCCTTCGGAGCCGTCAAGCCGACAACTGCGACTTTAAAACCATTGAAGGAATACACCTGATAAGGGGTTTCCAACAGATAACCGTTGGCATCCAATGCATTTGCACTGAGAGCGACGGCCTTTGAGGTACCGGTGACTCCGGAAGCAAGCTGTATAGTCTGAGGAGTATATGCGCTGTATCCGATCTCGTCGAACGCCTTCGCGACATTTAGCGCCGTGGCGTCATCGACATTTCCGATCGATCCGGTATTGAACATCAACCAGTTATCAGTGACACCCGAACCAATCTTCGCCAACGTGGCGAGTTGCGCCAAATCCATACCGCCGGCTTCACCGGAGAAGGCGCCATCTATATCGTTGGTATGGACAACGAACAAGTCGAATTCCTTGTCTCCACGGGCGTTTTTCGTCGTCGTGTTGACGCCGTACGGATACTCACTCTTCGGAACCTCCGCAGTGGGAGCTTCAGCCTTCGTCACAGGGGCGGGAGCCGCTTCCTTGGCAGGAACAGGAGTAGGCGCTGGCGGAGTTACCTCTGCTTCCTTGGCAGGAGCAGGTGCTGGTGCTGGCGCAGGGACTTCCGCCTTTGGAGCAGGAGCAGGCGCTGGCGCCGCCTCTACGACCGGTGCCGGTGGAATAGCTTCCGCCTTCTTGGCAGTGGTCTGACAACCGATCAGTGCTACAGCCAACATGACAGCCAACACAGCCGTCAAAACAGATTTCGAAAGACGTTTCACGTTTATCCTCCTCAATATTCCAAAAACATACACAATTACTATAACACAGAGTCTCATAAGTGGATACAAGAAAAAGCGCCCTTTTCCCGTAAAAAAAGAGCCTATAGCACGAAACTACAGGCTCAAACCCACTTTGTTGGCAATCGTTACATCAAGTCTTTCGGCTTACGCGCGGTATTGCCAGTCTTCTCGCAATACGCGACTTGGTGCAGCTTGCCGTTTTCGAATACCGTCTTCATTTTGATGGCGCCACCCCAGCGGCTCATCATGGCCTTCGCATTACCATGGTGTGCGTTCTTTGAAACTCCTCCAGCCATATTGCTATCCCTCCATACAGGTATAAGATTATAAGATTCACCGAAACAACATTACTATACCGGATACGACCAAGGAAAGTCAAACCCCTCTGGCCTTTTTTCCCTTAGCCGACTACAATTATCTCATGCGGATCATCAGAGAGCTTTTTCTGCTTCCCGTATATCTCTATACAACGGCACTTGCTCCGTTATTTTCCCATGGCGTATGCCTGTATCAGCCGACCTGCTCGACTTTCATGGTGGTTTCGGTAAAACGGTTCGGCGTCATAAAAGGGATGATTATGGGATGGGCGCGCATTTTCCGTTGCAACCGTCACTTCATGGGAGGAATGGATCCGGTACCCGAGACATGGTCGTGGAAGCAAATCAAGGACTGCTACACGATTTTCAGGAGGCGCTGAGTTCCTTGACGAAAGAAATCAGTACGGAAAGCGCACTTTCGTTGTACCCTCCTTCAGGAATGATCAAATCCGCATATTTCATCGTCGGTTCAATGAAATTGATATGACCGGGCCGCACGACTTCCAAATACTGGGTAATGACGCTGTCCACCGTACGCCCGCGCTCGTTGATGTCCCGTCTCAATCTTCGAATGAACCGGATATCGCTCGGAGTGTCCACATAGAGTTTCAAATCCAGCAGATCCCGAATGCGTTTGTCGTACAACACCATCAGCCCTTCGATGATTACCAAACGTTTCGGTTCGAGGTGTATCGACTGCGGGAGCCGGACGCTATGCACAAAATCATACTGGGGCATGTCAATCGGCTGTCCGGCCTTCAACGCGGCGAGTTGCTTGTAAAGCAACGCCGTGTCGAAGGCGTCGGGATGATCAAAATTGAATGAGGTGATGTTCTCATTGTTAAAATAGGAAGCGGAACGGTAGTAGTTGTCTTGGGGAATGAATACGAAATCGCTACATACTTCCCCTATCTTTCGTACAATCGTCGATTTACCCGAACCAGAACCTCCGGTGATTCCAATGATCTTCACCTCTTTCATCACGTCACCTCACGCTGAACGTGTACACCGTCTTGCTCCTGAACACATCGCCCGCCTTGAGAAGACATGAGGGAAAATCGGCGTGATTCGGACTATCGGGAAAGTACTGCGTCTCAAAACACATTGCCTCGTGCCGTTTCCAGCCGTTGCTCTTCGCCGAACCGTCCAGGAAATTGCCCGTGTAAAATTGGACAGCGGGCAATGTCGTCGCCATGTCCATGGCGATTCCGCTTTCCGGATCATACACGCCACCAAACGTCTTCAGTGTATCCGAACCATCGGCGAGGATAAAGCAATGGTCATACCCCATGCCCACCGACGCGATGTCCGCACCTATCCGTTTCTCCACGGTAAAATCAAATGGGCCTCCGGAAACGGCGATGCGCCTTCCCGTGGGGATTAACAGATCGTTTACTTCCAGGATGTACGGACAGTCGAGTCGCACCATGTGATTCTCGATGCTTCCCGCACCTGAGAAATTGAAATACGTATGGTTGGTGAGGTTCAGTGGCGTATCTTTGTCGGATTTCGCCTTGTATTCCAAGGAAAGGCTCCCGGAAGCAAGTGTGTAGGTCACTTCCACGACAAGATTTCCCGGCATCCCTCCGTCTCCGTCGGGACTATGATACACGAGGGTCACGGAGTGCCCATCCTCGGGGGCAGGTTTGACGGTCCATTGATGGACACCAAAATTACTGCTTCCGTTATGAAGCGCATTGACTCCATGGTCATTTTTTTCCATCTGATACGTCTTGCCGTGAAGTCGGAATTTTCCATCGGTAATCCTGTTGGCGAACCGCCCGATGACCTGCCCGTAGTGGGGGCTGTCCACGTTAGCCAGGACGTCATCCATCTTCGCGACGATCCGCCTCACCCCACCTTGTCTGTCAGGAACCTGCAAATCGCTGAGAATCGCCCCAAGGGAAAGCACTTTCGCCAGACTTTTCCCGGTTCTGATGGTTATCTCTTCAACTGGTTTTCCTTCATACGAAACATCCAATACCTTGCGTTCAACCATGTTTCCCTCCTATTTGTCCGAATCCTTCGTCTTCAATACGGCAAGATATGCATGCTGGGGAATCTCAACGTTTCCCACCATTTGCATCCGTTTCTTGCCTTCCTTCTGTTTTTCCAACAGCTTCCGCTTCCGGCTTATATCTCCGCCATAACATTTCGCAATGACATCCTTTCGGTACGGACTGACCGTTTCCCTCGCGATGATTGTGCTTCCCAGGGCGGCCTGAATGGCGATCTTGAACTGTTGGCGGGGAAGCTCATCCTTCAGTCGTTCGCAAATCTGTCTGCCACGAGCCTGTGCGTTCGCCTTGAACACCAACTGGGAAAGGGCGTCGACAGGTTCTCCATTGACCAAAATATCCATTTTGGCAAGTTCGGTGGACTTGTAGTCCTCCACCTCGTAATCGAAAGATGCATAGCCGCGACTGATCGACTTCAGCCGATCGTAGAAATCAAACAGCACCTCGGACAGCGGCATGGAATAGATGAGCTCCACCCGTTTCTCATCGAGGTAGTTCATCCCCGTCTGCGTGCCGCGCTTTTCCATGCAGAGCGTCATTACCGGACCGACATACTGCGTCGGCGTGATGATGTTCGCCTTGATGTACGGTTCCTCGGCAATTTCGACGCGGGAGGGATCGGGATACTCCGCCGGATTGTCCACTTCCAGATCGTCTCCGTTCTTCATGTGAAGCTTGTAACGAACCGAAGGGCTGGTAAAAACGAGCGACAACCCGTATTCCGTCTCCAGACGTTCCTGAACCACTTCCAAATGGAGCATTCCAAGAAAACCACACCGGAACCCAAAACCAAGGGCGGCGGAACTGTCTTTCTCATAAATCAGGGAAGCATCATTCAATTTCAGACGCTCGATGGACTCCTGCAGCTCCTCGTAATCATTGGAATCAACCGGATAGATGGAGGAAAACACCACCGGTTTGAGCGGTTTGAACCCGGAAAGAGGAGTTTTCGTGGGATTGTCCTCGTGGGTGATCGTATCCCCGACGCGGATATCGCCGATCGTCTTGATGCCCGCGATGACATACCCGACATCCCCGTCATGCAATTCGTCCCGTTTTTTCAACTCGAGTTGGAAAATCCCCACTTCCTCGACTTTGTACACCGCACCGCTGTGCATGAACCGGATGGAGTCCCCTGCTTTAATTACGCCGTCAAACAGGCGGACGTGGACGACGACACCCCGGTACGAATCGTAATGGGAATCAAAAATCAATGCGGCGAGAGGATCTTCGTCGGAACCCGACGGAGCCGGAATCTTCTCGACGATGGCATCGTACAGCGCATCCACGTTCTCCCCCGTCTTGGCGCTCACCTTGATGGCATCGGAAGAATCCAATCCCAGTTCGTGGTCGATCTGCTCCAGACACATGGGAATATCCGCGGACGGCAGGTCGATTTTGTTGATCACGGGAATAATGGTCAGGTTGTGCTCCATCGCCAAAAACAAATTGGCGATGGTCTGCGCCTCGACCCCCTGTGAGGCGTCGATCAGCAACAACGCACCCTCGCAACTGGAAATCGCACGGGACACCTCGTATGTAAAATCCACGTGTCCCGGCGTATCGACCAAATTGAGATTGTAAGTCTTTCCGTCCTTCGCCGTGTACGGTATGGTCACCGCTTGGCTCTTGATGGTGATGCCGCGTTCCCGCTCGATGTCCATGTTGTCCAGAATCTGCGTCTGCATCTCTCCACGCGTCGTAACCAACCTAGCCTTTTCGATAAAACGATCCGCGAGCGTCGATTTTCCGTGATCGATATGGGCGATAATGCAAAAGTTCCTCGTAAGTTCGGAATGACGATCCATCACTTACTTTCCTTCCCCGGGAGCCGCGATTTCCGTGTGGTTTTCTTCTTGCTCCGCCTTCGTGGGCAGGTCGTTCACCCGCTTGACGTTGCCTTCCTCGGCCGCCTTCTCGTCGTCCGGCTCTTCGCTGAGAGACGGGAATCCCAACAATGCACGTACCTGCGCATCGTCAAGCGTCTCCTTGTTCACCAGTTCCGTCGCAAGATCGTCCAGCTGGTCCCTATGGTCGGTAAGAATTTTCCGCGTCTCGACAAGACATGCATCGAGAATTTTCTCCACCGCCTCGTCGATTCGTTTCGCCGTCGCTTCACTGTAATCTTTATGCTGGGTGATCTCCCGTCCGAGGAACAGCGGTTCATCTTCATCGGCAAGATTCATGAAACCAAGTTCGCTCATGCCCCACTCGGTGACCATCCTGCGGGCGAGATCGGTCGCTTGCTTGATGTCGTTGCTGGTCCCCGTCGTCGTCTCTCCATAAACCAATTCCTCTGCGACGTATCCGCCCATGCACACCTTAATCCAATCGGTGAGCATCGAACGGTTCTTCGTGTAGGGATCGCGTTCAGGAAGACTTACGGTCAACCCGAGGGCACGCCCGTGAGGAATGATCGTCACCTTGTGCAGCGGATCAAGGTTCTTCAGGTAATAATGAAGCAACGTATGTCCGGCTTCATGATACGCAGTGGCTCTTTTCTCCTCGTTGGTCATCACGTGGCTCTTGCGGGCGACACCGAGAAGTACCTTATCCCGAGCTTGTTCCATGTCATCCATGCTGACGGTCAGTTTGTTCTCGCGCGCCGCGAACAACGCCGCCTCGTTGACCAGATTGGCAAGATCCGCACCGCTCGTACCGGCGGTTCCACGGGCAAGCCGTTTGAGATCCACATCCGGTTCCAGCTTGATCGGCTTGCAATGTATTTTCAGGATCGCCTCGCGCTCATCGATATCAGGCAAGTCGACGACCACCTGTCGGTCGAACCGTCCCGGACGCAACAACGCCGGATCAAGCACATCCGGCCTATTGGTCGCAGCCATGACGATTACGCCGTTCGTCGTCTCGAACCCATCCATCTCGACGAGAATCTGGTTGAGCGTCTGCTCCCGTTCGTCGTTTCCTCCGCCAAGACCGCCGCCGCGGGTTCTTCCCACGGCATCCAGTTCATCGATAAACAGGATGCACGGCGCATGCTTCCGCGCTTGATCAAACAGATCCCGCACACGAGCCGCTCCCATACCGACAAACATCTCGACGAAATCGGAGCCGCTGGTATGAAAGAAGGAAACTCCGCTTTCCCCGGCCACCGCCTTGGCAAGCAATGTCTTTCCCGTTCCCGGAGGACCGACCAAAAGGACGCCCCGTGGAATCTTCGCACCCACTTTGGTGAAATGGTCGGGATGTTTGAGGAATTCCACGACTTCCTGCAATTCATACTTCGCCTCCGCTTGTCCCGCGACATCGGAGAACATGATATGGACATCGCTGTCCATGTATTCCTTCGCCTTGCTTTTGCCCAAGTTACTCATCATCTTGTTGTTGAGCCCGCTGGATTGCCGGTACAGCATTACGGTAAAAATGATGAAAATGATCCACGGAACCAACTGAAGAATCACCTGTAAGGCGGAAATCTCCTGTATCGTTCCGGTGATGGAGACGTTATGTTGCTTGAGAAGCGGCAACAACTGGTCGTCGAAATACGGGATTCTGGTACGCGCCTGGGTACCGTTGTTCAAAACAAATTCGATCTGGCTCTGCTCCTTGATCTCCGCACTGACAACCTGTCCGGCTTCCACGTATTGGAGAAAGGATGTATAAGGAACGCTCTGCGGATGCGTCGACCCAGAGCTATCGATAAGCATATAAACGAACATGACGACGAGAATCATGAAAACGATGAACGCGAATCTGTTCTTTGGATCCAAAGGCCGTTTCATTGACGGACGATCACCACCCCCGAAGAAATGGTTGTCGTCATTGTTCGGAGTTTTCCCGGAATCCGGGTTATTATTTGATTGACTGAACAAAATCACACTAGTTTCCTTTCTACGATACTATAAACAATTGCATCCTCAGGGGCAAGGGATTTGCATCTGAGGCTTATCCTGTCCCGACCACCGTACCATCGCCCAAACACAGCAAGAATCCCTTCCCTGCCTTCCAGAACGGGTACGCGCCAACGATAAGGGGACGGAATTCTCCACTGTCCCATCAGGGCCCGCACCTTTACTATGCCACCGGCCGCAACGAGTTCATCGCCGGGCAACGGACTTCGGAGCACAGCCCCCGCAAGAAGGGCACGGGGAACGCGAAGCGACAAAGGATCGAGCCCGGGGTCGTCTTCTTCCACAAGAAGCAACAAACCATTCGCCAGTTCCAATCGGGTTCCGGGATTCAAATGATCGACGGAAACGCAGAATCCTCCTTCAGGTCTGTCATCCTCAACTCCGATGACACCATCAACGGATCGTACGATCTTCCCGTTCGTCCGTACATACCAGTAAAGGCGTTCGCCCTCGATGGATTCCCTGATACGTCGCACTCCATCGTAACTGACCCGTTTTTCCGAAGAAAGCAGATGATACACCACTTCGTCCCGTGCCATCGGAGGACAGGCGAGGAATACATCCCGGGAAAGCGGCCGAACCGGCAATGAACCGACTATGGATGCGACGCCATCGGCAACTTCAGAACTTGACCCTGCGGTTCGGAGAGCGGCGGAAAGCACATGAGGGAACACCTCCTTCAGTCTCGGAATTACGCGATGGCGGATTCGGTTCCGCAGATAGGCGTCATCGCCGTTGGTCGAGTCTTCAGACCAAACGAAGCCTTTTTTCTGCAGAAACGCACACAAGTCATTATGAGAAAACGAAAGCAACGGATGATATACCGCCACTCCGTCCATCGTCACTTTGGGGGCGATGGACAACGAAGAGACGCTGGCGCCTTGGCAAAGACGCATCACCATCGTTTCCAACTGGTCATCCGCCGTATGGGCTGTCACCAATACAGCCTGACGTTTCTTCGCTTCGGAGATAAGAATCCCATAACGAAGGTTACGCGCAGCTTGCTCTACGCCATACGCTTCGGTTTCCTTATGAAGCGCCACCGCATCCACGTCGCGAACCACCAAATCCAAGGAAAGTCTACGACAGTTCTCCCTGTTCAAAAAAAGCTCTTGTTCCAATTCCGCCTCGGGACGAATGTGGTGGTTCACATATACGGGAATGAGTGGATTGCGTAAGGAAGAAATGGCGCACAGAAGCGCCAGACTGTCCGCTCCGCCGCTGAAAGCGACCACGACGGGCACCAGCGGAGGGATGGTGTTACTCAGCGACTCGATGATTGTATGCACATTCCACCTCCCCAAGCGGGGTCCCCCGCATCAGGGAAAGCAGGGCTTTCGTCGCACGGGCCAATCCGTCGACGTATTTGGGATCCGTTTCCCGGGAAAGCACATGGTCTACCACACTCTCTCCTTCCTTTGGCCGTCCTGTTCCCACATACAACCGGATGAAATCGGAACCGCCGAATCCGGCGATGACGGATTTCAAACCATTGTGTCCTGCTGACGACCCTCCTTTTCGAATTCGAATGCTTCCGACGGGAAGATCCATCTGATCGCAGACGACAATCATCGAACCCACATCCACATCGGGAAAACCTGAAGCAATCGTTCCGCTTTCATTCATAAACGTCAACGGTTCTACCAAAAGCCATGCATTTCCATCCGCAGAGACCGAAGCGGAACGGTAAAGATGAAAACAGCGTTTCCTCAGGCGAACCTGAAAAAACGCTGCACATCCGTCGACCACCTCAAACCCGGCGTTATGCCGCGTATGGTCATACTTGGTTCCTGGATTTCCCAATCCAAGCACCAGATGCATCACTTCTTGTCTTTTCCATCCGTTGCGGCGGCGGTAGGCGCGCTCGGGGTCGACGTCGGAGAAGCGGCGGCAGGCGCCGCGCCTTCGGCAGGTGCGGCCACTTCAGTGGCGGCAGGAGTCGCAACGACCTCTTCCTTGACCGTCCTGACAGAAGCGATCGTCTTGTTCATATCATCAAGGACTTTGACGCCTGCGGGAATCCTAATGTCAGAGAGGTGCTTGACCGTATTAAGCTGCATGTCGGATACATCGCAGACCAAAGTCTCCGGCAAATCTTTCGGCAAGCTGTCGATCTCCACTTCGTACATGACCTGATCAAGTACACCACCGTCACGACAACCGATGGGATTGCCCTCAAGCGTGATGGTAACGGAAGTACGCAAATGCTGTCCGCGAGTGACCTCGTAAAAATCAACGTGCTGGACGACACCTTTCAGAAGGTTGTCCTGATAGTCTTTCATCAGGCATTCGTATACTTTGTCCCCCACTTTGATGGCGAGCAACGCTGTCTCGGTGAAG